>Ga0194111_10000904_pt1 | contig 36361 bp, 33 predicted proteins | sample TA2KigC300mmetaG_FD_146194 | JGI IMG/M metagenome (GOLD analysis project Ga0194111, IMG submission 146194) | Freshwater microbial communities from Lake Tanganyika, Tanzania - TA2015033 Kigoma Deep Cast 300m | ecosystem: Environmental > Aquatic > Freshwater > Lake | place: Tanzania: Lake... | reverse complement strand
TCGTTCAGGACGTCTCAGGTGGAATCGCCGTGTTTGATAACGCTTTCGTCAGCAGCGTGCGTGTTGGGGATGAGGTAAGCCTGACTGGAACGGTCACGCAGTTCAATGGATTGACGGAGCTCGAAAAAGTCACCCTTCACGGAGTCCATAGCTCCGGGAACGACGTTCCTCCGGTAACAGTTACAGCCTTGCAGCTTGACAGTGACGGTGCCGGTGGAGTTGAGCTGTACGAAGGTATGCTCGTCCAGTTGAATAAGGTAGTCGTCCGGGATACTCTTGACCAGCCTCTAGCGACCTGGCAAGTTCTCCCCAGTCAATCCGGTGCGAACTACCGGCTCAAGGATGTCTCAGGCATCATCACAGCCAGAATCGACAGGGACGTCGATTTCGCCAACGCAAGCGCGCCGACGGGCGAGTTCGACATTGTAGGGATCGTCGGTCAGTTCGTTCCCGCATCGCTGTATATCGGCGGGTATCAACTTCAACCCCGCTCGCGGAATGATATCATTTCCAGTGGTCCGCTCGTAATCGTTCCAACCTTTGAGACAGACATCGCTCCGAATTCGCTGACGATCAACTGGGAGACTGAACGCCCGGGATCGAGTTTCGTGCGGTACGGGCGGACGCGCGCATACGAGCTCGGCACGGCTGGCTCCGCAGAACAAGCGACGACGCATTCCGTGGCGCTCATGGGCCTCTCGGCGGCGACAATCTACAATGCACAGGCTTACTCCGTAGGCGGCACAGACACGAGCTTTGCCTCCAACAGAGTCGTCAGCACGGCATCGCTGGGATCTAGCGGTGCTATCAATGTCTATTTCAACAAATCCATCCACCCTGCACTCGCTCATCCGGAGACGGCAAGAGGGAATTCCAGCCTGCCCGATCGGCTCCTACAGCGCATCAACAGTGCACAGAAGTCGATCGACTGTGCCCTGTACAGTATCAGCGGTTCTGTAGGTGCAATGATCGCTCGGGCGCTGGTTGAGGCGCGTGTGCGCGGCGTCCGAGTGCGCCTCATCGTCGAGAAAGACAACATCACTCGTCGCAACGACGGTTCGTACCCAGCAACCCGGTTGACCATCGATTCGATTCTCGTTCCCGGCGGCGTTACTTGGATTGCCGACGATCTGGATGCAGTCAACGGAGGGTCTGGTCTGCACCATAACAAGTTTTTCATCTTCGACTTTCCCGAAGGTACGCCGGACCGAACGTGGGTGTGGACCGGGTCGTGGAACCTGACAGATCCGGGTACGGCTGACGACATGCAGAATGCGATCGAGATTCAGGATCAGGCGCTTGCCGGTGCCTACACGCACGAGTTCAATGAAATGTGGGGGAGTGAAAATGAGATCCAGAACTCAACAACCTCGCGGTTCGGAGCACGCAAGCTTGATAATACACCCCATATCTTCAATATTAATGGAACTCCTGTGGAGCTGTATTTCAGCCCATCCGATCGCACCACCAGCGCGATCATCAAGACGCTGAACACCGCGCACCATTCCATCAATGCCGCTCTCTTAACCTTCACGCGATCCGACATCGCGAGCACGCTGAAGGCAAAGAAAGACACCGGCGTCAGGGTCCGGGCGCTTCTCGACAACAACACAGACAGCGGGTCACAGTTTGGCTTCCTGACGAGCGCCGGCATCGAGGTCAGGTTAGACCCGAGCGCGGGCTTGTTGCATCATAAGTATGCGGTCGTGGACGCCGAGATGGGTGGCAGCTCACCGTATTTGATCACAGGCTCACATAACTGGACAGGCGCGGCGGAGAATTCAAACAACGAGAACACCCTGATTATCCAGAGCAATAGGATCGCGAACCAGTATCTTCAGGAATTTGCCGCGCGTTACAAAGAAGCTGGGGGCGCGGACAATATTGTGTTGAGCGTGAAGGAGAAGGGAGAAGCTCCGGAAGGTTTTGGGCTTTCGCAAAATTTTCCCAACCCATTCAATGGAATGACAAGTGTCGAATTCCGAATGGCGGATTTCGGATTTGTCAGGCTGAAGGTGTTTGACTTGCTCGGGAGACAGGTCGCGGTTCTGGTGAATGAGGAGATAGCGCCCGGGATCTACACGGTGAAATGGGACGCCTCGGGACTCCCGAGCGGCATGTATCTGTGCAGATTGCAGGTACGCGAGTGGGTTGAGACAAAGAAGGTAATGCTCGTTCAATAGGCCATTGAGGCTCCTGAGAGATCGCCAGTAATCCGAGCGGCTCTCGTGTCGTGCCCCCTGTCACAGCCTCCTTGATTTTCCCTCCATCGTTTGCTAGTTTGGCTTCCAGGAAATCTTACACACCCAAGCACATGCAAACGATCCTCATCGTCGACGACGAAGACGCCTTCCGCAGGGGAATTGCCGGCGCCCTGGCAGATGAAGGATATACCGTCCTTGAAGCACAGGACGGACTCGAGGGGGTGGAAATGGCAACCACCCACGTTCCGGATCTCGTCATCACCGATGTCCAAATGGACAACATGAACGGTTTCATGATGGTGGATGAGCTCCGGCAGAACGAGGTGACCTCGCTTATTCCGGTCATCATTATGACGGGCGTCGTATCCATATCGGGAGCTTGGAAGACCTCAGCATCCGTCGAGTATCTCGAGAAGCCGTTCGACCTCAACGACCTGCTGCAGCTCGTTCAGAAGATCCTGAAGAAGTGATCGATCAACAATTGTGGGGTTTGACGCCGTAGGTGAGGGGTTTCTGGAACCAGGCTTCACGTCGCCTTGATTTTCGTTTCGTCGTTTGCTAGTTTGAGCTACCAACCACCAACAGGGACGCCATGAGAAGAATTCTCGTCGTTGATGACGAAGAGTCGTTTCGGAAGTCGATGGCAGCACAGCTGAAGCTCAAGGGATTTCATGTGATCGAAGCTGGCGACGGCTTGGAGGGCGTGGAGATGGCAATGCAGCACAATCCGGAAGTCATCCTGAGCGACGTTCAGATGGACAACATGAACGGGTTCATGATGGTGGAGGAGTTGCAGCAGGACCCAAAAACGGCCTCCATTCCGGTCATTCTGATGACCAGCGCAGCCTTGGCGGCGGGAGCCTGGGACTCCGGAGTCGCGGTTGAATACCTCGAAAAACCCTTCACAATCGCGAAGCTTCTGGAGGTTATAAACAAGATCGCGAAAAAATGAATGAGTCACGGATGCTGCAAGGAATCGATCCGTAGGCTGCCAAGAACCTAGGCCGTTGCGAGTGCCACGGAGAGTGCTCGGCTGACCGTTCCCTTCCTTGCCTTTCACCCCGCCTTTTTTTACTTTCTACAGAGCTTTCTCACCTCAACTAGACGCTTACGCGCTTCTCCGTACTGGATATCCCGCATGGCGCGCTACACACCGGAAGAGATACGCACGAAGTTTGTCAACGCCGCGGACTTCAACGAACTCTTCGACGCGTTTGAAGATGCAATTGCTCAACGGATCCAGGACGTTGAGCTCTACCGCCTGCTTTTCTGGAACCACTCGCTTGGCCCTGACGAGCTCTGCCTCTTCGGCGAGAAACTGGCCAAAGAATTCCCCGACATCGCCTACGATACGTACATGTGGCTAGCCAGCGTATTTGAGGTGACGTATTCATCGTACGACAATTTCGAGCTGGCGATTACGTACTACCGAAAAGCAGCGGAGGCACGACCAAGTTCACCAGATCCGTACCTCGACGCGTGTGATTGCTATGACCCCGATTTGAACATCCCGCCCGTTGATGTCCTTCTTGAGTTTCTCAAACAAGGATTGGGGCACGTCAACAACAAGAAGGTCATTCTCACCCGCCTCTCACACCTGTACCACTTGATCGGCGACGAGGAGCAGAGCAACTACTATCGGGACCTCGCCGACAATGTAGATCGGCCGACTAACTAGCATGCAGCAGTCTCGTTCGACCTTCACTCGCGGCACCCTCTATGTTGTTCTCGCCGTTCTCTTCTGGGGCAACTCCGCCGCGCTTGCGAAGTATCTTTTCCTCACGCGCTACGATCCGCTCATCATCACTCAGACGCGCGTTTCCCTTTCGTTTATCATGCTGACGGCCTACTTCCTCTTCGTGAACCGGGATGTCTTCCGCGTGCCGCTGCGTGCCCTTTCTTCCTTCGCCCTTGTTGGGGTGATTGGCATCGCATCGACCAACTATACATATTACTACACGGTGAAGGAATCGACCGTCGCGACGGCCATCCTCATTCAGAATGCAGCGCCCGTCCTGGTGATGGTCTACGCTGTCCTGATCGCGAAAGAGGAGGAGTTCAACGTCATCAAGATGTTGGCGCTTCTCCTCGCACTGGGAGGATGCTACTTTGCTGTGAGTGGGGGGAGCCTGAGGGATGTGAAGCTGTCGGGCTGGGCGCTCCTAACGGGTCCCGCATCGATGCTCACATACGCCTTCATGCTCCTCGCTTCCAAGCGCGTGCTCCGAGAATACCCCGTCTGGACGATGCTGGTGTATGCCCTCGGATTTGCCACGCTGTTCTGGCTCCTCGTCAATCCGCCATGGGCGATTGCCGCCAAGGGCTACGCGCTGGAAGATTGGGGGATCTTCGTCGTGTTTGCTGTGCTCTCCATTCTTACTCCCTACATCTTCTTCATCAACGGTTTGAAGTTGCTGGAGGCATCGACGGCGGGCGTGATCACCACGTTGGAGCCGGTGGTGGCAATCGCAGTCGCCTACGTTGCTCTCGGAGAAACACTCACAAGCATCCAGCTCCTAGGAGCGGTCGGGGTGGTGTGCGCTATCTTGCTGCTCCAGGTGCAGCGGGAGTATTTCTATCGACTGCTTCGACGGAGGGAGCATGCGGACTGAGCGACGCATGGCCCGCCTGGTGTACGTGCTCCGGCACCGGCAGCCCGATCTGACGGTCGTGATCGAAAACGTTCACGATCCGCACAATGTGAGCGCCATTCTCCGCTCCTGCGATGCGGCGGGCGTTACGGAGGTCCAACTGGTCTATACGGTGGAAGGATTTCCGAAAATCGGCAGAAAGAGCTCTGCCAGCGCGGGAAAGTGGGTTGAGCGACGGGAATACCGATCGATACGAGACTGCTATTCGGCTCTGCGGGAGAAGGGATTTAGGATCTACGCGACGCGGCTGACTGAAAGCGCCGTGTCTGTGTATGATGTCGACTTGACAAGAAGGGTCGCCATCGTTGTTGGCAACGAGCACCGCGGTGTCTCCGGCGAAGCGGCGGCGGAGGCTGATGGGACAATCCAGATACCCATGTTCGGCATGATACGAAGCTTGAACGTCTCCGTCGCGTCGGCGATCATGTTGTACGAAGCTGTCCGGCAACGATTGAAGAAGGGACACTATAAGAGATCGAGGTCATCCAAAAAGAAGCTTGAGCAGTTGATCGAGCAGTGGATGAGGAGGTAGGTTGGTGAAGATTGAAGATCGCTGGAGATTCTATCACCTCTCTTGGCTGATGCTGCAGGCTCTCACTGAATTCTTGTTTCTCGCCTGGCAACCCTGTATATTCGTGGCAGAGGATTTCGCCTGAGAACATGGTCATCCGCCCGGAAACATCGCGTTTTATCAGCGAACTCGAACAGCATGCCAACCGCAAGTTAAATCATCCGTACGAGGTAGCGGAACTTCTTGACGCTGCCCGGGAATCCGACAACATCAGGCTGTTTGAAGATGCGATCTTTCATGCGAAGTTCATCACCAAGTCTTTCGGTGTCATGCAGCGGATCGGAGCGGATGGGGAAGGGTATGACAAGCTCTCTGCCGAGTTTCAGTTAAGCCTCGACAAGGCGGCGACCCTGATTCGGCAGATTGCAGAGACCATGTCGGAGGGGCGCCGTCAGCACCACAGGGCGCTCTTCTTTTCGCTCGACCAGGAGAGCCTGTCGCGATTCATGGAGTTTCTGGATGACCTTTCCCTTGTGAAGAACTGGAGGGTAGACGGGAACCCCCTTCCGTAACACGTTGGATGTCCACAATGGTGATCTCCCACCAATGATACGTGAGTTCTGAACTCAGATCTTGAAACCTGACAAGTCGAGTCTGAACCTGATTGCCGAGATGAACAGGATTCTATCGAGCGCGATTCTTGCTTGTGCCTTGCTTGTCCTGTGCGTATTCCTGGAACCGCCCATCACGATTCTCGCATGGCTTATCCTAGGAGCGGGTCTTCTCTCACTGCTGTACATCTGTTTCGCGTGCCACTTCATCGTCCAACAGCTCAGGTCGAATCATCACACTTCAGACTAAATATGAGACGAACTGCCTCAGTTTTCCGTTCATTCATCCTCGCCATGCTTGGTGTTGTATGCCTAACCGCTTTGGCGATGTTCTGGGCGTTTTCGCAGACGGCTACATCGAGAAAGGAGCCGGCCGTGAAACCCGGCATCGATGTCCTCCGCAGTCGGAATTTTGACGTCTTGCAGGGAAAGCGGGTGGGTCTTATCACTAACCCAACTGGAATAACCTCGGACCTTCAGGCCACGGTGGACGTGTTGCACAACGCAACGGGTGTCGAGTTGGTTGCCCTGTTCGGGCCCGAGCATGGTATTCGAGGGGACACAGAGGGAGGGAAGTACGTCGAGAACTATACTGACAGCAAGACGGGCCTTCCGGTCTACTCGCTCTACGGCAGGAACCGGAAGCCAACGAAGGAAATGCTCCGAGGCATCGATGTTCTCGTGTACGACATTCAGGATATCGGAGCAAGATCATACACCTACATTTCGACGCTCGGCCTGGCGATGGAGGCCGCCGCACAGAACGACGTGACCTTTGTGGTCCTGGATAGGCCGAACCCACTGACCGGACTCAGGGTGGAAGGTCCAATGCTGGATCCAGAATTCAAGTCGTTCATCGGCATGTATCCCATTCCCTATGTCTACGGGATGACGGTCGGTGAACTGGCGGAAATGATCAACATGGAAGGCTGGCTCGAAAACGGTGCGCTCTGCCGGCTGATTGTCATCCCGATGGAAGGTTGGAAGCGGTCGATGTGGTGGGATGAGACAGGCCTCGTGTGGGTTCCGACATCACCCCATATCCCCCGTGCCGAGACCGCGATGTTCTATGTTATGACCGGTTTGCTGGGAGAACTGGGAACCGCGAATCAAGGTGTGGGCTACACGCTGCCATTTGAACTCGTCGGGGGACCGTGGGTACACAGTGAGAAACTGGCGGACTATCTCAACAGCCGTAGACTCGGAGGCGTTGAGTTTCGCCCTCTTTCGTACAAGCCGTTCTACTTTGACACTTCAAACGGAAGGTTTCATGGTGTCCAGATCCATGTCACCGATCGGGAGAAGCTCAGCATGACAGCCGTCCAGATCACCATCCTTGACGCCTTGAGAAGGGTGTTTCCCGAGAAAGACATCTATGAGCGGGCGAAACCGGACAGAATCAATGCCTTCGACAAAGCTGTCGGGTCGAGCGAGATGCGCACAGCTCACCAGAACGGTAAGTCCGTAGAGGAGTTGCTTCGGGATATCGACCAGGAACGGGCGTTGTTCATGATCAAGCGTGAAAAGTACCTTCTATATGAGTAGCCTCGGGTCCATAAGGTTCGGCATGAGGAGGCGAGTTGCGGCATGGATCGCCATTCTCCTTCTTGCAGCGAGTCTCCAGTCTGCAGCGCAGACGTCATCGCATCCCGGATTTATCTTCTTGCCGTTTGAAAACAAATCCAGTTTTACAGGTAGGTGGGATGTCGGTGTTGATGTCCCTCGATTTCTCAGTGCCTATATCAAAGAACGATATCGCATTCCGACGATCTCGCCGGTCATCGTCAGAAACTTCCAGCAGGAGAATCAACTCCCGGATCGTTCGCTCGATGACGTGAAGTTCTGGAGCGAGATCTATCGCCGTTTTGAGATTCGTTATCTTGTCGCCGGCACCGTGGAGGAATTCGATATCTCGCGATTCATGACCGGCCAGCCGCTGCTCGGTGGGTACGAAGCCTTCAAGGGGGAAGTGAACATCACGTACATTGTGTACGATCTCGACCGAACGGTCTCCTCCGGTGCACCTGTCTGGATCAAGAAGGGAGAAGCAGCAGGGGAATTTGCGGACCGTTCGCTGGTCTTGACGCTATTCGGGAAGCAGAGCGAGCGGACCCTCGAGTACCGCGACCTGGACAAGATCACGTTTGGAACGGAAGAGTTCAATCGTACGGTCATCGGTCAGGCGTGCTTCCAGATGAGCGAGCATGTTTCGCTGGACCTTGAGAGCACCCTGCCATCAATCAAAGCGTGGGCGATGACGAGCGCGGATAGTCTGCTTCTCTATTCACAGAGTCTGGACAGCATCTCCCTTGGTTTCAGATCAACGACGATTACCGGGGCGGTTGTGTTCATCGAAGGCAAGAGCGCGTTCATCAATCTCGGGAGCGAGGATGGAGTTCGCTCGAAGCTGCGCCTGTACGTCTACCGCGACGTCGATCAAACGAGGACCCGAGTGGGCGAGCTTGAGGTCGTCGATGTCCGGGGCCCACATCTTTCACTTGCAACCGTGATCAGCGCTGAGAAGGAGATCAAAGCGAAAGACCAGGTCGTCGTCACCATTATTCGTTGAGCTCCTTGCTTTTGACTCCCTGCTTTGGTATTTTCAGCAAACGACGGATGAGCTCACCCCTTCAACCAGCCATTTCATGGAGCAGGCTGTGAGCCCCGGTGGAATCGGGGCAAATCTCGCAAAGCTACAGGACACTTCAACCGACGCACAAATCCCCTCGCAGCACGACAGCTCCTCCACACAAGAAGCTTCGCTCTCGGGACATAGCCCGGAAGTCGCCAAGAGATATGCACGCACAAAGATCAGTCTGGGCATTCTTGGGACGCTGGTTTTCTTCGCGTTGACGCTTGTCCTCGTCGCAACCGGGGCCACAAGGGCGGTGGAAGATTTTGTGCGCAGTTTTGTCAGCAACAACTACATTGCCCTCTTGGCTTTTGCAGCCGTACTCGGATCGGTGGAAATTGTCGCAGCGTTCCCCCTGCGGCTCTATTCGGGATTCTTGCTGGAGCACAAGTACAACCTCTCGAATCAGTCATTCCCGGCGTGGGTGTGGGAGGGAGCGAAAGGGATGTTTATCGGGCTGCTCGTGGGAACGCCGATTCTGCTCGGCCTGTACTATTGCCTGAGGACCTTCGGTGACTCGTGGTGGCTGCCGGTGGGCGCCATTTTCTTTTTCGTCTCAGTGGTGCTCGCTCGTGTTGCACCAGTCCTTATCTTTCCCTTGTTCTACAGATTCAGACCGGTGGCGGACGGGGAAATTAAGGACAGGCTTGTGAAGCTTTGCCGCATGGCCGGAATGTCGGTTAAGGGCGTCTTCGTTTTTGACATGAGTAAGAGTACGAAGAAGGCAAATGCCGCGTTCGCGGGGATTGGTAGATCGAGACGTATCATTCTCGGCGACACGCTGATCGCCAACTTCATGAACGAGGAGATTGAAACCATCGTCGCACACGAGCTGGGTCACTTCAAGCTCAGGCATGTCTGGGCGGCGCTGTTGGTAGGCACCGTCAATACGTTCCTGGGCTTATACGTGACGGGCGAGGTCTATGGGGCAAGTGTGTCGTGGTTCGGATTCTCTGCTATCGATCAACTTGCTGCCCTGCCGCTTCTTGGTTTCTGGCTGGGGGTGTATTCGCTTGTCACGGGTCCGGTGTCGAACATGATTTCCCGTTCGCACGAGCGCGCTGCTGATCGGTTCGCGGTCCTGCTGTCCGGCAAAGAGGAACCGTTTGTCAACGCGTTGAGGAAGCTGGCGGTCGTGAACCTCTCGGACACATCGCCGCACCCTGTGGTCGAGTTCCTCTTCCACAGCCACCCGTCGATCGAAAAGCGGATCAGAGCGATTGAATGCATCTCGGTGGATGTTAAGCAATAGAGTGATCAGTCTCGCATGTTGGTTACACTGTTCAAGGGTCTGTTAATCGTTCTCCTTGCGATTCCGCTGTCAATTCTTGCCTTGTTGTCTGTGCCGGTCGACAAGAGCGGGAAGTCCTTTCATCTGATTGCGCGAACGTGGTCAAGATTCATCCTCTGGATCTTTGGGATCAAGGTGAAGGTACGGGGTCTGGAGCACCTTGAACCGAAGAGACATTATGTGTATGTATCGAATCACGCGAGCATGTTTGACATCCCCGCGCTGATCATCGGCATCCCGGACGACGTGCGATTGGTGCTGAAAAAGGAACTGACGAAGGTGCCGATTTGGGGATGGGCGTTGAGGTACGGTCACTACATCACGATTGACCGGGGAAAAGCGCGGGCCGCTATGAAGAGCCTGGAACGGGCGGCTGAGCGAATGCGCACGGGGGCATCGGTGATCCTGTTCGCCGAGGGAACGAGGACGAGGGACGGCAAGCTGCAGGACTTCAAACGGGGTGCGTTCTCCCTCGCTGTACGATCCGGTGTGCCGATCGTCCCGGTTGCAATCAACAACACCTTTGGGATCCTGCCGAAGGGATCCATCCATGTTCGGCCTGCCGATATTGAAATGGTTTTGGAAAAGCCCATCCCGACGTCAAATGTTGAGGGGAGGGAGGCGGAAGCTAGGCTTTTGACGGAAGTGCGCGCGGCGATCAAAAAGCACTATGTTGAACAATCGTAGGCTATGGTATGCCCGTTACGATAGAAGATGTTGAGCATATCGCCAAGCTTGCTCGTTTGGAGTTCAGCGAGGAAGAGAAGGAGAAATTCACCCATCAGTTGAATCAAATCCTGACATACATGGCGCAGCTCAACAAGATCGACACGAGTGCCGTTGAGCCGCTGTCGCACGTCATCGAGTTGAGCAATGTGTTCCGGCCGGATGTCGTGAAGCCGGGGTTAACGCAGGAAAAGGCGCTGAAGAACGCGCCGGCGAAGACTGAGAAGTTCTTCAAGGTTCCAAAAGTGATTGGTGAAAGGTGACTGATGCCTCACGTCGTAGGAGTTATTCCGGCCCGATACGCCTCCCAGCGCCTGCCCGGTAAGCCGTTGGTCGACTTGCTCGGGAAACCGATGATACAGCGCGTGTATGAGCAATCGGTGAAAGCCACGTTGCTGGATCAGGTGATCGTTGCGACCGACGATCGGCGGATTGCAGACGCGGTGCGATCCTTCGGGGGCGAGGCGGTGATGACGTCGGCAGACATCACGAGCGGAAGCGACCGCGTTGCGGCCGTCGCACGGCAGGCTCAAGGCGACGTGTTTGTCAACGTGCAGGGCGACGAGCCGCTGATTGCCCCGGAGATGATCGACGAGGCGATTCGCGTTGTACTGGACGATCGGAACGCTGGGATCGGTACCCTTGCCAAGAAGATCGAATCGCCGGAGGATCTGGTGAATCCGAGCGTTGTCAAAGTGGTCTTCGGGACGGACTCCTATGCCCTCTACTTCTCGCGCTCACCGATTCCTTTTGTGCGGGACGTTATCGACCGGGCGAGGTGGCTTGACCATCAATCGTTCTTCAAGCACATCGGCATCTATGTGTTTCGAAGAGAATCAATCTTACAGTACGGTCAACTTCCCGAGTCGTCTCTGGAGCGGGCTGAGCGACTCGAGCAGCTGCGAATTCTGGAGTATGGGTTTCGCATCAAGGTCGGGTTCACGCGTTACGACAGCATCCCCGTCGACACCGAGAGGGACGTGGAACGGATTCTCTCCATGTTGCGTTAGCTGTGAATTCAGTAACTGCTTGGTGAGGGCACTGCTGAGGCCTTGCCCCGCTGGCTAGAATGAACTCAAACGTATCCCCTGTCCGAACGTCGAATTGAAGCTATGGCAAGGAATCACATCAAATACATCTTCGTCACCGGAGGGGTAGTTTCCTCGCTGGGAAAGGGCATTGCGGCAGCGTCGCTTGGTCTCTTGCTTAAAGCGCGCGGCCTTCGCGTCACGATCCAGAAGTTCGATCCGTACATCAACGTCGATCCGGGTACAATGAATCCGTTTCAACACGGCGAGGTGTATGTCACAGACGACGGGGCGGAGACCGACCTCGATCTTGGCCATTACGAGCGCTTCCTGGATGTGAGCACGACGCGGCAGAACAACGCAACGACGGGCCAGATCTACTACGAGGTCATTGCCAAGGAGCGCCGCGGCGACTATCTGGGCGCCACGGTTCAGGTGATCCCCCACATCACCGATGAGATCAAGCGTCGAATCTCCGGCCTTGCCGCAACCGGGAAGTACGACGTTATTATTACAGAGGTTGGGGGAACCGTCGGTGATATCGAGAGTCTGCCCTTCCTTGAAGCGATTCGCCAGTTCACGATGAGCCTTGGTCACCGCAACGTGCTCAACATTCACGTCACGCTCGTCCCCTATATCAGGTCGGCGGCGGAACTCAAGACCAAACCGACCCAGCACAGTGTGAAGACACTCCTGGAGATCGGACTTCAACCCGACGTATTGATCTGTCGAACCGAGAAGCACTTGACCCGTGAGGTGCGCGAGAAGATCGCCCTCTTCTGCAATGTCCAACCGGAAGCGGTCATAGAAGGACAGGATGTCCATTCGATCTACGAGGTCCCGCTCGTCCTGGAGCGGGAGCGTCTCGCGGAAATTGTGATTGAGAAACTCAGCCTGAAGTGCAATCGTCCGGACCTGCGACGCTGGACACGATTTGTCAATCGCATCAAGCATCCGGCTGGACGGGTGACGATCGCCGTCTGCGGGAAGTATACGGATGTCCTCGATGCCTACAAGAGCATCACGGAGGCGTTCGTCCATGCAGGGGCCGAGAACGAAGTGGCGGTCGAAGTCAGGTGGGTGAAAGCAGAGGATATCGAGCATCATGGCGCGGAGCGCTACCTGAGCGACGTTTCCGGTCTGCTCGTGCCCGGAGGATTCGGGGAGAGGGGTATCCGGGGAAAGATCGAAGCGATCCGGTACGTGCGGGAGCATAGCATTCCGTTCCTGGGAATTTGCCTCGGCCTTCAGTGCGCGGTCATCGAGTTTGCCCGGAACGTCTGCAAGCTTCATGGTGCCAACAGCACGGAGTTCAAGAAGACCAAGTACAACGTCATCGATCTCATGCTCGAGCAGAAGGGTGTCAAGATTCTCGGCGGGACTATGCGCCTCGGCGCCTATCCCTGTATCCTGACCAAAGGGACGAAAGCGTTCAAGGCCTACCGGAAGGAGCTGATCTACGAACGGCACCGTCATCGGTACGAGGTCAACAACAAGTTCCGCAAGAAACTTACCGAAGGCGGAATGGTGTTAAGCGGACTCTCGCCCGACAACTCCCTTGTGGAGATCATCGAACTCCCCGACCATCCCTGGTTCGTAGCGGGCCAATTCCATCTGGAGCTCAGGTCGCGAGCAATCAATCCGCATCCCTTGTTCCGCGAATTCGTGAGAGCGGCCAAAGAACTCGCCAGAGAGTCATCAGCAAAGCCGTCAAGGAAGGTCAAATGAACTTCCGTCCATTCATCCTGCCTATCATGCTGAGCGCCTTGCTGCTGGGGTGCAGCGCATCGTCGAGGCTTCAGTCTGCATTCGGCAACAAGTACCGGTACTCCATCTCGATGGTGACTCCGGAGAGATCGACGAGCATGCTCTTCCGGGATGATGTTCTCATCATTCAGTTTCGCCTCGACGATCCTGCCGTTCGATTCCAGCTGCAAAACCTCTCGCCCGCGCACATGAGTATCGAATGGCCTCAGGCGTCGATTGGAATACGAGGTACATACTCGCCGGTCCGGAATCTCGCGACCTTCTACGATTCTGGAGCTGCTGCACGTGTCAGCCCTCTCATTCCGTCACTGGGCGTGGTGCGCGATGTCGTTCTTCCGCGTGGAAATGCCTCATTCGACGGGATGCGATGGCGCGTGGCAGACCTCCTGCCAACAGCTGATGAAAATTCCGATGCGAAGCGGAGATCGATCCTGGAAGCGCAGGGATCAAACATCGATGTGGTACTTCCGATCCTGGTGGGGACAGATCGTCGTATCTACCGTTTCACATTTGTCGTTGATTCAGTGCGCCAGATCTCATGGACCGACCAGCGGATTCCCGACTGGCTCCCGCCGCAGCCGCCAGTGCGAAAACTGACGCCGAGCACGGTCGAGCAGATTACCGCGGCCATTATCGCCGGGAGCTTTCTAGGTGTCTTTGCCTACATGAGGACTGCGAAGAAATCACCAATTGTTGAGTGAAGGTTGACATCGTGGAGCGATCCGTCGTTCGGCTACTATCATTCTTCTTGATCCTGGCCGCAGCAAGCTTTCCCTTCTTCAGATGTTCCGGTGTGAAGCCCCAGACCGTATCCGATGATACGTTCTTTGAACCTCTCACCTCGCTCGACCGCACGCCTGTTCACAAGCCCGCCACAGCTCGGCCTCAGTATCCGGATACCACCTGGATCGCGCGGGCAGATTCGCTCTTGAGTGTTATGAAGGAACAAGAACGACGCCTTAGCGCGCTTTCACTTCAGTTTGACCGCCTCCACGGAGCCCGGGGAACAGTCCCACGCAACTCCCTCATCCAGGAGGGTGAACAAGCGGCTCAGCCATCCAAGACACCTCCTCAGGAACAGCTTGCCGTTGCCGTGACGTACCAGGACGCACTGCATCTCGTGAGATCGAGGCTCTTCGAGAGAGCTCTGGTGGCCTTCCAGGAGCTTGTGCGCCGCGGAATCCCAAATGAACTGGGAGACAATTGCCATTTCTGGATCGGTGTCAGTTATTACAACCTGAAGCAGTTTGATCGGGCCGTGGTTGCATTCGGACAGGTGATCGATTGGAAAGGCTCAAACAAGAAGCCCGACGCGCTCTATATGCTGGGGCAGACTCACGAGCGGCTGGGCAGCCGTCAGCAGGCGATGGTGATGTTCGAAACGCTTCTCAAGGAATTCCCCACGAGTGAACTCGCACCCGCCGCTCGCCGGAAGCTCAGTGCCCTCGGCTCAATCGAGTGAGTCGATTCTCCTCATCAAACGGCAGCATCGGTACAAGAGGAAGCCCCGCGGCAATGCGGGGCTTCGGTGTTTCTGATGAAGCCGGCCTTTGGACGCGGGGGAGCGAGCTATCGTGACCGCTTTGCCCGCCGCGCCGGCCGCTTCGGCGGAGACTCGCCAGGTTTTGTTCGCGCTTCCAGATTCCTGATCTGGTTCTCGAGTTGACCGACAGCGGCCGCAACCTCCTGAAAGACCCGCTGTTCCAGTTCTCTCCGTTGCCGGCGAGCTGCGGTCAGTGTCCCATAGATGATTATGCTGGCAATAATCACGATGCACAGCATAGCATAGATCCAGATGACCCTTTTCTCTATGTTGCTTTTGAGTAGTTCGGAGTTGTAGACGATGAGGAACTGAAGGCTATCCACACGTCTGGCTACGTCACTGTAGCTTGACACCAATTCCGCTGCTGTGCTGTCACGTTGTTCAACGCCGACACGTGCAATTGGCCGGGATGGCTCCCGTACAGTTCGTTGACCTTGGACGGCGGAATCAAGCGGCAGCAAGAAGCTTGCGGCAACGATGCATCCGAAGATGCTTCTTTCCACGGGCGTCTCCTCCTAACTTGGAACATACGGGCTGTCGAGATGAAGAGATCTGGCGATCGCCAGCGTGCTTCAAATTAGACAGATAGGTCCCCAATGTCAACATCCTGCATCACAAGGCGCAGACCGCGTTGAATTTCAGCGGCTCTTTGCCTATTTTGGAGTGCAAGAGATTGCTGATACCACTGTCACGGGCATCCCACTATGGAGCACTCCCCATGCGCTCGGCTCTTCTTTTCGCCCCTCTTCTGATTGTCATTTGTACTATGGTCAACGCGCAAACCGCCGACGTTATACTCACAAACGCAAGAGTGTGGACGGTTGACAAGGCTCAGCCGACAGCAGAGGCCGTGGCGGTCCTGGGGGCAAGAATCCTCGCTGTCGGCTCAAGGAGTGGGATGGAAAAGCACGTTGGGCCGCAGACGAAGGTCATCGATCTCAAAGGGAAGCGTGTGCTCCCTGGTTTCATTGACAACCACACGCACTTCATGAGTGGCGGATTTCAACTGCAGAACGTAGATCTGCGCTATGCAAGAGATGAGGAAGAATTCGCGCAACTCATCAAGGCACGGGCCGAGAAATTCCCCGGCCGATGGATCACGGGAGGCGACTGGGATCACGACAACTGGCCAGGGGGCAACCTCCCGACGAAGCAGTTGATCGACAAGTACACTCCCAGCACGCCGGTGTTCGTGAATCGGTACGATGGGCATATGGCACTGGCGAACTCACATGTGCTCAAGCTCGCTGGCATCACGAAGGACACGCCCGATCCTCCCGGAGGAACAATTGTTAAAGATCCAAGGAGCGGAGAGCCAACTGGTGTGCTCAAAGATGAGGCGATGAGTCTTGTCTACAACCGCATGCCGGATCCGACCGAGCAGGAGATGCTCGAGGCGGCCCGGCTCGGGCTGGCGGAAGCACGGAAGTACGGGGTGACGAGCGTTCAGGACGTTTCGTCCAACGCACACCTTCGCGTGTACAGGGCGTTGAGGAAAAAAGGCGAACTCACAGCACGGTTCTTCTGCCGTCTGCCCATTGCGCAGTATGAACAGCTTTCGGCGTCGGGCGTCAAAGCCGGATCCGGCGATGAATGGATTCGGATCGGTGCTCTGAAGGGCTTTGTCGATGGATCCCTGGGATCCTCCACCGCGCTCTTCTTTGATCCGTACACTTCGGATCCCCGCACTCGGGGCCTGGCGATGGACATTGTGACCGACGGTCAGCTGGAGAAGTGGGCGCTGGCAGCCGACAAGGCCGGACTGCAGCTCTCCATCCACGCGATCGGGGACAGCGCAAATAGCCTTCTTCTCGATCTCTTTGAAAAGATTGTGCGGACGAATCCGGCGTGGGACCGGCGATTCCGGGTCGAGCATGCACAGCACATCGATCCGAAAGACTTCCGGCGCTTTGCCAAGCTCGGTGTCATCGCGTCCGTTCAGCCGTATCATGCCATCGATGACGGGCGATGGGCGGAGAAGCGGATCGGTCACGAGCGATGCAAGACGACCTACCCGTTCCGATCGTTCCTTGATAACGGCGTGAGGCTGAGTTTCGGCAGCGATTGGACTGTGGCTCCGATAAACCCGCTGCTCGGGATCTACGCCGCCGTCACTCGCCGTACGACTGACGGCGCGAATCCCGGCGGATGGTTCCCCGAACAGAAGATCACCGTTACGGAAGCTATCGAGGCGTACACCATCACCAACGCGTATGTTTCATTTGAAGAGAACGAGAAGGGATCGATCTCCGTCGGTAAGCTGGCGGATCTGGTGGTGCTGTCGGAGGATATTCTCTCGATTGATCCCGTGAAGATCCAAGGCGTTCAGGTGGAGATGACAGTTGTGGGTGGGAAGATCGTTTACGAAGTAGGGAAGGAGTGAGCAGTGGATCGCGTCTAGCCTCTCATGATCTCGGGGATAAAGGTGAAGTAGTGCCTACCAAAGAGGAAATACTGAAGGTACTCGACAAGCTGAACTACTTGACGGCCGACGACCTAGAGACTGAAGAGCTTGAGTTCAAACCGTGGCGGGGCGTTCCAAAACAAAACCATTCAGTTGCTGCCGAATACGCAGTGTGTTTGGCGAATGCGAAGGGAGGCATAATCGTCTTTGGAATTGACGATCGCGTTATCGGGAGGAAGAACGCAATTCATGGATGTAAAGATTATGACCTTGACGTCATCAAGAATGCCGTTTTTCAATCCACGACACCGAGCATACGTGTAGAAGTTGAAGAACTGAACGTTCCAGAAGGTGTCTTGCTCCTCGTTCGCGTTCCAGCAGCAGCAGCGAACACGACATACGGAACAGTGGAAGGTTTGTACAAGATCAGAGTCGGAAAGTCCTGCCGGGGACTTCCACCACAGGAACACCAACGGAAGCGAATGTCTATCGGTGCAGTCGATTGGAGTGCTGAACCGGCTGACAGTGTCGCAGTCGATGACCTTGATCCGTTAGAAATTGAGAGATTTCGGAATACTCTTCGAGCGCAAGCGCCGGAGTCAGACCTGCTGTGACTTTCGAACGACGAATTGCTCAGGGCTGTTCAAGCGATCATAGATGATCGAGTTTGCAATGCAGGTGTGCTTATGTTTGCCCGAAGGGAGGTCCTACAACGCGTTCTGCCACAGAACGAACTTATGTTGGTAATCCACAAAACGCCGACGGAAATTCAGCGCGAGCCTCTGAAGCAGTCCGTGATAGCGATGCTTGATCGCATAACTGAGGCACTGCTTCTTCCGCAATACAACCCAGTTCAACAACTGCCTCTGGACTTGTTTGTTCTGGAGATCCCCCGGTATCCAAGAGAAGTCTTAAGAGAAGCTCTGTTGAACGCGATGGTGCACCGTGACTATACCGAGCAAGGACAGATTTACGTGCGACTAGAGAAGGAACGACTGACGATTTCAAACCCGGGAGCTTTCATCGGGGGAATAACCCCCCCGGAACATCCTTACTCACGAGGCGAGGCAACGCAACAAGCGCCTCGCCGAGATTGTGGAAAAAAGTAGGCTCGTCGAGCGTGCTGGTTACGGGCGGAGAAGGATATTCATTCCGATGCTCTCATTCGGTAGGGAAATGCCGGAGTATGCCGCTGACGAACATGTGGTGTCTCTTACTCTGTACGGAGGCGCCTACAACGAGAAGGTTGCTCGCTATGTGGGGAGGAGAAGCAAGGAAGGATCTCAGTTCGAGATTGTTGATCTCATTCTGCTTAACTACTTGGCGACGCGTGATTCAATTTCCGATCTGGATGCAAGCAGGCTTTGTCAACGAGAGCCGGACGAGATGAAGAGGATCCTCGATGATCTGAGCTCACCCGCAAAGAAGTTGCTCGAAAAACGAGGCGGGAGGCGCGGAACTTATCACCTTGACAGGGGTGTAGCAGTCGAGCTACTCGGCAAGGCGCGTTATTCACAGTTGAGGGATATTGAGACCGTAAGGTTTCCTGAGATGATCAGGCGGTTTGTAGAGCTACACGGGTCGATATCGAACAAGGAGTGTCGAGAGTTGATGAAGCTTGGGGATTCCAACGCCGCGCAGGTGAAGGCTTCGCAGATCCTCGCAGAGCTTTCAGGTCCAAATGGTTTCCTGGTACCGGATCCGAAAGGAGGAAAGTACAAAAGCCGTCGCTATGTTCTTCGAGATGGGATGTCAAGTACTAAGAAAAATTAAGTATTGCCTACACATCTTTGGCTAATCCAGAGCCTTTTCCACGAATTCCACTAAGTAGCGGCTAAGTAAATGATCCTCAATAGCAAGAGACGCTAGACATTACAGCTAAGCGTTTCTCGAGCTCTTTTTCAAGTCAAAGCGCGAATAGAAGTCAGAACACCCAAACAGTATCCCCTGGTCGAGAAAATCCACCCCACCCGATTCTTAACACGTGAACGCCCAGTCGCCACGCAAATCCTCGAATAAGCAACGTTGTTACGATTCCCCGCTCCAGTATATCAAAGGGATCGGGCCGAAGCGCGCCGCGGCGCTCGAACAGGCTGGAATTCAATCCATCCAGGATCTCCTCTACTACTTTCCCTTCGACTACCTCGATCGAAGTCGCATTGTCACTATTCGCGATTTGCCGAAGTACGTCAATGGTGACAAGCCGGTCACGATCATCGGTGAAGTGTTCCGGCAAGAGATGAGACGATCCCGCCGGTCGAACCGCCTCGTTTTCTTCCTGACCGTCAAAGATCAGACGGGCTCATTGCCATGCGTCTGGTTCGAGGGAGTGCAGTGGTACAAGGATGCCTTTGAAAAAGGGGAGATGCTTGCGCTTTCGGCGTACCCTGATTTCGACAAGCTCGGCCGGATTCAGTTTGCCCACCCGGAATTCGACCGGTTGAAAGGGGCGGAGGAAGAGGATGAGCCGGATTGGGGAAAGCTCTTCAACACGGGCGCGATCATTCCCAAGTATCGGTCGACTTCGGATCTCAGCCGAGTGGGTCTGGACAGTCGAGGGTTCCGCCGGGTTATCCGGAACGCACTCAAGAGCCGTGTCGGCCACATCGATGAGCTCCTCCCTGACGAAATCCGCAGTCGTGTGAAGCTCGGGTCGATCGAAGCCGCTCTCGAGCACATTCACTTCCCTTCGAGCTATGAGAACCTGAACTCAGCCTGCCGGCGGCTGAAATTCGACGAACTATTCTTCCTGCAGCTTATGCTTGCGTACCGCAAGCGGCGCGTTGGCGAAGAAGTCAAGGGAATCACCTACACCATCGAAAGCACGCTTGCCCGCGCGCTTGCGGAATCCCTTCCATTTGAGCTCACAAAGGCTCAGCGTCGCGTCATCAACGAGGTCGCGGCAGACATGCGGTCGGCGAAACCGATGAACCGGCTGCTGCAAGGCGACGTCGGCAGTGGGAAAACGATTGTTGCCCTTCTTGCCATGCTTGTCGCCGTCGACAACGGCTATCAGGTCGCGTTCATGGCCCCGACGGAGATCCTCGCTGAGCAGCACTATCGGACGCTGACAAGCCATCTCCAATCGCTTCCCGTCAATGTGCGGTTGCTGATTGGAGGACAGAAGCGCCGACTGCGCGGGGAGATTCTGGAAGACACACGCAGCGGTCGTGCCCAGATCGTTGTCGGGACGCATGCATTAATCGAAGAAAACGTCGAGTTTGCCCGGCTCGGGTTCGTCGTCATCGACGAGCAACATCGGTTCGGCGTTTTGCAGCGAGCCACGATTCGCGAGAAGGGATATAACCCGGACGTCCTGGTTATGACGGCGACGCCGATACCGCGGACGCTCGCCCTCACGCTCTACGGGGATCTCGATGTTTCGGTCATTGATGAGATGCCCGCTGAGCGCAGGCCGATCAAGACGGCTATCAGGATGGAGCACCAAAAAGAAAAGGTCTATCAGTTCGTTCGGGATGAGGTCGCTCGCGGCCGGCAGGTGTACGTTGTCTTTCCGCTGATCGAGGAGTCCGAGAAGATTGATCTGAAAGCGGCAACCGCGGAGTTCGAACGCTTGCAGGGCGATGTCTTTCCGGACTTCAAACTCGGATTACTCCACGGCCGGATGAAGTCTGAAGAAAAAGAGAAGGCCATGCTCTCGTTTAAGGCTCGGGAGATCCAGATTCTGGTCGCGACGACGGTTATCGAGGTGGGCATCGATATCCCGAACGCGACGATCATGATCGTGGAGAACGCCGAGCGGTTCGGTCTTTCGCAACTCCACCAGCTCCGTGGAAGGGTAGGCCGAGGTGCGGATCAGTCGTACTGTATCCTCATGGCGGATTATGGGTGGTTTGACAGCCCCAGAAGGGGGAGGGATGCGGGGGAGCTGAAAAGGGAGAAACGGGATGCGCAGACCAGACTTGAGACCATGGGGAGCACCTCGGACGGCTTTAGGATCGCCGAAGTCGACCTGAAACTGCGAGGTCCCGGAGAGTTCTTTGGCATTCGGCAGAGCGGATTCCCGGAATTCAAGATCGCCAGCCTGGTGGAGGATGGGGAGCTGATTGCCCTCGCCAGAAACGAAGCCTTTGCCCTTGTGGACCGTGATCCCCAGCTCCGTTCGCCGTCCAACGCCGGTATCCGGCGACATTTCGAGTTGCATTACAAGGATGTCCTCCCCCTCATCCGGGTCGGCTAAGCGCTTCGATCTTCCCTGTCCCTCCGTCGTACCCGCTTACCTTCGATGACCGAATCTCGACGTCAGGTGACTGGAACTACACGCGAACAGTCTGTCGCGGTGTTCTCCTCGTTCGCATGAAGATGAGCCCGCGCATGGTCGACGGCGCGATCGTGTCAAGTCATGTCGCGCTCTTCGACGTCAAAAAACCTCGCAAACACTTGACAACAAGTTAGAAAAGATTATATTTGTATCAACGATGCACGCGCATCGATACCTCGTCCTTTGAACATTTGAAAGGTTGATCAGCCTGCTTGATACCGCGAAGGCATGTCGCACTCGTCTATAACATGAAGAAAGAGAGTGCGGACGAAGTTTCGAACCGGGAAAGGGGGGACCAAGAAGCAACGAGCGGTGTCGCAACAGCGACCAGAACGAAACTTCAGCAGACGAGAACCGACACATACGCAGAATGGGACACTGAAGAAACCATTCTTGCCGTGAAGGCGGCTCTGGAAGAGCGACACACCGTGACGATGATCGAAGCGGATGAAGATGCTCCCCAGAGATTTCTCCAGGTTCAGCCCGATATCGTCTTCAATATCGCGGAAGGACTGAGAGGACCCTCCCGAGAGTCACAAATCCCCGCCGTCCTTGAGTTGCTCGGTATCCCGTACACGGGATCCGATCCTATCACACTCGGCATCTGCCTCGACAAGGCGCGCGCAAAAGAAGTCCTTTCGTACTACAAGATACCTACTCCCGCGTTCCGCGTGCTTAACACCTTCGCGGAGCTTGATGGTGCTCCTGTCGAATTCCCCTGTGTTGTTAAACCGCTGCATGAAGGATCCAGCAGGGGGATCCTTGACTCCTCGCTTGTGCGTACACGAGATGAACTCGAGCGGCAGATCAAACGAGTGTTGACCGATTACGACGAACCCACGCTCGTCGAAAAGTTCCTTCCCGGGAGGGAATTTACAGCCGCGCTGTTGGGTAATGGCTCGTCGCTTCGCGTTTTGCCGATAATAGAAATTCGCTTCGATCAGCTTCCGGCCGGCGTCAACCCCCTCTATTCTTACGAAGCGAAATGGATCTGGGATCAAAGCGATCACCCGATAGAAATGTATGACTGTCCGGCGTATATCGACGCCGAGCTAGAAGGCCACATCAAGGAAACGTGTGTAAGAGCTTTTCATGCCTTGCGTTGTCGCGACTGGTGCAGAATTGACGTCCGCCTTGACGAGCACGATACTCCGCACATCCTGGAGCTGAATCCCCTTCCCGGGATTCTTCCAAATCCTGACGATCATTCCGCATTTCCCATGGCCGCGCGAGCTGCGGGATTCTCTTACAGTTCAATGCTCAACGCTGTGTTGGATGCAGGATCACTACGAAATGGACTCGCCTAATCCGTGCCAGCTCAACAGATTATCCGCCGTGACTGAAAACTGACAGGGGGGAGAGCATGCCCAAGAAAATCCACGTCGTTGTTGTGTTCAATGAGCCGACGATAGAAACGGCTTCCGGGAGAAAATTCATCTCGGAAACCGGGAAGATCGAAGCAGCAGCGACACGATCGCAAGTTCTGGCCGGAACAAACCCGAAGACCGTTGATCTGTCGGAAATTGGTGTGCTCGAAGAACGAGAACATGTGCGGGACGCTCTGCAGAAGAACGGGTACAAGACGTCGCTCTTCAATATGAACAGTGACATCAAGAGACTTATCCAGTTTGTCGAGGAGAAGCAACCCGATTTGATTTTCAATCTCTGCGAGTCTGTGGGGGATGAATCCACGCACGAGATGTATGTGGCAGGGCTCTACGAGCTGATGGGGATTCCCTACACCGGAGCAGGTGCTTTCGCACTCGGCATCTGTCAGAACAAGGTCCGGACAAAGCAGATCCTCAGCTTTCACAAGATCCGTATCCCTCGATTCATGCTGTTCAGAAACATGAACGAAGTGAATGGGGAGGAACTCGACCTCTGCTACCCGGTCATAATAAAGCCGCTGCATGAGGATGCGAGCGTTGGCATCGACAACACTTCAATCGCCGAGAATCTCAGTGCCGTGCGTAAGCGCGTCCGGCTTATCCTGGAGAACTACGATCAACCCGCTCTGGTGGAGGAGTACATCGACGGTCGCGAGCTCAACGTCGCGATCATTGGCAATCGCCGACCGATTGCCCTTCCGATCTCGGAGATCGATTTTTCCGGGCTGCCTCCGGGTTATCCCCGCATCGTCACATACAACGCGAAATGGATGGAGGGGACGCACGAGTACAAGGGAACGGTCGGTGTGTGCCCCGCGGCGCTCACGCCGGAGATCGAACGGGAGGCAAAGGAGATCGCGCTGAAGGTCTATCGCATCATGGGATGTCGGGACTACGCCCGCGTGGACATGCGGCTCGACAAGAACAACAGCCTATACGTCATCGAGGTGAATCCGAATCCCGACATCAGTGATGACGCCGGTTTCGCACGTTCGGCCCGGGCCTATGGTCTGTCATTTGAAGACACCATCAACAGGATTGTCGAATACGCTCTGGAAAGGACTCCGTAGCTCACCGCATGCCCATTCGTCCGTTTCGGAAGGAGGACATTCAGCCGTTGCTCGAGCTCCTGCGTGCGACCGAAGTCTTCAAAGAGGAAGAGGTTTCCATAGCTCTTGAACTGATGGAGGTTGTCGCTGAGGAGAAGGATCAACGAGACTACGCGATCTGCACCTTCGTCGATGATTCGGATACCGTGCGCGGATACTACTGTGTGGGCCGCACCCCGCTCACGGTGAGCACGTTCGACCTGTATTGGATTGCCGTCGACCCGCGCATGCACGGCCAGGGGATCGGCAAGCAGCTTCTTCAGCATTGCGAACAGTACGTGAAGGCGGTGGGCGGTACGCTGATTATTGCTGAGACGTCGTCGCAAGCCAAGTACGACAGCACACGAAGGTTCTACGAACATCAACATTACACCGAGGCATCGCGCATCAAGGGCTACTATTCCCCAGGGGATGACCTCGTCGTGTATACCAAAAACTTATAGGGAGGGCAACCGATCTGTATGGAACTCTGGCAAGAGATGTTGCGGCAGAGTGTGGATAGCGCGAAAGACCTTGTCGATCGATTCGGGTTCGATGCCGCGCTGGCTGAGAAACTGAACAAGCTCTTCCACATCCGGATCAATCCGTACTACCTCAGCCTGATTCGATACCCCGGAGATCCGATCTGGCTGCAGTGCATTCCCGATTCCCTGGAACTTGAAGACCGCAATGCGCCCGAAGATCCTCTGAATGAAGATGCACACAGCCCGGTCCCCAGCATCACCCACCGATATCCAGATCGTGTGCTCTTTCTTGTCACCAGTCAATGCTCTATGTACTGCCGCTTCTGTACGCGAAAGCGGAAGGTGAGTGATTCAACCAAGATCAACTCGAAATGGATACAGGACGGTATCGACTATATCGCGGCCCATCCGGAGGTGCGCGACGTCATCCTCTCCGGGGGCGACCCGCTGATGGTGACAGATTATGTCCTGGAACGCATCCTGTCCCGGCTTCGGGAGATTCCGCACGTTGAAATTATCCGGCTTGGAACGAAAATGCCATGTGTGCTTCCACAGCGCGTTACGCCGAAGCTGTGCCGCATGCTGAAGAAGTATCATCCTATCTACGTGAATACTCATTTCAATCATCCGTGGGAATGCACACCGGAAGCCGATAGAGCCTGCGCGATGCTCGCCGATGCGGGATGTCCGGTCGGCAATCAGGCGGTGTTGATGAAAGGGGTCAACGATGACTCCGAGGTGATGCTTGAGCTTCACCGAAAGCTCCTGAAGATGCGCGTGCGGCCGTACTATATCTACCAGGCTGACCTCACGAAAGGCACCAACCATTTCCGGACGCCGGTGCGCAAGGGCTTGGAGATCATGGATAAACTCCGGGGTCACACCTCCGGGCTTGCAGTGCCATATTATGTAATTGATGCACCGGGGGGCGGTGGAAAAATCCCAATCTTACCGCAGTACGTCCTCGCCCGGAGTGGGAAGGACATTCTCCTCCGTAATTACAAATACGAAATCTACACATACCCGGACGTCGAGGAAGGGCAACCGGAACCGCAGCATGTGGTTGAGACCAAATACCGCCGTCGTCGACGCAGCACGGAAAAGCAGCCCATTGCCAAAAAGCCAACGCCTCGGGAACTGGAACCGGTCGGCAAGTAGCACACACTGGTTGCGATTGAATGAGCCCGCGAGTTTCATCTGCGGGCTTTTTTCATTATATAAAGAACGTTTCATTCGCCAACGGACCGCACGCAACCAGATCTGAGAGTATCCATCAGGAGGAAAAGCCATGTCGATCCAGGAAAAAATCAAATTGATCCAGGAAGCACTATGTGAGGAACGGTTGGAGGGTTGGCTTCTGTACGATTTCCGAGGCTCGAACGTGTTCGCCGGTCGCATCCTCGATCTTCCTTCACACATCATGCAGACGAGACGATACTTCTACTTCATACCCGCACAAGGATTACCGAGAAAACTCGTTCATAACATCGAGCAGTTCAACCTCGACAGCCTACCGGGCGACAAATCCATGTACGTCAGCTGGCAGTCGCTGGAGGAGGGATTGCGGACGCTCCTTGCGGGCACGAAGCGGGTGGCAATGGAGTACTCGCCGCGTAACGCGATTCCATATGTTTCGAAGGTCGACGCAGGGACTCTCGAGCTCGTCCGCAGTCTGGGAGTGGAAGTCGTCTCATCAGCCAATCTGGTGCAGCGGTTCGAGGCGTGCTGGGATGATGAACAGGCCCGGGACAATTTCGAAACGGCGAACCATCTGCGCGCAATTGTCGATCTCTCCTTCGGGTTCATCAAACAACGTATCATCGCGAATTCGTCCCTCACCGAGTACGACGTCCAACGGTTCATGCTGGCCGAGTTCAAGAAACGCGGGCTCAAGACCGAGAGCGATCCGAACTGTTCCGTGAACGCGAACAGTGCAAACCCGCACTATGAACCGACGAAGGAGATCCACAGCCCGCTGAAGAAGGGGGATTTCGTGCTTCTCGACCTCTGGGCGAAAAAAGACAAGCCGCGTTCCGTCTACGCGGATATCACATGGACGGGCCTGATCGGCGCGAGCGTGCCAGAGGAATACACAAAGATCTTTGATGTCGTCAAGGGATCCCGCGACGCAGCGCTGAAGTTTGTCCAGGACTCCTTCAAGGCCGGCAAGCAAATCTGCGGCTTCCAGGTCGATGATGCAGCGCGTAGTCACATGAAAGTGAAAGGATACGCAGATTACTTTGTCCATCGTACCGGCCACTCCATCGGCGAGGAGATCCATGGCAACGGTGCGAACATCGACAACCTCGAGACACGAGACGAGCGAAGGATCATCCCCCGGACGTCATTTTCCATCGAGCCCGGAATCTACCTGCCGGGGAAATTTGGCGTCCGCAGCGAGATTGATGTCTACATTTCCCCAACACAGGAGGTGGTCGTAACCGGTCTGCCGATACAGGAAGCGATTATCCCGATACTCACATGACAAGGCGAAGGAGATAGCGATGTCACTCTACAAGGAATTCAAGACCTTTGCGATGCGGGGCAATGTTGTCGATCTTGCCGTAGGCTTCATCATGGGTGCTGCATTCGGAAAGATCGTCACATCACTGGTCAACGACGTGATCATGCCCCCCGTCGGCGTGCTTCTCGGCGGGGTCGATTTCAGCGGCCTGATGCTCACAATCAAATCCGGTGCCGAGGGTACAAAGGCGGTTACTCTCAACTACGGAGTTTTCATCAATACCGTTATCGACTTTCTCATCGTAGCTTCGGCTGTTTTCCTGCTTGTCCGCGTGGTCAACGCGCTCAAGAGAAAGGAAGAAGCTGCGCCCGCAGCGCCGACACAACGTGATTGCCCGGAATGCCTGATGCCGATTCCGATCAATGCCAAACGGTGCGGGCACTGTACGGCAGTGTTGAAATAGTACTCTTCCATCACATATCGTCGAACATCAAGGAGAATCGTATGAGGGCTCTTCTAGGTCTGGCATTCATACTCTGTACCTCATCATCATTCGCATTTCAAAGCCCGGAACCGGACTCTCTAGAACCCCTGGAAGCACAGCGTCGTCGGCGCGTTGACCTTCACCCAGGTATCGTACACCGACTGGGCGCAGGGTGGACAGAATGCGCTCGCTTACACCGTCACGCTTAATGGGAAGACGGACCGCAGTGACGGGATGACCGACTGGTCAAACACGTACAAGTTTGCCTTTGGGCAGACCCGTTTGGGGGATCAGGGGCTGAGAAAAACCGATGATAAGATCGATCTCCAAACGGTTTTCACGTACAAGCTCGGCACGCACGTCAATCCCTACGTCTCTGCAACAGTCAAAACGCAATTCGCTGAGGGATTGAAGCACGATAAGGAAGGGCGTGGTACGATCGTTTCGAAATTCTTCGATCCGGCTTACCTCACACAAGCCGCTGGCATCGGCTATCAGCCGATCCCGGAGCTGAAGACGCGTCTTGGAGCTGCGATCCGCGAGATCGTGACATCAGCCTACACGGTCTATAGTGATGATCCAGCGACCGCGGCGATCGAGAAAACAAAGGTGGACGGCGGCTTTGAATGGGTGACCGAGCTCGCGTGGAAACTCGAGGAGAATATTCTCTTCTCCTCCAAGCTCGAGGTCTTTTCGCCCGTCAGGCATATCGAAAATGTTGTCATCCGGGGCGACAATACCCTTGCCGTCAAGGTCAGCAAATACATCGTCATTAATCTCAACGTTCAGTTCATCAATGACAAGGTTGTCACGCCGAGAACTCAAGTCAAAGAGACGCTTGCCTTCGGCTTGAGCTATGCCTTGCTGTAAGGATTGTTCACGAGAAGTATGACCCAGGCGGGAGCTTTGTGGGCCAGGGGACGAGATCCGCCACTCACTTCTGGATGCGAAGCAAGTTGATGATCCCGAGGACGAGGAAAATGATATTGGCGAGCCAGGCGGTGAAGAGCGGATTGAGGTCCCCGTTGTAGCCGAAGACGTTGCTCGTCTTCATGAAGGCGAGATAGATAAAGGTCACGGCGACGCAAATGCCGAACTCCAGTGCGACGCCGCTGCGGCGCTTCACGGAGGCGAATGGAACCCCAAACAGGACAACGATCACGCTGGCGAATGGGAATGCAATCTTGCTGTGAAAATCCACCATCCAGCGTGAAACATCCTGGCCGGCAGCCCGTTGATTCTCGATGAATTGCTTGAGCTCAGGGTAGTCCATTTCGTCGGGCTTCCGTTGTTTCTTTTCAATGTCGTCGGGCGTGACGCTGAGCTTGCCGATGGGCAGGCGCTCAAACGTCCTGATCCGCTGCTCCTGACCGCTGAACTCGCGCGCCGTCCCCCTCACGAGTACCCACCCTTCCTCTCCTCCATCTCGATGCATGGACACTCTTGCCATCCATTCCATCTGCCACGCATCGTACCGCCGCTGGAGAACCGTGAGGTTGGAGTCAGCGAACTCCTGGATGCTGACCCGGTTCGAGAGCTTTGCATGGCTGTCGTAGTAGTTCATCGAGATGAGGCGCGTACGCCCTTCCTGGAAGAAGATATCATACCGGGTGAATCCGGCCTGCGACCGGTTCAGATGCGCCCGCTCGATCGCGAACTTCTTCTGGTTTGCGTATGGGACAATCCACCCGCTGAAGTAGATCGAAAATCCGCTCACGACAAATGAAACGACGATGAAAGGAACGAGGAGCCGGTAGAGGCTCACCCCGCTCGATTTCATCGCCGCAAGCTCGTTTTGATTGGAGAGCCTGCCGACCACGAAGAGGGAGCCGAGCAGCATGGCGACCGGCGTCATGAGCTTGATAATCTCCGGCGTGAACGTCAGATAGTACTGTAGGATGGTTTGAAGGGGAGCGTTCGCGTCGATGAAGTCATCGAGTTTCTCCATCATGTCAATCACAACGAAGATCAGCACGAAGGTCATCAGACCGAAGAGGAAGCTGATCAGAAACTGCCGGACGATGTAGCGGTCAAAGATCGTCACGGGTTCGGTTCCTCCTCTGCGCGCCACTGCTTGGGGACGAACTTCAGAATCGTTGACCAGTTGAACGTCAAGCTCTCGCGGGCAGTTCTGAACGTGAGATAGAGTCCCAGCAGCCCGATGATGATGTTGGCGGACCACATGCCGAACCATGGCTGGATCAACGCGCGGTCAGCCAGCTTCTCACCACCGATAAGACAAGCCCAGTAGAGAAGGAAAAAACCCAAACTCAGGCTTGCCGCCACGCCAAACGTACCCCTGCGCGCAATGATGCCGAGAGGAGCGCCAATCAGGACAAAGACCACGCAGGCAAACGGAATCGAATACTTCTTGTGGATCTCAACCGAGTATTCGCGGATTTGCCGGCCGTAATACTCCGTGCGCGTATGTTCACCGTCGATGACGTTCTTGAGAACCGCCGCGCGCATAAGGGCCGCAAAGGGCGGATCCGCGCCCGGTTGAGGAACGACGAGGGGCGGTCTCGCGCCGGCAAAGACGCCATCGAGATCCTGCCGCATCACCTGGGCGATTCGTGCGCGGGATTCGTTCTGAAGTCCACGTAGACTGTCGACGATGGCAGCCATTGCCTGGGCACTGAGCTCGCGATCGCCGCGGGAAAAAGCACTTTCCTGTGATCGTTGAAACTCAAATCCTTCCGCGTCCATGGCGATCCGGTGTTTCTGAAACCGGATTTTGCGGTACCGGCTCAGATCCCTGTTGTTGATCTCATGGATCTCGCCATCATACAAGTCCATGATGAGCTTCTGGTAATCCGGTGAGAACGAGATCGTTCCACGTGCAGCCGTGACGGTGGTAGTTACCGCATTGTTCGTGTAGTCAAAAATCGTAACCCCTTCAAGGTCGTTGGATTGTTCGAACGTCTTTCGGACCAGAATACTGTATCCTCTGATCTCCTGGGAGAAGAGGCCGGGCACCAGCGAGAAGGTGGGCTTCTTCCGATAGATGTCTGTCAGCAGTATCTTCGCCCGGTGGTTTGTATCCGGAAGGACATGGTTGTTGAACAGGATGAGCAAGTAACAGAGGAGGAGGGACGAAATCAGGACCGGAGCGATCATTCGGTAGAGACTCACCCCGCTGGCGCGCATCGCGGTGATCTCGTTTGCCGAGGAGAGGTTGCCGAAGGCCATGAGGGTGGCGACGAGCACAGCCATAGGGACAGCGAGTACCACCATCCAGGCAAGATTCATGACGATCAGCTCGGCAATCACTGCCGCACCGAGCCCCTTCCCGGCGAGTTGATCGAGTTTCTGCATGATGAACTGCAGGAGAAAGATGAAGATCAGCACGGACGCGGAGAAAAGGAAGGGAGTTCCGTGCCGATACAGGATATGTCGCCAGATGATCATGACTCACGAAAATATACTGAGAATGTCCGCTGTTTACAAGAGAGCAGCAGCGTGGCTGTGATCAAGCGCAGAAAGTGATAGATAGGTCGGACATGTTGGAATCACTTGAGTTCACCCGACGGTAACGGGTCTGGTTGCTTTGAGCACCGGCATTCTGTATCTTAACAATCGCGAACCCTGGATTCACGTCTCGAGACGAGAGCTGTCCGCATGGCCGACAAGGAAATCGCGAAGTTGCGAAAAGAGTACTCTCTCGAAACGCTCGACGAATCCCTCGTCGATCCCCATCCCGTGGTCCAGTTTGACCGGTGGTTTCGGGAGAGCGTGGACGCCCAGGTGCCGGAGCCGAACGCGATGGTCCTGGCAACAAGCGGACAGGGTGGTTACCCGTCTGCTCGGATCGTGTTGATGAAAGGATTTGACGAGGGTGGATTCACTTTTTTTGCGAACTACGAGAGCCGCAAAGGATCCGAATTGCAGACCAATCCTCACGCGGCTTTGCTTTTCTATTGGGCAGAACTGGAACGTCAGGTTCGAATTGAGGGAGAAGTCGAGAAGGTGACGCGGGAAGAGTCTGAGGAATACTTCCGCACGCGCCCGGTGGAAAGCCAGCTCGGAGCATGGGCTTCGAACCAGAGCTCGGTCCTATCCAGCCGTGGCGCATTGGAGGCTAAGCTTGGGGAGCTCCGGGCTCGCTACGTCGACAGGAGCATTCCTGTTCCGCCATTTTGGGGCGGCTATCGACTCCGTCCGCAGACGTTTGAATTCTGGCAAGGCCGGCCGAATCGTCTTCACGACCGGCTACGGTACCGACGAAGCGGCACGATCTGGCTCATCGAGCGCCTTTCACCTTGAACAGCGTAACTGGCTTCGTGAGCTTGACCGCCAATCGACACTGACGACCAGCTTTTTGTGCTATGCACTCTGAATCGGGGGAAGAACCGATGGAATTGCTAGAAATTGCCCGAATCATTCTCCTCATTCTGGCGATAATCGCATTCTTTTATCTCGCCAGACGCCTCAAGGGGATCTTGTTGCCGGCGCTCATCCTGATTGGTACAGGGTTTGGTCTGATCATGCTTGATCTGATCCTGCGCTCAATCTTCGGCGGCGGCTTCCTATTCGAGAGCCTGAGCAGACAGGCGCCCCCTTTCATCGGCACGACGGTCAGCTTCATCGGACAAATCGCGGGCATTATCTTGCTCTTGCTCGGTTTCTACCATGTCAATCGCGTCGTCGTCGACATAACAGAACGGCAGAGGATGGAGGACGAACGACGAATTATGAGTGAGGCTCTGGCTGAAAGCGAGCGGCGGTATCGCCGGTTCTTTGAGGAGGATCTTTCAGGGAACTTCATCTCGACGCCGGAGGGAAGAATTCTGGCGTGCAATCCCTCCTTCGCGAGGATCTTTGGCTATGATTCGCCGGCGGAGATTCAGGGACTGAGCGTCAGCGCATTCCATGAAAGCCCAAAGGAGCGAATGACGCTTCTGGAGCTGTTGAAGCAGAAGCGAAGGCTTATCAACTACAAACAGAAGGGACACAGTAAGGACGGCAGACCCGTTTACATCACCTCAAACATCCATGGAGAATTCAACGAGGTTGACGAACTCGTTCAGATTCAGGGATATGTCGTTGACGAGACCGAGCGCGTCAGGGCAGAGCAGTCACTGCGGGAGAGCACGGAGCAGCTCCGAAAGGTGTTCGAGGAGGGTCCGGTTGGGATGATTGTATTCAATCTCAACTGGGAGGTAATCCGGGCGAACGGGGCATTCTGCCACATGGTGGGATATTCTGAAGAGGATCTCAGGGCACTTGCGCTTCGGGGGCTGACGCATCCAGACGATGTGGAAATGGACGAAGCCCAAGTGCGAAAGCTCCTGAGCGGTGAGATTCCGAGCTATCGTTCGGAAAAGCGCTACATCACCAAGTCGGGCGATGTCATCTGGGGTCTGGTGACGACGTCCGTTGTTCATGAAAGCGATGGTACCCCCCTCTACGGAGTTGGAATCATCGAGGATATCACGGCACGAAAGAAGGGGGAACAGGAGCTCGAGCAATCGCTCTCGCTGCTTCGTGCCACTCTTGAGTCGACCGCCGACGGCATTCTGGTGGTCAACGACCGGGGGCGGATCGTCGTCCACAACCAGAAGTTCGTTGACATGTGGGGCATTCCAGAGTCAGAGCTTGCCCGCGGTGACGACCGCCACGTACTCTCCGCGGTGTTGGAGCGGCTGGAAGATCCGGATGGCTTCGTACAAACCCTCAACGACCTCTACGCCCAGCCCGAGGCAGAAGTCTTCGACTCGATCCGATTCAAGGACGGCAGAGTGTACGAGCGATACTCCAAGCCACAGAGAATTAGCGGAAAGATTGTTGGACGCGTCTTGAGCTTACGGGATGTCTCGGGGCGAGAGCAGGCGGAAGAGCGGCTGAGACAGTCGGAGGAAAAGTACCGGACTCTCTTCGAGGAATCGAAGGACGCCGTCTTCTTCAGCACGCCTGACGGGCGGTTCGTGGATATCAACCAGGCCGGGGTCGAGCTCTTTGGCTATCCGACGAAGGCCGACCTTCTGAAGGTCGATATCGGTCGGGACCTCTACGTTGATGCCGCCGATCGGGCAAAAGCACATGGGCTTCTTGCGAAGTATGGATTCCTGAAGGATCATGAGGCCATCGTCAGGAGATTGGATGGCAGGAAGGTGATCCTCCTTGAGACCACAACTGCTGTCCGCGACGCACAAGGGAATATTATCGCGTACCGTGGAATCCTCCGCGATGTCACCGAGCAGAGGCGTCTCGAATCGCAACTTCTTCAGGCGCAGAAAATGGAGAGCATCGGGACGCTGGCAGGGGGCATCGCTCATGACTTTAACAACGTTCTTGCCATCATCCTCGGCTACGCGGCGAAGCTCGAACATCCGGCAAAGAACCGAGAGGATTCCGCACACTACGTCGAATCGATCAAGAAGGCGGCCAGCCGTGGCACCGGTCTGATCCGCCAACTCCTGACTTTTGCCCGCAGAACAAGTGGCACAGGGGAGACCGTGAAGGTGAATGACACCGTGTTCGAGCTCTCCAAACTGCTGGCGGAGACATTCCCAAAAACGATCAAGGTCGAGGTGGAACTCGACAGGGACGTGCCGACTGTCCTTGCTGATCCAACGCAGTTCCAGCAGGCTGTTCTCAATCTGTGCCTGAACGCTCGTGATGCGATCGGGGAGCGTGCGAGGCGCGATGATAAAACAGGCATCCTGAGAATCACGACGGAGGCCATCTCTGGTGAGGAACTGAAGAAACGATTTCCAAAGGCAGAAGATCGGCAGTACGTAGGCATCTCGGTGATTGACACCGGCATCGGCATGGACGAGGTGACAAAGACCAGAATGTTTGAACCGTTCTTCACCACAAAGGCCGCGGGGAAGGGAACCGGACTAGGGCTTGCTGTGGTGTACGGCGTGGTGAAGGCTATGCGTGGATTCATTGACGTCGAGAGCGCGCGAGGCAGCGGGACATTGGTCCGGTTGTTTCTACCGGCTGGAGCGGCCGCAGAAGAAATCCCTGTTGCTCTACCGGACCTGGCAGCGCCGGTGGGACGTGGCGAGACGGTTCTCCTCGTGGAAGATGAGGAGATGTTGCTTGATCTTCTTCAGACGCTGCTTGAAGAACACGGATACAACATTTTGGTTGCCCGCGATGGGGAGGAAGCGATCGACGTCTATACAGCTCATCAGCACGCAATCAGTGTCGTTCTCTCTGACATGGGGCTACCGAAACTCGGAGGTTGGGAAGTGTTCCAGCGCTTGCGAAAACTCAATCGAAGCGTGAAATGCATTCTCGCAAGCGGTTTCTTTGACCCGGACCTAAAGGCGGAGATGATTAGCGAGGGAGCAAAGGATTTTGTCGAGAAGCCGTACATCCCCAACCTGATTCTCTCTCGTATTCGCGACGTCATCGACCGGTCAGGTGCCTGATGCTTGAATCTCCCGCGCTCCTCGTTTCATTCTTCTCGGGGCCACCACGGATCCCCGTCTGCCGAGCGAGTCGACAAACTGGCGGGCAGGATTCCGTGACCGCTTCCGAGCAGTGAAATCGCTTCAAAGGTGTGCCTGCTCCGAACTTGTGGGGGCGTGACAGACACGCTCACGGAAACGCCGCGGAAACAGGCTCTGACTTGATATTCATTTTCCTTTTTGCTAAGTTCTCGCATCAACAAAGACCGGACCCCTTATCAGGTGTTGGAGATCTATCGATCAATTCGCTACCGCAGCAGGGTGCTGATATCTTGAAGTGTGTTGTTTCGTGATTGTGTTAGGTATAGGTTCAACAGGGGTTGCGTGAGAAACGGTAGCGAATCACGGAATTCAAGGGTGCCGGAACGCATTCCGCCGCGGTTGGCAGGACGGATGCTGTTGTTGATCGCTGTTTCCATTCTCATCACTTGCCTCGGTTCTGTTCTTCCTCCCAGCGACCACTCCTTAAGCACTCCGGCATCTTCTGCCTCAGTGGCGCGAGGACCCGGCGCGCTTTCTGTCGCGGTTTTTGCGTCTGAGGATGTGCCAGGCGGCTCGGCTATGGCTGTCCAGGTTCAGGACACGACGCCGAAGCGTACCGGTGTTCTTTCCCGCCGCGCCCGCGCACTTGAGATACGGCGCGCTTCAATTGACACGACCTCGGTGAGCCAGACCGCGGCACGCATGCTTGATTCGATCCGCGCTCTGCCGCGCGATTCGTCAGCGCGCCTCGAGCACTTTGGACACGTCAGGCGGGACGCGGCCATGGTCGACGCGATCCAGCCGAAATCTCACCCGCTGTACCTGCCTGACCCGGCTCTTGTGCGCATGCAGCACGATCTCGACTCATCCCGATATGTCTACCGTGTCCGACGGACGTTTGACAAGGCCGATACTCGCATTCCGCTCGATCTAACCTTTGAGGAGTACAGGCGACTGCGGATGCGGCAGACGATTCGGAAAAACTGGGAAACGCTCGCGCAGGCATATGAAATCGAGGCCGAGAAAAAGAAAGGACTGGGAGATCTCTTCGGTCAGGTGACGAACATCGAGATACCTGTCCCCAAGAACCCGCTGTTCAGTATTTTCGGGCCAAATATCATCCGGCTGCAAATCAACGGTGCGGTTGACATCCACGGCGCATTCCGCAACACCAAGTCGGATCTTTTCGTCAATAACCCCCTTGGCCAAAGTCGGAATGAGCCGGATTTCAGTCAGGAGGTTCAGGTCAACGTCAAGGGGGAGATCGGCGATAAGCTCAAGATAGATGCCGATTGGAACACGCAGCGAACATTTGAGTATGAGAACCAGCTGAAGGTTCGGTACACCGGTTATGAAGACGATATTGTTCAGAGCGTCGAGGCAGGAAACGTCTCTCTCA
>Ga0194111_10000903_pt1 | contig 36387 bp, 38 predicted proteins | sample TA2KigC300mmetaG_FD_146194 | JGI IMG/M metagenome (GOLD analysis project Ga0194111, IMG submission 146194) | Freshwater microbial communities from Lake Tanganyika, Tanzania - TA2015033 Kigoma Deep Cast 300m | ecosystem: Environmental > Aquatic > Freshwater > Lake | place: Tanzania: Lake... | reverse complement strand
ATACCCTACATAGACGAGGTGGCGCTGGAGTTCCCAGAGCTGAAAATAGTAGGTGGGCACATCGGCTACCCCTGGACAGTAGAGATGATTGCCGTAGCCACCAAGCACCTGAACGTGTACATCGATACCTCCGCCTACACCGCCAAACGCTTTCCCAAAGAGTTGGTGGACTATATGAAGACCAACGGCAAAAATAAGGTGATGTTCGGCACCAACTACCCCATGATAACGCCAGCCAAGTGTCTCAAAGATTTGGACACGCTGGGACTGGACGAAGAGACCAGGAGGCTGTTCCTATACCAGAACGCACAACGGGTATTCGAACTGAAGTGAGAAGCGACCAGCGAGCGACGAGTCCCGATCGACGAGCGACAAAGGACTGCCGACCGGGAGAGACTGTGAGGAGTTAAGGAGACTCTATGGTGCATAAACTAAGACTAGGCGCCGGCTCTGGGTGGGCGCCCTCTGACCCTCAACCAGCGCTGGAGCTTATTGAGAAAGGAAATATCGACTACCTGTGCTTCGACCAGTTAGCCGAGCTGACCATGGCTGTGCTCCAGATAACCAAGACCAGAGACCCAAAGCGAGGATACGCTTGGCAGCATATCATCGACGGCATGAAGATGCTCCTCGTCCCTGCCCACAAAAAGGGCATCAAGCTCATCACCAACGGCGGCGGCGTCAACTGCGAAGAGGCTGCCAACCAGGTGCTCAACATCGCCAGGGAGAACAACCTCAATGACCTCAAAATAGGCATCGTCAGCGGCGATGACATTCTGGACAAGCTGGACGCTTGCCGCCACAAGGGCTGGAGGTTCAGGAACCTGGATACCGGCGAAGACGATATTGACAGCATCAGGGAACGCATCGTCTCGGCTCATGCCTACATCGGCGCAGACGGCATCATCGGCGCTCTGGGCGAAGGGGCACACGTCGTTATCACCGGCAGGGTCTCGGACAATGCCCTGTTCGTAGCACCCATCATGCACCAGTTCGGCTGGCAGTATCAGGAGCCTTACTGGAACCTCATCGGCGCCGCGGTCACCGTGGGACACATCATCGAGTGCGCTAGCTGGTGCTGCGGCCAGAACTCGGTGCTGTGGGAAAGAATGCCCCAGCCCTGGGCATTAGGCTATCCCCTCACCGAGTTTTACGAAGACGGCACAGCCATCATCACCAAGGCACCGGACACCGGGGGATTAGTCAACGAGTGGACTATCAAAGAGCAACTGGTGTACGAGGTGCACGACCCACGCAACTACCTCATGCCCGATGGCATAGCCGACCTCACCACGCTGAAGCTGGAAGATTTGGGCGATGACCGGGTGCGCATCAGCAACATGACTGGCAAACCTCGCCCCGAAACGCTCAAGGTGCAGATTGGCTACTCAGATGGCTATATTGCCGAGAACCTGACCATCATCGGCGCTCCCCAGGCGCTGGCTAAGGCAAAGAGGATGGAAGAGGTCGGCCGGGAAAGGCTAAAGCAGATGGGCTTGAACCCCGATGAACTGCAGATGAGAGTTGACTACGTGGGCATAAACTCGTTGCTGGGACCCGTTGTCCCCATGCCAGACGAGGATTCCGTAAACGAGATAGGTCTCCGTATAGCGGCTAAAGCCAAGACAGCCGTTGAGGCACAGCGCATAGTGGCTTCCTTCGGCATGATGACCGGCACGCCGGTAGGCGTGGGATTCTCGGCGCCTCGCGCGCCCAGGCCGGTGATTGCCCTCTGGCCCACGCTGATACCCAGGGATGAAGTTCCCATAAACTTTGTGGTCAAGGAGGTAAGCTAGCCATGCCCAGGATGCTGCTCAAAGACCTGGCTTACACCCGCAGCGGCGACAAAGGCGATATCTCCAACGTTGGCATCCTTGCCTTCAGTAAACAGAACTTCGAGGTACTGCGCCAGCAGGTAACCCCTCAGAAGGTCAAGGAGCTTTATAGGGATTTGGTCAAGGGCGAGGTAGAGGTATATGACATGCCGAATATCGACGCCTTGCAGGTGGTGATGCACAACGCCTTAGGCGGCGGCGCCACCAGGACACTGAGATGGGACGAGACCGGCAAATCCATGTGCCTGGCTATGCTCTATATGGAAATCGAGGCGCCCGAAGGCTTCACATTGACCCCACCACCATAGACCTGCCCCACAGGCCAAGCAAATTCAAAATCCCAACAGCCGAAACATGTAGCGAGAGGCGTCAGCCCTGCCCAAAGCAGCACCGATGGTCATTGACTGTTTAGGATGTCATTGCGAATCCTTCCGCTGAAGGATGTAGCAATCTCCGCCGTCCCTTCATTCTGAACGCAGTAAAGAATCCCCCGCCTTCCCTCTCCCTCGACGGGAGAGGGTTAGGGTGAGGGTGCAAAACTACCATCGCGAGCCCCGCCTATTGCCTGTTGCCTCACGCCTGCTGCCTGCTGTCTTGCATCTTGCATCTTGAAACTTGCAACTTGTGTCAGCGACGAGCGACTATTAACTATCGACTGACGACCGCCGATTGCTGCCTGTTGCCCGTTGCCTTTTGTCACAGTTGATACAGGATGCTGCAGACGAACATGTAGAAGCCGATGGCTTCAGAGAAATGGCTCAGTGCGATGTCTCTTCGGAATAGATTATCTGTGCCTTGTTGATAGCTACAAAGGAAACCGCTTGGCTGTCACCCGAGGGAGCAACGATTTCCACATTCGTTATCGGTAGGAACCTATCGCCGGTATTAAGCAGGTCCGACAGTCGCTGCCCCTTGATGCTGTGCATCTCTCCCCTGAGCTTGTAGGGAGGCACGCAGAGATTAGCAACTACGGGAGATTTACTTACGCGTGGGAGTGACTTGCCAGTCCCCCCGCTGTCAATCCCTGAAGTTTGCCCAACCTCAGTAACAAAGAGGATGTTGTCCTTGTTGATTAAAGTTGTTTTTGTTGTTGCTTCTGTTCCATCAGAAAAATATATGGTGACTTGAGTAAGTGGCAAGAAATCGAAATAAGCGCGTAGCCCTCCGACTAATGCGCTGTTGAGGAGATCCAGGAGGCGCTGACTTCGGATGCAGTGGACATATCCACTAAATATGCCTATCGAAGTATAAACGCATACTGCTAGTCGCTCTTTTGCAATATGTTTACTTGACCCAGTGGCCTCGAGTACTGGTCCCGACTCGTGTCCCGTTTCCATTTCTCCCTCTATTGATAATTATTAACTGCGATATCAATCAGCCAGTGGCCAGCTTTGCACGATATACAACGATGTCTCCATATTCTACTCTTTAAGTGACGCCTGTCAAGTTTCAGTGTCACCTGCGAACACTATGCTGTGTCACCCGTGGGCGGGTGACTAGCACCAAAGGAGAAATGACTTAAAGTTGATACAGGATGCTGCAGACGAACATGTAGAATCCCGCAACTTCGGAGACCGTGCCCGCAAGCTGGGATATACGGATGCTCAGCAACTGCTTTACGTTAGTGTGATAGAAGCGATGGAAGATTCTGAAATAGACCTCCTGGTCATCGGGGATAGCCTCGGCCAGCTTCACGGATTCTACCCAGGGGATAACGTCATCGTCAGCCGTGTGGATGATAGCAATCTTGGTTTTGAGTTGGTCAGCCTTAGAATGAGGAGACAGGTTTTCCAGGGTGTGCTGAACCTCCGGGGTGAGCTTCTGCCACAGCATCTCGCCAGCCAATGTTTCTTCTGAAGCATCGGGCAGGAGCTCGGTGAGCCAGCCATGCGTTGCCGCTTTCAACGTGGGTCGAGGTTCCCAGGGCACAGCCTGCCCGTTATCCAAGTAACGCTCGCTTATCACCGTCTGGAGCCAATCGCTGATGTTGTAATAGCCGCCCCAGGAGCTGATGACAGCGACGTCGTCGCTGATTCTGCCGTCGGCAGCCGCCAGGAACACCAGAGGAGCACTGAGGCAAATGCCTACCATCCCTATCCTGCCATTGACAAACTCCTGCTGCTGGAGATACTGGAAGCTGGCTACCAGTGTCTCTATGTCATCCGCGTGCAGCCGAAAGGAGCGCAAATTCTCCAGTTGGGGCACCAGCGTTACGTAGCCAGCGCGCGACAGGCCCTGTGCTGCCAGTACCAGAGCCTGGTCATCTTTCCCGTCCTTAACGGCGCCGTGGGCTAAGATAACGCCAGAATATCGACAGCGGTCGTCGGGACGGTACAAATTAGCCATCACTGTGCGGTTGCCGCAGGGATAGCTGACTTCAGATATCGAGATGCTTCGCGGAACGGTGACCTGCCACTTATAGTTCAACCCCATGTCCACGAAGAGTGTCACGGTCCTGGTTGCCACCTGAATAGGCTTGGCTAGAGAAACAGCAACCAGCAGGACGATGACGGCCAGGATGATTGCCAGCGATTTCCAGTTCATACAATTAAATTGTAGCAGATTCAGCCATGATTACGGCGATACAGCTTGATAGAGGTGGTCTTGTTTCGACATGACAGCCCACGAATCCCCCTCCCTCGAAGGTAGAGGTTAGGTGATGGTCGAATTCATCGGCACATCCCCCCTTTGACTCCATCCCACTACTTGCAACTTGTAACTATTGGCTATCGACTGCCGACTATCAACTATCGACTACCTGTCGCCTGTAGCGCCAGATGATTGCCAGGCCAAAGGCAACGCACCAGACATTTATGAAAGCATTTAGCGCTAAATCCATCATGGAGTTGGTGTAGATGCCGTTCTGGATGTTGAAACTGAAGTCGAGCAGCCCCAGAAAGACGAGTGCGCCTGCGGCCGCCAGCGATAAGGTTTTGCCCAGCGGTTTCCCCTTGAGCACCAGGCTGCCTGATGCTATCAGCAGTAAAGCCAGCAGGGTATCAGGCAGGGGAAAAGCATGCTCATAGGCAAAGTAGCATTGAGGCGGGTTCTCGGGAGCCAGGCCCACAGTGAAAAAAGCAACCCAGAAAAGGATTATAAAACCGCCAGTGATTATTTGTAAGATGGAGATGGTTTTCATATCGTCCTCCTGCACTTTTCGATATCCCTGTCCATAATCCATTCGACTAAGCCCGGGAACAGCCGTTTCATCACCAGCGTAAACTTGCCATCGAAGCTGGGAACAATGAGGAACTGCCCCTTTCGCATGCCTCTGATTAGAGCGGCTGCCACTTCCTCTGGCTGCATCAGCTTAGCTCTGGCAGAGATAGCCTGGCATTCAGGTGGCTTGGTCTTGTTCTCCTCCTCGAATCCCGGGGTGTCAGTATCCGGCGGGCAGAGTACAGAGACGTTGATGCCATACTGCTTGAGTTCGCTCCTCAGCGTCTCGGATAAGCCAATCAAGGCAAACTTGGAAGCCCCATAATCGGTATAGCCGAAGACCCCGATAAAGCCGGCAAGGGAGGACACATTGACGATATATCCGCCGCGCTTCTTCATGTGGGCAAAGAGCGCCGAGATGGTATTCCAGGCGCCGTAGAGATTGATTTTCATGGTTTCGTCGAATTGCTCATAGGTAATGTCTTCGAAGTAGTGCGGGCGTGCCCTGCCGGCACAGTTTATGAGCACGTCTGGCGCGCCGAACTCCTTTACTGCCCTGGCCATGACCAACTCAACCTGTTCCCTCACTGAAACATCCAACTGCTGGCAGGAAAAGTGCTGCGATTCTGAAACATGCTGGCTGGCTATCTCTTTTAGCGCGCGCTCCAACTGCTCTTTCCTGCGAGCAAAGATGCTGACATGAGCACCTTCAGCAGCAAACAGCTTGGCTACGGCCAGCCCGATGCCGCTGGAGCCACCGGTTACATACACCACTTTGCCTTTAAAATCCTTCATAGCAGCACCACCGTAACTTACTTCTGTTTCAACGTCGCTACGTCGAGTGTCTTCAGCCATTCCATAGTCGTGGCAAAGCCGTCTTTGTAGCACATTTTAGGACGCCAGCCCAGTTCCCGTTCCGCCTTGGCGATGGAAAACTTTAGCCGCGAGCCCAGGTTTTTCACGGTATAGGTAGTCAACAGAGGCCGCGTCTTCTTGCCCAGTACCTTCCAGGCTATTTCCAGGACAGCCGCAGCGGCGTAGGCTACTGAGTAGGGAATATAGGTAGTGATTGGAGGGACTCCTAGAGATTCTGCGATACCTGTGCAGAACTCCTCGAAAGTGGTAGATTCGCCGTCATGAACCAGGTAGCCGTTGCCCACAGCCCGGTCATCTTCGGCTATGAGCATCAGTAGGTCAATCAGGTTCTCAATATAGGTAGGCCAGACCAGTGTGCCTTTCCGCCAGAAGATAAGCTCCCGCTTCAATATAGCATCAGCCAGGAGTGGCACAAATGTCTGGTCGCCTTCCCCGAAGACCCAGCAGGGATAGACCATAGTCACCGGCAGTCCGTGTTCCCGGTGATAGCGCCAGCAAATCTTCTCTGCCTCGATTTTGGAATCTGAGTAAGGCTCATGCCAGGGTTTCAAAGGAAAGGTCTCGTCCATTACCTGGGATTCATCCAGGCCAAAGACATCATTGGTGCTCATATCCACCAGGCGTGATACCCTGGCAGCCACCGCAGCTTTGCAGATGTTCTCGGTGCCGCCAATAGTGACCTCACGAAAGAGCTTTTTCGGCGCCCAGTCGGTAACCACTGCAGCGCAATGAAAGATGATGTCCATCCCAGACGCAGCGCTCTCCACCGCCTGGTAGCTGCGGATATCGCCAGTAGCAATGTCAACCCCTTTGGACTTAAGCGCTGCTTCCCCTGGGTCACCCGGCAGCACCAATGCACGGACGGAATATCCTTTGGCCAGGTTAGCTTTGACTAGGTGGCCACCGATAAACCCCGTGGCCCCGGTAATCAGCACCTTTTTCACTGCGACCCCCTCCTTTCGACTAACAGTTATGCCATGCTGGCAGCCTTCACACTACATCGATGCTGAGCGGGAATTTAGAAAGCGCCTCACAGCCATTTGCTGTGATGAGTATGGGATTCTCATAGCGAAAGCCGACATTTTCCTCGGGACAGGCATATTGCATGGCGCAGATGAGCATCTCGTTCTCCTGGTATACGTGCTCAGGATTGGTCCAATAGGGAAATGGGCCATCATTAAGCCCTATGCGCCACTCGTCACCCATCATGCCGATGCCGTGCTCAAAGCCGGGTACCATGTATTCGGCAAAGCCACGCTCTTCGGCAAAGGTGAGCATTTCGTCGGCCAGGCTTGTTGGCGTAACGCCTGGGCGGTAGGTCTTGAGGCACAGTTTAACTAGATCAACGAAATTCTTGGCGTGCCATAGTTGTCTCTTGGTAGCCTTGCCCAGGAAGTAGTTGTGCGAGTGGTCGCCAAGGCACAGCCTGAACATGGCATGAAGGTCAACCATGAGGGGTTCGCCAGCCCTGAGCTTGCGCCGGCTGGCAGGGGTACAGGCTCCTGCTGCTAGTCCTGTCCTGTAGCCAGAGGCTATCTCATTGCCGCCAGTGAACGACCATTCCCACTCGCTGCCTGCCCGTCTCATAGCACAGGCTGCCAGTCCGCCGACTTCGGTCTCGGTCATGCCTTTCCAGCCATCGTCGCTGATGGCGGCGCGCACTGCTCTGTGGCCGGCATCTACCATGCGCGACGCATGGCGAAAGCGGTTGATGGTGCCCTGATCTTTTATTAGGGAAAGCCTGTCCACGATTTCATGTGCGTTTTTCAGTTTGGCCTCGGGCAGGGCGGCCTTGAGGCATTCATATTCATATTGAGTCAGATGTCCCTCCGGCAGGTAGGTGCCCATGCCAGTCTCGATGCCCACAATGCCCTTGCCTCCCTTCAGATGAGGCATGATAAGCCCCTGGAGCAATGACACCTGGTCCTGGCCTCCCATTGGGCCATACCCCAGGACATGTTCTTCGTCCAGCCATGAATCGTCAGCCACCCGGGCGGCATCAATGACAAAGGTTATGGCAGTGGGCAGCCCGGTTGGGGGTATCACCACGTAGGAGCGCCAGGGACAAAAAGCATCCACCGTCCATGACAGCGTGCGCAGCCGTGAGCCCAGGTAAACAGCAACGTTTTCCCGCGCCATCTCTTTCTGGATGGCTTTGATGCGGGTGGGGAAATCGATGAAATAAGGGTCAGCCTTGGCAGTGACTTTGGTAGCCATATCTGGTTGCCTCCTCTGTTCTAGAAATCAGTGGGGATGGTGGACATGACCTGGTTCAGCCTATCCATAATCGGTGACAAGCGCAGCGCTTTGACCAGGTTGCCCTTGAGCGTCATTTTACCCGACATCAGTGCGGCACGCGCCTTGACCTCCGCCCGGGAGATTTTAGCGAACAGGTCATAATCGGCGGTGACGCTGAACTCTGCTTTCGGCGGTGCTCCCTCGACAACGCTGACCTGGTCAACGACGCCGTTGGTAATCTTGTAGAACACTGAACGCGTCTTGCCGTCGGGGCAGTTGTTATATACGGTAAGCAGCGACGAGGTGACGCGCTTCATCTGTTCCTGTGTTAGCTCTTTCTTGAAACGCTTAGTACATTCTGCTGCCCATTCGTTGCTCAGATACTTGAATTTCTTTTCGGCCATCCTTTCCCTCCATTCATTGAAATAGTGTTTCCTTAAGCTGGGTTGCTGCCGCAGCCAATTCTACGATGTTTCCGAGCCATGCTAGCACAAACCACTCTATGCAGCAATAGGACAACACGGCAAGCACCCAATTTGTCTGTTGCTCGTTGATTTTGCGCCAGCTTTTCCCTACAATTCGTCTCCAGCATTGCCGACGTTTTGATTTGCCGGAGGAGCTGCCATGAGCAATTTCGCTGAGAAGTTACAGCATGTCCATCGTGGGCCGATAACAACCATAGGTTTCCGCAGGTCGGGCGAGGAGGAAATGCCTCAGATGCTGGTTGTAGCTATGCTGGCTGACACCAGCGCCAAGGCGGCCAAGGCGGTAACAGGTGCTGACGCAGTGATTATCGATAGCCAGGACCTGTCCCCAGAGGGTTTGAAACAGCTAACCAGCGCTTTGGGGGACGTGCCTACTGGGATACTGCTGGACAACACCAAACCAGTAGAAGCTGCCAAGGCACTTGAAGCTGGCTCGGACTTTGTGGTGCTCGACATAAAAACCCCCGTGGAGGCAGTGAGCAAAGAGGGACTGGGCAGGATTCTGAAAATAGAACCCTCGCTGGACATCGCGCTGGCTAGGGCTATCAACAGCCTGCCGCTTTCCATTGACGGAGTGCTGATTGCCTCGGATGATTCCGTACTCACCGTTGAACGATTGCTTGTCTGCCAGCGATTTGCTGACCTGCTCGATAAACCACTGCTGGTAACCATGGGAGCGTCGGTGCCCAGCAACGAACTAAGCAGCCTGTGTGAAGCCGGTGTCAAAGGGATAGTGGTGCCTGCGGGGCTAACGGCGAAGGCGCTCGGCGAATTAAAGAAAGCCGTCTCTTGCTTGCCCAAGCCAACCAAGCATAAGACCAAAGCTTCTCCCATCATCCCCAGGATTACACCAGAACCAGAGGCCGTGGTTGAGGAAGAAGATGATGATGAAGAATAGGTCTGGTGCCTACTAACTCCCTCAAACTCCCATGACAGCTAATCTGGGTTTATTTCTACTCTCGGCAGCGGCTATTTCCCTCTCTGGCGTGATGCTGCCTGGACCGTTGACCGCGGTTACCATAGCCAAGGGGTACCGCAACCAAAATGCTGGTAGCTGGATTGCCATAGGTCATGCCGTTATCGAATTGCCCCTGATGGCGCTGGTCTATTTCGGATTCGCCCAGTTCTTTACATTCCCCCAGGCCAAGATGGTCATAGGCGTGCTGGGTGGCATGATGCTGGTAGCAATGGGGGCTATGGTGTTCTTCAATCTCAGGAAGGCGACAGGGGAGGTTGCCGACCTGCCCTATAACTCGCTGACTTCCGGAATCATGATGACCGGCACTAACCCCTATTTCTTCCTGTGGTGGGCTACCATCGGCATTACCTTGATAGCCGGTGCTGCTGCTTTCGGGCTGGTTGGGCTGCTGCTATTTGCGGTAGTGCACTGGTCCTGCGACCTGGCCTGGGAACAGTTTGTTTCCATGAGCGTTTTCAGGACCAGACATTTGTGGACACCCAGGATACAACGTATTGTCTTCGGAATCTGTGGCGCCATCCTGGTGGGATTTGGGATTTATTTCTGTGTTTCAGTGTTTGTCTGAGCTTCTGTTGTCGCTCGCATTGATTCCGCCTAAAGCAAGTTGCTATAATGCCCACTTGGGTTCTGGCAAGACCGGACCATCGCCCCGATAAACTACAGATAAAGGAGAGCCACTGATGAAAACACGGATGACCGAGACATTTGGAATCAAGCACCCGGTTATGCTGGCCGGCATGGCTTTTGTCAGCTTGCCCAAACTGGTAGCTGCAGTCTCTAATGCCGGGGGACTGGGTATGTTTAACAGCGTGGCCAATACCCCAGACCAGATGAAAGGTATAATCCAGGAGATCAGGTCTTTAACTGACAAGCCTTTCGGCGTAAACGTCACCCTGTTTTTCCCAAATGCTAAAGAGAACGCCGAGGTAGCCCTGGGAGAGAAAGTCCCTATTATCAACTATGCTCTGGGCAAAGGCGATTGGATTATCAAGGCCGCCCACCAGTACGGCGGCAAAGTCATATCCACAGTAGCCACTGAGCGTCATGCCCGCGCCGCCGAGCGAGACGGAGCTGATGCCATCGCCCTCACTGGCTTTGATGCTGCAGCACACGGGGGGGAGACTACATCCATGGTGCTGATACCGCTGGTGGCCAGCAGGGTCAAGATTCCCATCATCGCCGCCGGTGGTTTCTGTGATGGTAAAGGATTGGCCGCGGCCCTGGCTCTGGGTGCCGATGGCGTATCCATGGGTACCAGGTTCATGCTTACTCAGGAAGCCCCGGTGCACCAGAAAATCAAAGAGGTTGGCCTCAGTGCCCAGTCTGAAGATACTATGCGCTCCGACAGGATAGATGGCCTCCCTGGCCGTTTCTGGGCCAACGCCGCAGCCAAGAGGATGGTCACTGGCAAGATACCACTAGGGCAGGCCATGGCAAATGCCCGCAAGGTAAGCAAGGAGATGGGCGTGCCCATGTACAAGCTCTTCTTCGCCGGCCTGAGCCAGAGGGGCGCCCTTGACCTGGCACGCCAGGCAGTAGCCCTTGGCGGCCTCAACCTGGCAGACGACCCCGGCGATGTGCAGAACTCATTCCTACCATTGGGGCAGATTGCAGGCAGGATAGACGATATTCCCACCGCCAGCGAGGTGGTGGAACGAACGGTTGCCGAGGCTGAAGAAATCATCAAGGCACTGCAGAAGAAGCTGGGCTAAGCAGGCAGTCTGTCGCATATCTGCGGAGAATCTGAGCGCGCAGTACAAGGCAAAGACATGGAGCTAACTGTCATTGAAGCTCTCAACTTGGGCGATGCCTGGTTTCAGTGTCTGCGCAAGGCTCTGCTGGAAGGTCGGACCTACCAGATACAGCAGGGGAGCTTTGAGGGGAAACACCGCAAAGAAATCCCATTGGTAGCAATCATAATCAAGAACCCGGCAGTCAGGCCGCTGAGGCCTGATGTGCCTACCGGTGTCCCCCCTCCGACCACCGATGAGGTAATCGAAGAATATCTCTCCTATCTGATGACCACAACTAAACAGGAGGACGAAGAATACACCTACGGGGAATACCTGGCACCGCAAATCGACGAGGTAATCAAACGATATAAGGCCGGTGGATATGACACCAACCAGATGTGCATGAACATCGGCGACCGCGACAGCATCCACATGAAAGACCCACCCTGCCTAAGGGTGCTGGATACTCGAATCCAGGAAAATGCCCTCCACTTTGTTCTCTATTTCCGAAGCTGGGATTTATGGGGTGGCTTCCCCACTAATCTGGGCGGCTTGCAGCTCCTCAAGGAGTACATGGCTAAAGAGCTCGGAGTAAAAGATGGCATCATCATGGCTTTCAGCAAGGGATTGCACCTCTATGAACATTGCTGGGACTTGGCCAAGATGGTTCTTAGGATGCCGCTGGAGTAGGCCGTGAGCAAGAGCATACAAAAAGCCACCATATTCCTGTGCCTCACCTTCCTCGCCAACTACCTGATGGTGACCCTCTACCTGTATTTAGGTGGGAAGTGGGTCATGCCTGGCACGCTCATTATCAGCATCGCGTATATGTTTGTGCCCATGATTATGGCTATCGTGGTGCAAAAGCTCATCTACAAAGAACCGTTGAAAGAACCGCTTGGCATTTCCTTCAAGCTAAACCGGTGGTTTTTAGTGGCCTGGCTGCTCCCGCCGCTTATAGCACTTGCCACCCTGGGAGTAAGTCTGCTGTTGCCCGGAGTAGAGTTCTCACCTCAAATGGCAGGCTTGATGGAAAGGTTCAAATCCACGCTCACACCGGAACAACTGCGGCAAATGGAGCAACAGATGACCGCTTTCCCCATACATCCTTTCTTGATAGCGTTGTTGCAAGGGCTGATAGCCGGCATAACCGTGAACGCCGTTGCTGGCTTCGGCGAGGAGCTGGGCTGGCGAGGATTGTTGCAAAAAGAATTCGGTTTCATGGGATTCTGGAGGTCGTCTGCCCTCATCGGTGTCATCTGGGGAATATGGCATGCCCCGCTCATCCTGCTGGGGCACAACTATCCTCAACACCCAGTGGCTGGTGTCTTCATGATGACCGTCTTCACGCTGCTGCTGTCGCCCATTTTCAGCTATGTCAGGCTCAAAGCTAAATCGGTCATCGCCGCTGCAATAATCCACGGCTCTCTGAACGCCACTGTTGGCTTAGCTTTAATGGTAGTTGCCGGCGGAACCGACCTCACCATCGGCGTCACCGGACTGGCTGGCTTCATCGTTCTGGCGCTGGTCAACCTTTGCCTTTTCCTCTACGACCGCTTTCTGGCCAAAGAAACAAAAGGTTAGGCAACAGTCAAAATTCGTCACTCGGGGCTTGTGATGGGGAGTGAGAAACGAGAGACTAGCGACGAGCGACGAGCGACTATTGACCACACATAAGCCACAAGGTAGAATGCCCACCATGCCCTATATGAGGTAATTACATGCCAAAAGAATTTCCTCTCAACAAGCCAGGATTCCATCCTTTTGCCGAGCTTATCGGCCTGCACTTCACCTCGATTGCAGACGGGCGCAGCCAGTGTACCCTAAAGGTGAATGGGAAGCTCATGAACCCGCACAACGTACTGCATGGTGGCATTGTCTATTCCATGGCGGATACAGGGATGGGCACTGCCCTTTATACCCGTTTGAACGAAGGCGAAATGTGTGCCACCGTGGAAATCAAGGTCGCATACTTTGCTGCAGTATCATCGGGCACGCTCCTCTGCAACACCAGAATCATCCACAAGAGCAAGAGCATCGCTGTGATGGAATCAGAAATCGAAAATAACGGCAAGATAGTAGCCAAAGCCATGGGGACGTATTCGATTTTCAAAGCAAAACGGGATTGAAAAGTCGATGACGGAAAACGTCAAACCAAAACTGGAAACCTACCTTCCTCCACCCATCATTGCACTGGTAAAACACGCCGGGGAAAGGGCCAGCGAGCTGGCGATGGGAGTGTATCTGGTTGGTGGAGTGGTGCGGGACATGTTCCTGGAGCGACCGAACTACGATATCGACCTGGTGGTAGAAGGTGATGCCGTCAGGGTAGCCCATGCGCTGGCAAACGAAAGCCAGGGGAAGCTAACCACCCACTCGCGCTTCGGCAGTGCCAACCTCCGCTATCCTGATTTCAGTATCGACCTGGCCACAGCTCGTAGGGAAATCTACGGCCGACCCGGTGCCTTGCCTACTGTCAAGCCTGGCCTCCTGGCAGACGACCTCATCCGAAGGGATTTCTCCATCAACGCTATGGCTATCTGCCTGATGCCCCAACGCTTCGGCGACTTGATTGACCTGTACCAGGGCAAGCAAGACCTGAAGCGCAAGCTCATCCGCATCCTGCATCCTGACAGCTTTGTAGACGATGCCACCCGCATCCTGCGTGCCCTCCGCTATGAGCAAAGGCTGGGCTTCAGACTAGAAGCAAACACAGAGGTATTGCTCCGCCGCGATGTACCTATGCTGGGCACCATCAGCAGCGACCGTTTGCGACACGAGTTGTATCACATGCTGATGAAGGAACCGAAGCCAGAAAAGGTGTTCACACGCGCTGAGGAACTGGGGGTGCTGAAGCAACTCCATCTCTCCCTCAAAGACAACGGCTGGCTGGACCAGAAATTTGCCAGAACTCGCCGCCTCTACAAGCATATCTCATTGGCCACCGTCTATCTCTGCCTGCTGGTCTATGACTTCAACGAAACCGAACTGGGCCAGGTCATCGCCCGCTTCAATCTTCCCACAACCATGGCCGAAGCCGCACGACATGCAATACGGCTCAAAGCCAAGCTACATGAACTAGACGAACCCAAACTGAAACCCAGCAAAATCTATCGCTTTCTGCGCCCGTACTCTGCTCAGGCAATCAGAGCAAATCTGGTAGCCACGGAGTCGCCAGTAATTGGGGAACATCTGAAGCTCTATTTGACAAAGCTATCCTCTGCTAGGCCATCGTTGAACGGGGACGACCTGCTCAAGATGGGAATCAGCGCAGGGCCACAAGTGGGCGAGATGCTGACAGCATTGCATAACGCCAAGCTGGACGGAATGGTTAAGACCAGGAAAGAAGAGGAGGAATTCGTACGTTCCCTGCGCTCAGGATGTCCATAGCCGGATTAACCCGGGAATCCCGTAGCCCACGTAGGCCAGAAAGAAAGCTCGTGGTATGCGTCCCCCCCAGCAGGCAAGGAAAAATTTCCAGGGCTTGACCCTCAGAGCTCCCGCTGCCAAACCTACCAGGTCAAAGAGCATGAGTGGTATCAGAGCAAAGAAGAAAATAGCAAACATACCATGACGTTGCATCCAGTCCACCGCCCTATCGTAAGCAGCCACATGGCGAGTGACGATTATCCTGGTTCCCCAATAGCCGGCAGCGTAACCCACGAACTCACCTAAAGTGTCACCGATACTGGCTACAATGGCCACAATAGCAGGGTTCCACTGTGTAGCTGCTGCTATGACTATTGCCAGGCTAGGTGCCGGAATGAATATGGTGGCACTGCTGAGAAGGGTAACCACAAAAACTATTAAATAACCCGCCCAGGCGAATCCCTCAAGCGAAGTCTCTAGGTACATTTCAATAAACCGGAAGGACCAGATGATGGCCGCTGTTAGGGCCAACATGGCCAGGACTATGCCGCTAACCACCAGCCATCTCCTGGATTGCGCCGACCTCGATTTGGCCTTTGCTGTCATCTACGCCACCTGGAAATCCAAAGTAGATACGCAGTAGCTTTCAAGCCCCTGCTCCTGAAGCTGTCGGTGCCATTCCTCAGCCCTGGTCTCAATAGCCGTAGCAGCGAACAACGTCGGGCCCGAACCGGCCAAATGGATGTTTATGGCACCGATTTCCTTAAATACTCTCCAGTATTTCTCCAGGCCGGGGAAAGCTTCAAGAGCTATGGTGTCAAAGACGTTGTATAGCAGTGAGGATGGCAACTGGCCGGTGCTAGTTAGGGCTTCCCACGCCCTGGTTACATAGCCACCATCAGTGTAATTGCTCTTGTTCAGCCGGGAGTAAAGCTTTCTGGTTTTCTGTGGTGGGCAAGGTAATGATGGGATAAGCAAGACAAACCACTGTGGCAATGATGGAGATACAAGCGTCACTCTCTCCCCCCGACCCTCAACCAGCGCAGTGCCTCGATGAAAGAAAAAGGGGACATCAGAGCCAAGCTTTGCTCCAAGGGCAACTAGCTCTGCCAGCGTGAGCTCTAACGCCCAGAGCTTGTTTAGAGCCAATAAAGTGACCGCGGCATCGCTGCTGCCGCCGCCTAGACCAGCACCGTGGGGAATTCGCTTCTCCAGCCTGATGTTGACCCCCTTACTGCAGGCACAGGTCTCATGCAGCAACCTGGCCGCTCGAACTACAAGGTTACCATCGCTTTGCAGGTTAGGCTGGTCACATTCCAGTGAAACATTGTCAGCCAATTCGAAATACAACACGTCGCACAAGCTGACAGTTTGCATCAGGCTTCGGATTTCGTGATAGCCATCATCCCGCTTGCCCAGCACTTCGAGCACCAAGTTTATTTTGGCCGGCGCCAACAAACTTAGCATTTGCTCACGTCCTTTGCGGTTGCCACTGCCTTATATAACCTGCCCCACTCATCGAGGCTAAGCGTCTCTGCTCTTCGCTGGGGCTCTACCCCTGCACGCCCTAGCAATGGTTCGATCTCTGCAGGTTTCACGCCGTATCCATTGGCCAGCGAGTTGCGCAGCTGTTTCCGTGGCGCGCTGAAACCACGCCTGACTACGTCGAAAAAGCCATCCATGTCAGCCACCTTGATTGCAGGCTCTGGCAAGATGTCAAAGCGCACCACCGCCGAGTCCACCTTGGGCTGAGGATAAAAACTTCTTGCCGGCACTCTGGTAACCACTTTGGGACTGCTATAAACATGTAAACTCACTGCTAGCAGAGACATCTTGCCGGAGCGCGCCACTATGGACTCGGCAACCTCTTTCTGCACCATCACCACCATCAGCGAAGGCTTCAACCGGTTCTCCATGAAATAACGCAGGATAGGAGAGGTGATATAGTAGGGCAAGTTGGCAACAACCTTGTAGACAGTACCTAGCCCTATAAGCTGCACTAAATCGACTTTGAGTATGTCGGCATTGACCACCTCAACATTTGGCTGAGAGAGCATCCTGTCTCTCAAGCGTTCAGCCAACTCAGCATCAAGCTCCACAGCAATTACCTTTCCAGCTTTTTGCGCCAGAGCGGATGTCAATACACCAAGCCCAGGGCCAACTTCAACCACAACGTCTTGTAATGAAAGCTCAGCAGCATTGATAATTTTGCCCAGAACAGACTTGTCAACAAGGAAATGCTGCCCCAGCCGCTTCTTTGCCCTGAGACCAGTCTCACGCAGCAGACGTCTTACTTGAGATGAAGAACCAATGCGTTTCGTAGGCACCTGATAGCCCTTGGCAATAGCCTATCACCCTGAGTACTCATTCTGCAATCCCGAGCATGAATTCTATCACCCCGAATGCCTATCCTGTCACCCCGAACGAAATGAAGGGCTCAGATTCTTTGCCCCCACACAACCCTATCCCAAAGATAATAGTGACCAAAAGTTACGTGGCAAGTTGCAACTATTCCATTATGTGACCTCTGGTGATAAACTGATTAGAGCAATAAGTAAGACAAAACGCAGGAGACGAGAGCCGTGGATATAAAGAGGTACGCACTATCCGCAGACCAGTTACGCTGGCAATGTGACCCTTCCTGGTTCGATTTCGACTGTACCAGGGACCTGGTGCCGCTGCAGGAATTTATTGGCCAGGACAGGGCGATACGCGCCATTGAATTCGGTCTTTCGATGAGCCACGAGGGCTATAACATATATGTGGCCGGCCTAACCGGAACGGGCAAGACATCCGCCGTCCAAAAACATATCAGGAAGCTGCTCAAGGAAAGGGAAGTCAATCAGCAACTTAAGCCTCCGAAAGACTGGTGCTACCTCTATTGCTTCACCGACCCTGACCGTCCTCAGATTTTGAGCCTACCACAGGGGAGAGGCAAGGTGTTGCGTGAGCATATCTCGAACCTGCTACAGCGACTGAAAGAGGAGCTGGCCAAAGCATTCTCCAGCGAGGAGTATAAATCACAAAAGGAGAAGACTTTGGAGGAAGGCCAGTCCCAGCAGCAGAAGCTCTTTGAGCAGATAAGCGAAGAGGCACAGCGGCAAGGTTTCGTTTTTCAAATGACACCCGTCGGACCAGCTTTGATACCGCTGCAGAATGGTAAACCGCTGCCTCAAGAAGACTACATGACATTGGAAGAGGCGGTGAGGAAAGAAATAGAATCCAAACGAGGCGAGCTACTGAAGAAACTCCAGGACACTTTTGAGGAGGCACGGGACATAGAGAGAAAGACTGCCCAGAAGGTGCAGGAATCCGATAAGGCCGTGGCCGATTTCACCGTCTCCCGCCTATTTGAGGACTTGGTAAAAGAATATACTGATTCGGAGCAGACGCAGAAGTATCTCTCAGACCTGAAGTCCTACACTCTGAATAACTTGGACATGTTCAAGGAGAAGGAAGAGCGTGAACAAACGGTGATGGGCATTCCCGCCAGCCAACTGATGCGAGGTCGTGACCCGTTCCTCCCCTTCTCAGTGAATGTTTTTGTGGACAATAGCGAGACCAGCGGTCCCCCAGTTATCGCAGAGCCTAATCCTAACTATGCCAATCTCTTCGGCAAGACCGAGCGGCGCTTCCTCTTCGGCGGATACCTCAGCGACCATACCATGCTGAAGCCCGGTGCATTTCAACTAGCTAACGGTGGCTATTTGTTGCTGAGCGCCATGGATGTATTGAGCAATCCAGGCGTCTGGCCTGCCTTGAAACGGACTATCAAGACCAAGGAAGCACGCATCGAAGACCCCTTCGAACAGTATGGCCTGGTCATGTTCCAGGGGCTGAGACCACAACCCATGCCCATAGATGTCAAGGTGCTGCTCATTGGCGATGCCTGGTTATATCAGTATCTGGCCATGTACGACGAGGACTTCTGGGAGATATTCAAGGTGAAGGCCGATTTCGATTATGAGATAGACCGAAGCAAAGAGAACATGATGCACTATGCCTGCTTTATCTCGGGCTGCTGTGAGAAAAGCGGGATGAGGCATTTCGACAAGACAGCGGTAGCCGAGGTAGTAGAATATGCTTCACGGCTGGTAGCCGACCAGGAGAAATTGACATCCAGGTTCGCCCTTATCAGAGAGGTGGTGCAAGAGGCCGAGTACTGGGCAGGCAAGGAAGGTGCAGAATTAGTATCGGCACGGCATGTAGAGAAAGCTGTAGAGGAGCGATTCTTCAGGCATAACCTGCCCGATGAGCGCATCAGGGAGATGATAGGGCGCGGCTTTATTATGGTGGACGTAACAGATGCCGTGGTAGGTCAGGTTAACGGCTTGAGCATTTACAGCCTGGGCGATGTGGCCTTTGGCAAGCCATCGCGCATAACCTGCAAGACCTTCCTGGGACGGGGCGGCGTGATTAACATAGAGAGAGAATCTCAGCTCAGCGGCAAGATACATGACAAGGGTGTTCTTATCCTAGGCGGCTACATGGGATGGAAGTATGCGCAGGATGCCCCTCTTTCGCTGTCAGCCAGCCTTTGTTTCGAGCAGAGCTACGAGGGCGTAGAGGGTGACAGCGCTTCGTCAACGGAACTGTATGCTCTACTTTCAAGTTTATCAGGTGTGCCTCTGAAGCAGAACATCGCAGTCACCGGCTCGGTGAACCAAAAGGGAGAGATACAACCCGTCGGTGGCGTCAATCAGAAGATAGAGGGCTTCTACCAGATATGCAGGGCAAAGGGATTGACGGGTGACCAGGGAGCGCTGATTCCTGCTCTGAATGTGAAAAACCTGATGCTCAAACAAGAGGTGGCGGACGCCGTGCGCCAGGGTAAGTTTAATATCTATGCGGTAAGCACTGTTGATGAAGGCATCGAAGTCCTCACCGGTCTGCCTGCAGGTGAAAAAAAGAGGGGCGGCACCTATCCCAGGGGCAGCATCAATTATCTGGTAGATGAGCGGCTGAAGGAAATGGCTAAAAAGCTGAGGGAGTTTGCCGGGCCTTCCAGGGAAGACAAGAACGCTAACAAGAAGTCAAAGGGTAAAAGTCTATAGCCGCAGGTTTCAGGTTGCAAGATGAAAGAAGGATGGGTTCAAAACCCACCTTTCTTTCGATGTCGTCTAATTATTCTGGGCTTCAGCATCAGTAGCCACAAGCCAGCTAGGCAAAAAGGCCGACTTCTGAATAGGTGTTTTTAGCATACTGAAAGAAGTAATACTACCGAGGCCTATTATGCTGCGATATGATATCCTTAAAGCATAGGACAATATATGCGAGCCAGATTATCGGTTGTTTCTGACAGTGGCTCACATACTGAATGCGAAACATGCTAAGATAACTCTTAGATTTACTATGGGGGAAAAGACATGGCACAGCAAACAATGATCAGTTCTATGATGGCGGAGAGGAGAGTCTTCAAACCTCCGAAGGAGTTGGCTCAACAAGCCTTCATCAAGAGCTTGGACGAATACAAGAAGATACACAAGCGTTCCATCGAGGAGCCGGAAGGGTTCTGGGCTGAGATGGCGGAGCAACTTGACTGGTACAAGAAATGGGATAAGGTGCTGGTGGCCGACTTTGCCAATGCCAAGCATGAGTGGTTTATAGGAGGCAAACTAAACGTCTCCTACAACTGCCTGGACAGACATCTCGAGACCTGGCGCAAGAATAAGGCAGCGTTAATTTGGGAAGGTGATATCGGCGACAGCAAGACATTGACCTACCAGGAAGTACACTACCATGTGTGCAAGTTTGCCAACGTGCTAAAAAAACATGGCGTGAGGAAAGGCGACCGCGTAACCATCTATTTACCCATGATTCCAGAGCTGCCAATTGCCATGCTGGCTTGCGCCAGAATAGGAGCTATCCACAGTGTGGTATTCGGCGGTTTCAGTGCCGACGCACTGAGAGACAGGATGATTGACTGCGAATCCACTGTGCTCATCTGTGCTGATGGATACTATCGCGGCGGTAAAGTGATCAGGAGCAAAGACAACGCAGACCAGGCGCTGGAAAGCTGCCCCAAGGTGAAAGACGTCATCGTGGTTAAGAGAGCCAACATAGACGTGCCTATGAAAGCAGGGCGCGACTACTGGTGGAATGTGGAAATGGCGCCAGAAGACATTAAGGCTGTCTGCGAGCCTGAGAAGATGGATTCTGACGACCCTCTGTTTATTCTGTACACCAGCGGCAGCACCGGCAAACCAAAAGGCGTGCTGCACACTACAGCCGGGTATCTGCTGTACGTCTATCAGACCTACAAGTGGATATTCGATGTCAAAGAGGAGGACACCTTCTGGTGCACTGCAGACATTGGCTGGGTCACCGGGCATAGCTATATTGTTTACGGGCCGCTATCCTACGGAGCTACCAGTCTCATGTTCGAAGGCATTCCCACCTACCCTCACCCCGACAGGTTCTGGGACATCGTCGAGAAGTATAGGGTGAATATCTTCTATACTGCTCCCACAGCTCTCAGAGCGCTGATGAGAGAGGGAGAGGAATGGCCTAACAAGCACGATTTGAGCAGTTTACGCATTTTGGGGTCAGTGGGTGAGCCTATCAACCCCGAAGCCTGGATGTGGTACTACAACGTGATTGGCAAGAGCAAATGCCCCATTGTGGATACCTGGTGGCAGACTGAGACAGGCGGTGCTCTGATTAGCCCGCTGCCGGGAGCAATCCCCTTAAAGCCAGGTTCAGCCACAGTGCCTTTCCCAGGAATCGAGCTCGCCATATTGCGAGAAGACGGAACTCCTGCGAATGCAAACGAAGGCGGACATCTGGTAATAAAGAAGCCCTGGCCTGGTTTGATGAGAAGGGTATATGGCGACCCTGCGAGGTTCAAGAACACCTATTTTCTCAAATTCCCCGGCGTGTACACCTCAGGCGATGGTGCCCGTATGGATGAGGACGGCTACTACTGGCTGATGGGCCGCATAGATGATGTTATTAATGTCTCTGGCCACAGAATCGGCACTGCAGAGGTGGAAAGTGCCCTGGTATCACACGAAAAGGTGGCCGAGGCAGCCGTCGTAGGTATGCCACATGACATAAAAGGACAGGGCATATATGCCTTCGTAACCCTGAAGGCTGGGGTCGAGAATTCCGAAGCCCTTAAGAAAGAACTGATAGCCCATGTGCGCAAGGAGATCGGGCCCATAGCTACGCCGGATGAGATACAGTTCGCTGACAACCTGCCCAAAACCAGGAGCGGCAAGATCATGCGAAGGATACTGACTAAGATCGCCGCGGGGGACATCACCAATTTGGGCGACACCACCACCCTGGCTGACCCTTCGGTGGTCGATATGCTGGTATCAGGGAGAAAGAAGTAGGGTTCTCCAAGTGGCAAACCCAGCCAGCACGCTATGTGAATTGAAGACAATCAAACCGAAAGGAGGAAATATACCATCTAATGTCTAAAGTTACGGAGCAGTCTGCTGTTCAATGGGCGAACCCTGGTGCTTTAGGCTTGGCAGCATTTGGGCTGAATACAATTCTCCTACAAATCCATAACATGGGCTTGATGGAAAGCACTTTGCCGCTCATATATGGATTCTTCTGGGGTGGAGTAGCCCAGGTTATCGCCGGCCTAATAGATGCCCGGCGCGGTGACACCTTTGGCCTGACTGCATTTGCTTCCTATGGTGTATTTTGGATCAGCCTCGGTTTTGCTTTTCTGATGCAGTGGCTCGGAGTGGTGAAGCTGGATAGCGCAGGTCTCGCCTGGCTGTTCGTGTGTTGGGGTATTTTCACCGCCTACATGACCATTGGTACCTTCAAAATGTCGGTAATGCATGTCGTCGTCTTTGCTAGCTTGACTGTGTTGTTCTTCTTGCTGGCAGCGCATTTTTTCGGCTATATCCCAGCTATAGTTCCGGGAATTGAGGGCATCCTCCCCGGCGGTGCAGCAGCCTATGGGTCTGCTGCTGTGGTGCTAAATGATAAGTATGGAAGATGGGTGTTACCTATTGGCTTGCTGTCTAAATAGAGACAACAAGAAACTTAACAACTAAAAAGATGCTCGGTGGCATATCGCCACAAACAGTGGTGGTTGCCGTTACCTATAATATCTTGTTTCACCGAGCTGGCGGTGGCAGGCTTCCTTTGCAGGTCTTCATCTGCCTACGGGATTAAACCACCCTGTTGTTTGCTGGTAGCCAAGCGCTTTGCTGACAGCCAAGTCAAAGCCTAAACAACCTGCAATCTGCCACCACCTCCCCCTTTAAGATGATTTTTCGGTATAATGAAGCAGCTTGTGGGCATTTTTATTTCCCCACCGATAAGGTGGGTTATTTGGAAGCAGTGCAAAAGTGAAGCGGAAATACCAGAACGACAGGATAACGGTATTCTGGGACAGCGACAAGTGCATTCGTGCCGGCAACTGCGACCGTCAATTGCCCCAGGTTTTCGATATCAACAAGCGTCCCTGGGTCAACATCGATGCCGCTGATGTTGACGAGATAAAGAGGGTAATCGATACCTGCCCCACTGGTGCCCTGAGCTACGAGGTGCCCGGAGAGCTAAAGACAGAAACTGTTATAACTGTTCAGCGAGATGGCCCTTACAAGGTAGCAGGAAAATGTCGGCTTGTTGGCACAGATGGCAAGGATATTGATTCTGGAAACACGTTTGCCCTGTGCCGCTGCGGTAAATCTTCAAAGATGCCTTTCTGCGATGGAAGCCACTATCGAATTGGGTTCAAAGACGGCTAAGAAAGTCGTGCTCACCTGACATTAATTATTACAATAAGGGAGGGAGATAATGTCGAAGACAGAAGAATACCTGAAGGCGGCTTTTGCGGGTGAATCCCAGGCTAATCGCAAGTATCTTGCCTTCGCTGCCGCCGCCGACAAGGAAGGCTACCCGCAGGTAGCCAGGCTATTCCGAGCCGCTGCCGAGGCGGAGACGGTTCATGCACACAACCACCTCAAGGTGCTCAAGGGAATCAGGAGCACCAAGGAGAACCTGGCAGAAGCTATTATGGGGGAGACGCATGAGTTTAAGAGCATGTATCCCCAGATGATAGAGGCTGCCAAGGCCGAAGCCAACAGCGATGCAGAAAGGTCGTTCCATTTTGCCAGTGAGGTGGAAAAGGGGCATGCCCGGCTTTATCAGAAGCTACTGGACAGCCTGGGGACTGCCAAGGAGGCCTATTCCTATTTCGTGTGCCCAGTATGTGGCTACACAGCCGAGGGGGTGCCACCTGATTCCTGTCCCATCTGCGGCACCAGGGGCAAGATGTTCAAGCAGATAGACTAGGGCGATTGGTGGTTCCGTCCCAGAAATCTGGTGATTATCTGAGAGAATTCGGGAATTCTCTGCTTGTAGGCGCTGTGCCCGCAGTCATCAAATATGTGTAGCTGACAATCAGGGATTGTATTAGCAGCCACATAGGCATGGCTGGTGGGAACGATAATGTCTCTGGCGCCCCAGACGACCAGCGTGGGTATGGACAGCTCTGGAAGTTGATGATGTAGCACAGAGGACTGGCCCTTCAACGTGGTCATGGTTCTGCCCATGTCCAGCTTCACGTCGTTGAGATGGTCGCCCAAATAGAAGGGAATACTGAGTTGGTAGATGAGCCACTTGGCGGCTTTGATGGCCGCCAGGGCTGCCTTGCCCAGAGATTTGCAGAGCGCTGAGGCAGAGAGAACCCTAACCCAGAGGGCAATTTCCTTGCCCAGGCAGAAACTGTTTACCAGGATAAGCGCATTCACTTTATCAGGATGCCTGAAAGCATAATGCAGGGCAATGCCTCCGCCGATGGAATGTCCCACCAGGTAGAACGATTCAAGCTGCAAGGCATTTGAAAAGTCCTCTACAAAGGATACATACTCGGGCAGGCTGAACTTGCCGTTGATAGACTGGCTTCCCCCGAAGCCGGGAAGGTCCGGAATATACACATTGTAGTATTTGGAAAGCTCCCTGGCGTTTTTCAGCCACGACCTGGCACCGTCGCCTCCTCCGTGGATAATCACCAGAGGCTCGCCATGCCCACCGCTGAAATATTTGATGTTAAGTCTGCCTATCCTTATTCTCTTGCTGCATACGGTATCTTGCATTTTGTTTTTCCTTGCGTCAAATAGTCATGGCTCAATTTGCCGTCTGACATTATACAGGATAAAGGCTATTTTGCCCAAATCAGATACGCATCGCTTGATTTTGGAATCGCATTACGCTCCAACTTGACACTATCGCATATAGAGACTACAATTTCAGTTCGTTAGTTGGCCTGCCGCTGGCATGGAAACCGACTACTATTCCTGAAAAAGAAGGGGTGATTCTACGTGCTAGAAGTCAAACTCAACAATGGCGAGAGCTTTGAAAGCATGATGCGGCGGTTCACCAAGAAGGTGCAACAGGCCGGTGTCATCAGCGAAACTCGCCGGCGCGGCTTCTTCGAGAAGCCCAGCGCGAAGAGGAAGCGAAAGCAGGCAGCTAAGCGACGCAAAAGCGCAAGGAGCAGCTAGAAGTGGCTCTGGCGGACACCATCAGAAGCGACCTGGAACAGGCGCTGAGACAAAAAGATAAGTTGCGGTGCTCGACTTTGCGCATGCTCCTCTCCAGCATACACAACGCTGAAATCGAGCAGCGCAAGCCAATTGATGACCAGGGCATAATTACTGTCGTGGACAGGGAAGCCAAGAGACGGCGGGAAAGCATTGAAGCCTTCGAAAAGGGGAACCGACAGGACCTGGTGGCACAGGAAAAGGCAGAGCTGGAGATATTGCTCGCCTACATGCCAGAACAGATGACCCGCGAAGAGGTCGTTGAGTTTGTGCGCAAGGCAATCAGCGAGCTTGGGATAAAGGGACCAGGGGATAAGGGCAAGCTGATGTCGCAGATAATGCCCCAACTCAAAGGGAAGGCGCCTGGGCAGGAGATAAACGCCATTGTCACTGAGCTTCTGAGCGGCAACTAGGCGTGGACGTGTTACCGTTTATTCGTCCCGATCGGGATAATGCTTGGCGGCCGTTAGTGCCGCCAACTTCGTTTGTGCTTTGAGTACGTGACCATCTGAGGAGAAATCAACTTGGCTGAAGTTTGTCCTTTTCCTGGAATACGCTATAACCAGCAAAAAGCAGGCAACCTGTCATCTGTTATCTGCCCGCCTTATGACGTGATATCGCCCGACGAACAGAAGGCATACTATGAAAAGAGCGAATATAACATTGTCCGCCTGGAACACGGCATAGCTCTGCCAGACGATAACGAAAAAAACAACAAGCATCTCAGAGCTAGGATAGCCTTCCACCAGTGGCTCAATGAACGTATCCTGCAAGCTGACCCTGTGCCCTCGTTCTATATCCATGAGCAGACCTTCAGCTATAACGACTCCAGAAAGAAGCGTCTGGGGTTTACCGCCTGCGTCAGGCTAGAACCCTGGGAAAGCAGAATGATATTCCCCCACGAGCACACTGTGCCCGGCATCAAGAGCGACCGACTTCAGTTGATGCGAGCTACCGCCGCAAACTTCAGCCCTCTCTTCGGCCTTTACGATGACCCGGGCCAGAAAGTGACCAAGCTGCTAACCGGCCAGATGGCACGTCGGCCGATAATAGAGATTAACCACGGCAGCGAGGCGCACAGAGTATGGATGGCAAACGAGCCTGAATTTGTGCAACGGGTGAGCCACTATCTGGCCTCCAAGCCCATCTTTATCGCCGATGGCCATCATCGCTACGAGACAGCACTGGCCTACCGAGACGAACGGCTACAGGGAGGCTGGCCGCATGGTGACGAGGCGTTCAACTTTGTCATGATGACGCTGGTTTCCTTCTCCGACCCTGGACTGATAGCACTGCCTGTCCACCGCCTGGTGCGGGGCATATCAGCCAAGACCATGAAAACGCTGGAAAAACGTCTCATTGATTTCTTTGAAGTAGAGACGATTGCTCTGGGAGAAAGCGGAGTGCCCGAAGTCAAAGGGGCAACCACCGCGGTGCTGGGATTGGAGGATGGGAGACTGGTGGTGCTGAGGCTGCGCCAATCAGCTTCGCTGGATGACGTTATGCCGCAGGAGCGGTCGGCTGTGTACAAAAAGCTGGATGTCAGCATCGTCGAGCACCTCATCATCGAGAGCCTGGTTACAACCGAGAAAGCTCCCAATGTAGCCTATACGCCGGACGCTGGCGCCGCCCGACAATTTGTAGAAAGCGGGCAATTTCAACTGGCTTTCCTGCTCAACCCGGTGCCGGTGACCACCATCAAGACCATTGCTGAAGTCAGCGACAGGATGCCCGGCAAATCCACCTACTTTCACCCCAAGCTGCCCACGGGACTGGTCATCAACCGCCTCGATGGCCGACTGCTGGGCTAGGCTAGTTTCATCACCCGCTTGAAACTTGCAACTTGCATCTTGCAACTACCGCCGAGCCCCGAGCGACGAGCGACGAGCGACGAGCGACGAGTCCCGCCTCTCGCCTGTTGCCTGTTGCCTGTTGCCTCCCGCCTGCTGACTTGCAACTTGCATCTTGCACCTTGCATCTTGCAACTACGGCTGCGCCGCCTAACCGCTCTCCTGGGCGACAATCCTTTCCAGGTGGGTAATGAGCGGCGGCAAATCTTTAGCTACGATGGAATAAACTATGCTCATATCGATATCCAGGTAGCCATGTGCCACCCTGTCGCGGGTACTGATTATCTCTCTCCAGGGGATTTCAGGATAACGCTCTTGAAGCGACATAGCAGTGCCTCTGGCTGCTTCCCCCAGTATCTCCAGTAACCGTACCAGGGCTAGACACAAAAGCTCATCATGCCGCATCTCTTCGAGGCTCTTTCCACGGCTGAACTCAACGGCTTTTTGAGCGGCATCCAACATGTGATGCAGGCGAGCGAGGTTATCCGGCCTAGCCATACTTCACCACGGCATCCCGAACTACTTCGTTGCGGAAATAGCGGCTCATGTCCTGAGCAGTGTGCAGGTCAACCTTTCTGTGCAGCAGCCTGCTTAGCTCACGCTCCATGCTGAAGAAAGAGAACCCCGGCACGTGACCCGGGGCAAACTCCACCAGCACATCAACATCGCTATCCGGTCGGAAGTCATCCCGCAGCACCGACCCAAAGAAGGCCAGCCTGGTGATATGGTGGCGTTGGCAAAACTCAGCCAGCTTCTCCTGGGGCACCCTGATGTTCAGCTTTGCCTTGCTGCGGAAACCCTGTGATTCGAGGCTTTGCGGCTGTGCAGGCACATCCAGCAGGCTTTTCAGTTCAGCAAAGCCCGTGCATTTCATATTGGCCTGGTAATAGACCTGTCGCCCTCTCGTTTCCCGGTGTATGATGCCAGCCCGAGTCAGCGCCTTGAGCTCTCGCTGCACTGCCCCCAACCCTGCGCCTGTGAGCCGCACAATCTGGCGCAGATAAAAGGCTTCATCAGCATGGCAGAAGAGCAAAGACAGGACTGCCCTTCGCGTCTTACCGAACAGAGCGCTGGCAAGGTCAGCCCTGTCTAATATTGTTCTGGATATTGCACTCATAATGGTTACAATTGTAACCTTTTAGATTACAAGATGCAACTTGTTTCTCGATCTAAGCACTTATCTGTAATACAATACCATAATACGCTATCCACTTAAGCTGTCCACACCATAGCCCCACGTGGAATTTCAAGACCACCCTGTCACAACCCCTCATTTATCGTGGGTAATGAGCAAGCTACAAAGGCATCCAGACATCCTTCTACGTCAACAGCGTTGCAGTCGGTAGGCTAGTCCCTGCAGGAGACATCAAGGTCGCCTATGTCAGGATCGGAAAGAAATGGATCTGTTCATCCAATTGTTAGGAGCCCGTTTGGGGGATACGCTCCACTCACAATACAGTGAAAGCATTGAAAACGGGCACGAATAAGCGTAAATAGTCCACGTTTGGAGAAATCCGTTGCTGGCAATATGGCCGCGGGAATTGGTGTTTGTGGAGGGCACATGGGTGCGTAAGGCTTAACTTATGGAGAAGGGAGACACGATTCCAACAATATATGTGCTTTACCTCCAGGTTTCACTCCCCTTTACCAGTATATTTCAAGTTTCCTATATGTACTATATTCAGAGCACTGGTTGTGGGTATAGCTACGGCCTGAGCCTAGGGGGATAGCGCAATATCTGTTGTTGCCGGGTTCAACGAAAACTACCCTATCCATCTTAGTACAGTCGATGTATACTAATCCCTTGTCTGTTGTTTGGAAAGCGTTCCAAGCATGCCCGAATGCACCAGTACAGACCCAAGCTGCCCTTACGCCATGTTTCTCAGCATTATTGTGAACCTCTTCAGCATAAGAGCCACACATAAAATCGTCGACTTCGTAGGGTTTCCTATCTGTTTCATCATTCTCAATAAACGCGACCAATTCCTGCCAAGTCGGATTTCGGGCGTGAGGATTGTTTATGAGATGTATCATCTCCTTATTCATTAGTAATTTGTGAGATATAGCGGTTAATATTGGTCCTACTCCAGGTACAATCCCAACGACTGAGGGAATAATACTCTTGTAAATTGGAGGGTAACGCCTGGAATATGGCGGTTGTTCGTTGGAGTAGACATATGCACCCAAAGTATTATCGAATGCCTTGGCATCTTTTTCAGCCTCTTTTTCGCCTAAATATCTAATCCCATGAGATATACCTGCGATAATTCCAATGCATATAACTAAACTTGTGAAACATCCTAATGCTGCTCCCAGCGCATTGTTGCTGGTCTTCCTTTTAACTTGATGGCGCCGTATCACATACCTTTGCCGTTTCCACCTCTCTCTCGGATATCTCCTATACCTTTGATATTTTCCAGTTCTCCTCATGGGAAACTCCTATCCTTTTGTCGACCACCTGAACTGTCTGCTTCCAGAGTTTCTCTGCCCCGATTGCCTATGTTTTGGAAATCTTATGCCGGTGGTGATTCGTTGTGGATGAATTAATTAGTTACTATCTTTGTATTTATCTATGCTTATTCGTATTTGCTTACTTTACTTATGAGATAATGACCAACCATATATCATAGCCCAACCACTCCATAGGAAGGCCGATATTTTGCCTAATATTCTGGCCACCATTGAAAGAATACTATTCCCCCAAGGAATCCAGATTGCTAGTACTCCTATCAAACCAAGTGCTCCACATATGAATAGAGTCCATCCCAATGCCTTGGGTTTGGGACGTGACAGTTTCCAGCCACCCCAAATAGAGAGTCCGCAGAATATGGAGATAATAGCTATCTGAAAGGGACTTGGCCCATAAAATCCCCATATTAGGTTTTGCAACGCTACCAACATTCCCCAAGTAAGCAGTACGCAACCTACTATCACCTTCCATATTGGAGTTTTCCCGTTTCTAGATTTATTTTTTCCCGCATTCTTTCTATATTGTCTACATCTAAGGCAACGCTTTGGTTCAGAGAAACCTTTGCTGACATAAAATCTCTGCTCCCCAGCCGTGAACGCAAAAGTACTACCGCAATCAGAACAGGTTAAAATCTTTGTTCTGTATCTCATAAATGGCCCCTTTCACTGCTTACCCTCCCATTTCAGAGTAATGAGCTTCTCCCGTCACTGGGACAGTTGAAAACCTGCTGTTGCACCGCAGCCTCCCTCGATTTAATCGCAACCGATAGCGTCCATTATACACCTGCGCAGAGAAAACTCAAATAGCCCGCCCCGAAACCCCAGCCACACAACCCCAGCTACGAACTGGTTCCCCAAAAAATCATTTTCTACTCTGCCAGGTATTTGACAATTCCCGCCAGTCCACTTTATAGTGTTGGCGTATTAACTGCTACGGAAAAGGCGAGCAAGTAAAGGTGAATGGAATGCCTGGTAACGGCCACCCAACAATAGAATTTCAGGTGAACATCGTAGTTGAACCTGATAAAGACGGCTTCCATGCTTTCTGCCCGGCACTCAAAGGTCTTCATGCCTGCGGCGACACCGAGCACGAAGCCTTGAGCAATGCCAGAGACGCTGCCATAGCTTATATCCAGTCTCTTATTAAACACGGTGACCCTATCCCTGTGGGTATCATCGTGGATGAATCGCAGGAGACCAAGCGAGCACAATCGCGTAGAAAAACTCCACATCGTCACTACACCGAGGCCTTAACGGTAGCAACTACGTGAAGCTGCCCAAGAATATCTGGGACCAGCTCAAGAACAAGTCCGCCGATGCCCTTATTTCTGCGCTGGTAAAAGACGATTGGGAGCACGATGAAACAAGAGGAGCCCAACGAGTTTATCTGCATCCAGATGGCAGGCGCGTTTCCATCCACTACCACCCTGGCAAGACCTATGGCCCGCGCCTCCTGAAAGCATTGCTCGCTGACATAGGCTGGTCAATACCCGATATGCGCCGCCTCAAGCTAATCAAGTAGACTTTATATCGAGTAACAACCCCATCCCATCATAGGGATAAAACCGATTTCCCGGGTTACTGAACGCTACTCACCTTGCCTTTATGCTTGGGACTTAGACAGACCATGAAGGTCTGTCCCTACATTTTGCCCATCCTCCAGCAGTTGTAGGGTGGGTAGAACCCACCATTTAAGAATCTGGAATGTCCGAAGGTGGGTTCACAAACCTACCCTACTTGCCACCCTCACCCTCTCCCGTCAAGGGCGAGGGAAAAAGCAGGGGCTTCCCGCGAGGCAAGCGGTGGGTTGGAAAACCCACCCTACGCGCTTCGGTCATTCTGAAGGAGTGGAGCGACTGAAGAATCTCTTAAGCCAAGAATGACACTTGAGACCCTTCGCTACGCTCAGGATGACAATGCAGAGATTGCTCGTCTCCTTCACAAGTGAAGGATTCCTCGCAACGACGAGAGTTTCGTGGTTGCTATCTGCGAGTGCATAATGGCATAATGATGTGTCTTTGCGCACAACAATAAACCTCGAATCCCACTGAGAAAGTGCCAATATGAAGAAGCTGCTATCCGGTAACGAGGCGTTCGCCCTGGGGGCTCACCATGCTGGCATAAAAGTGGCCACCGCCTACCCGGGCACGCCTAGCACTGAAATCCTAGAGTACATATCCAAGTTCGATGACGTCTATGCCGAGTGGTCCACCAATGAAAAGGTGGCAATGGAGGTGGGGCTGGGCGCTTCCTACGCCGGCGTGCGAACACTGGTCTCCATGAAACACGTGGGGCTGAACGTTGCCAGCGACCCCTTCCTGGCTGCCGCCATCACCGGCGTCAGGGGCGGGCTGGTGGTTATTTCAGCAGACGACCCCGGCATACATAGCTCCCAGGGCGAGCAGGACAACCGCCACTACGCCCGATTAGCCAAAGTCCCAATGCTGGAGCCAGCAGACAGCCAGGAAGCCTACGACCTCATGGAAATCGCCTTCGATATCAGCGAGCAGTTCGATACGCCGGTGCTGATGCGCAGCACCACCCGCATTTCGCATGCTAATTCCCTGGTGGATGTCAGCCGCCACCGCTCCGCACCAAAACAACTGGGCTTTGTCCATGATGTGCAAAAGTACGTGATGCTGCCTGTCCACGCCCGACTCAGGCGGCCACTGTTAGAAGAACGACTGGTCAAGCTGACAGCTTACGCGGAGACCTTCCCCTATAACCGGATAATGTGGGGCGAACGCAAGCTGGGCATCATCACCAGCGGCGTTGCCTATCAATACGCCCAAGAGGTATTCCCCAACGCCTCTTATTTGAAACTGAGCATGACCTATCCCCTGCCAGAGAAGCTAATTCACGAGTTCGCCCAAGGCGTGGAGAAGATACTGGTAGTGGAAGAGCTCGACCCCTTCTTGGAAGACAGCATCAAGGCCCTGGGCATAAAGGTCATTGGCAAGGAGTTCATCCCCAGGTTTGGCGAGCTGAATCCCTTTGTGGTAGAGCAGGCTGCCCGTCGTGCCGGACTGCTACCCGGCGCTCCAGTGCAACCGAGCGCACCCCCGCAATGGCTGCCAGCACGCCCTCCCCTGCTGTGCCCCGGCTGTCCACATACCAGCCTGTTCTTCGTGCTCAGCACCATGGGACAACGGGCAAAGATTCTGGATGCCAGCGGCAAGTCTCAAGGGGAAACCAAGATGGTTATCACCGGCGATATCGGCTGCTATACACTGGCAACTTATCCACCACTGCGCGCCATGGACACCACCGCCTGCATGGGAGCCAGCATCGGCCACGCTCTGGGTAAGGAAAAGGCGGGTATCAGCAGCAAGGTGGTAGCAGTTATTGGCGATTCCACCTTCCTCCACTCCGGCATCACCGGCGTGGTGGACGGAGTCTACAATCAGAGCCAGGCTACCATCGTCATCCTGGACAACGGCACCACGGCTATGACCGGCCACCAACACCACCCGGGCACCGGCGTCTCGGCGCAGGGTAAAAAGACCAAGGCCGTAAAGCTGGAACGTCTGGTAAAGGGCATCGGCGTTGATGACGTGAAGGTGGTGAACGCTTTCGATGTCAAGGCAATTCGAGCGGCAATGAAAAGCTCACTGGACAACCCCAGCCTCTCCGTAGTCATCGTCCGCGGCGAGTGCGCCGTGCTGGTGAAGACCAGGAGCGGGGCAAGAGCCGTTGACGTGGAGAAATGCGACGACTGCGGCACCTGCATCAAGATAGGCTGCCCCGCCATCCAGAAGTTCGATGACCGGGTATTTATAGATGCTACGCTATGCGCCGGAGATATCTGCACTGTCTGCGAGCAGCTATGCCCCAAGAAGGCAATCGGCCCTGTTGCTCCGGGAGATAAGAGCTAGTCATGGATAAGCAAGATATACTAATGGTGGGCGTGGGGGGGCAAGGCACCATACTTGCCAGCGATATACTGGGAGACGTAGCCCTGGCGGCAAGTTATGACGTCAAGAAGACAGATACGCTGGGCATGGCTCAGCGCGGCGGCAGTGTCATCAGCCACGTGCGCCTGGCAAAAAAGGTATGGTCGCCTATGATAAAAGAGGGCGAGGTAGACATACTGCTGGCCTTCGAAAAGCTGGAGGCGGCAAGGTGGGCGCATTTCCTCAAGCCCGGCGGGCTGGCGCTGGTAAACAACCATGCCAATCCGCCATTGTCCGTCAGCCTGGGCACGCACCGCTATCCCAACGACAACGAGGTCAGAGAGATATTGAAGCAGCGCACGGATAAGATATGCCTAGTAGAAGGCACGGCCAGTGCCAAAGAAATGGGCGATGTCCGCACCTTGAACCTGTTTATGCTGGGCTGCATCTCCAATTTCATGTCCATCAAGCCGAACGTCTGGCAGAAATGCATTGCGGAGCGCTTACCCGCCAAAATCCTGCAGCTCAACTTGAAAGCCTTTGAGCAGGGCAGGAAGGAGACCTCGCATGTCAATCTCTGATAGCGTGCGCCAGCGCATGGCTCAGGGTTCTATGATTCGGAGGATGTTCGAGGAGGGCAACCTGCTCAAGCAGAAGCTGGGAGCGGACAAGGTCTTCGACCTCTCCATAGGCAACCCGGTCATGGAACCACCGCCAAAATTCTACGAGGAACTGAGGCGGTTGACAGAAAAACCCCTGGCCGGAATGCACCGCTACATGGAGAATGCCGGCTATGCCCATACCCGGTCGGCGGTGGCTGAAGGGCTTTCGGAGGCAACCGGCCACAAGTTCAAACACCACAATATCGTGATGACCTGTGGAGCTGCCGGCGCACTGAACGTAGTGCTCAAGGCAATACTCAATCCCGGCGAAGAGGTTATCGTCTTCGCCCCCTACTTCCTGGAGTACGGCAACTACATCGACAATCATGGCGGGGTTACCAAAGCAGTGCCCACCGATGACAGTTTCCTGCCCAAGCTGGACGCACTGGAGGCAGCAATCACCCCAAGAACCAAGGCGGTCATAATCAACTCACCCAACAACCCCACAGGCGTGGTTTACAGTGAAGACTTGATAGGCAGCCTGGGCCGATTGCTGGGCAAGAAACAAAGGCACTTCGGCACACACATATACCTCATCAGCGATGAGGCTTACCGCAAGCTGATATACGACGGCCTGAAGTATCCCCCCATCTTTCCCCACCATCGCCAGAGCATCGTGGTCACCTCGCACTCTAAAGACCTGGCGCTTCCCGGTGAGCGTATTGGCTACATTGCTGTGCATCCCGAATGCGCCGAGCACGACGACCTGATGAACGCCCTCATCTTCTGTAACCGCACGCTGGGCTTCGTCAATGCCCCCGCCCTGATGCAGCACCTGGTAAGCAAGCTGCAGAACGTGACCGTTTCCGTGGCCGAATACCAGAAAAAGCGCGATTTCCTTTACAACAACCTGGTCAGGATGGGCTACTCCGTGGTCAAGCCTCAGGGCGCTTTCTACATGTTCCCCAAGTCACCGACCAAGGACGAGTTGGAGTTCCTGGACGAACTGCGCCAGTGGAATGTGCTGGCTGTTCCCGGCAGTGGCTTCGGCACGCCAGGCTATTTCCGTATTGCCTACTGCGTTGAGGACAAGACCATCGAAGGAGCAATAGCTGGCCTGGAAAAGGCCGCCAGGAAGTTCAAACTGTGCTAGCATTTGGTTATATAAATCAAAGCTAAAATATATACACCTCTCCCTCGATGGGAGAGGTAAGGGTGAGGGTGCGGCATGTCTGGCAACCTGGAGAAACTGAGAGCCAAAGCAAAAGAGGAACCAATAGCTTCCTTCCTGGGCATAAAGCTGGTGGAGCTATCAGATGGCTATGCCCGGGTGACTATGAAGCTGAAGCCGGAACACGTTAACTTCAATGGCATGATTTTCGGCGGCATTGTCATGTCGCTGGCCGACCAGGCTTTCGCCTACGCCACCAATTCAGTAATCACACCCAACGTAGCTTCCCAGTTCAATATTCATTTCATTGCCGCCGCCAACGTAGGAGACGAGCTGACCGCCGAATGCCGCGTGGTAAGGAGCGGCAAGCGAGTCTGCGTCTCCGAGATGACGGTGACCGACCACAAAGGCAAGCTCATCGCCAAAGCTACCGGCACCACTATCCCGCTGGTATAGAGCAGGTTGTCTCTGCGTCACAATATTGGTATCCTTTTTGAAAGCCAGCAGATTTCAACCCAGCAAAGGGAGTGCAAATAAATGTTTCACAAAATAATGATAGCCAATCGGGGCGAAATAGCTGTCAGGATAATAAGAACCTGCAGGGAGATGGGAATACGCGCTGTAGTTGTCTATTCTGATGCAGACGCCAACGCCCTGTACGTCAAGCTGGCTGACGAGGCTTATCCCATAGGCCCCCCAGACGCCACACAAAGCTACCTGAATGTCGAAAGAATCCTGGAAGTAGCCATGCGGAGCAAGGCAGATGCCCTGCATCCCGGCTATGGTTTCTTATCTGAAAACCCTGAGTTTGCCGAGATGTGCGAAAGGCATGGCATTACCTTCATTGGCCCGCCCAGCGAGTCTATGTACAGGGTTAAACCCAAACACCGCGCCCGCCAGTTAATGAAGATGCTCAATATACCGGTGGTGCCGGGGTCAGACGAAGCTCTTATAGCTTCAACAAATGCGGGATTAGCACGTGCCGGGGAGATTGCGGAGGAGGTTGGCTACCCTGTCATCGTGAAGCCCGCTGGTGGGGGTGGCGGAATTGGCATGGCAGTAGCCAGCAGCAAGGATGAGCTGGCTGAAGCTACGGAGTATGTAGAGACGATAGGCAGGAAGGTATTCGGTGTGCCATCGTTCTACATAGAAAGATTACTGACCGGGGTAAAGCATGTGGAAATCCAGGTGCTGGCCGACAAATTCGGCAACGT
>Ga0194111_10000901_pt1 | contig 36442 bp, 31 predicted proteins | sample TA2KigC300mmetaG_FD_146194 | JGI IMG/M metagenome (GOLD analysis project Ga0194111, IMG submission 146194) | Freshwater microbial communities from Lake Tanganyika, Tanzania - TA2015033 Kigoma Deep Cast 300m | ecosystem: Environmental > Aquatic > Freshwater > Lake | place: Tanzania: Lake... | reverse complement strand
GGGCCGCCTCCAAAGGGCGGCCCCATGGTTTTACGCTGATTCAGTCGCTATTAGAAGACCTTATTGGGGCAAGGCTCCCACAAAGAACGGCCGCATCATTTCGTGGTCTTCGTGTTCCAGGATGTGACAGTGCCACACATACTTGCCCGCGATGTCGAACTTGGCCTTGATGCGGGTAACCTGGCCCGGATACGCGATGACGGTGTCTTTGAAGCCGGTCTCCCAGACTTCCGGAGGGATGGTTCCGGAAATGAGGACCGCGGGCTGCACCGCCACCCCTTCCGCGTCGGTTTCCAAACCCTGGCGGTTGACCACCTGGAACTGCACCTGGTGCAGATGGATGGGATGGGCGTCCGCGGTGAAATTGTAGATTTCCCAGATTTCGGTGGCATTGAGGGCCGGGTTCTCAGTAATGGGAAGGTCATCGAAATTCATGGGATTAGAGGTGCCATTGGGGTTGAGGGTTCCCAATCTGGCCATTTTGGGTCCGAAAGCCTCCCCCGCGGCGTCGAACACCACATTGCCAAAAGCATCGGTGGTCACAAAGACCGTGGCGGAGGAATCCTCATTCAGGGTGACCTGGCGGGTGTTGGTAACCGCGCCCAAGGGCCTGAACCCCGGCAGCCGCAGATTTTTGGCGGGGTTCCGGCTTCTATCCGGACCCACTGGGGAACCTACGATAAACTTCATCACCTGTCCGGTGGTGGCGGGATCGGCAAAGGGAAAGGCATCGGGGGCTCTTCCGCCGCCGAAGGGCTCATCCGGCCCCTCGTTGATGAGATAAAGAACCGTGCCTGGGGGGAGGCCGGTGAAGTCCACAATGACGTCAGCCCGTTCCGCCGGGGCGATGAGCAGCTCCGCCAGGTTGACCGGGGCCGGGAGAAAACCGCCCTCGGTGCCGATCTGCCAGAAGTTCAAAGCCGGCGTCCCGGGCCGGGTCAGGGGATCACTGGTCAGCTTCAGGATAATGAAGCGGGAGTTGCAGCCGTTGAGCAGTCGGAAGCGGTAGCGCCGGGCCTCCACGTTGAGGTAAGGCCAGGTCTTGCCGTTGACCGCCATGGTGTTGAAAAAGGCCTCAGGGTTCCAGATGGGAGAGATGTCGCTGGGCGGTCCGGGGGGAGTATTATCCGGGATAAAAGGAATCTGCAATTCTCCCGCGCCGGGAAACTGCGGGGGCTGCCCCGGCACATTCAGGCCTTCAAAAAAGGCCCGGTTATTCGGATAAAACAGGGAACCATCGGTGTTAAAGGATCGGTCCTGAATTACTAAGGGAATTTCAAAAATTTTTCGGTTCGGCTTATCGTTCAATTGAGGGGCAGGTCCGGGTAATATTATGCTAGGCAGGTCGGATCGGCCGCCTCGGAGGATATAAAAACCCGCCAGCCCGGCGTAAACGTTAAGCCGGGTTATCCCCATGGTATGGTCATGGAACCAAAGGGTGGTGGCCCGCTGGTCATTGGGATACTGGTAAACGGCGCTGCCGGCCTCGGAGGGGACCACCGTCTCATAATCCGTGCCCTGGGTGGCAAATCCCGGGGGAATATTAGTGGCCGCCGGGAGAAACCACTGCATGGGGGAGCCGTCGCTGTTGGGCTGGACATGGGCGCCGTGCAGGTGGACCGTCAGGGGGACTGGGCCGGTGTAAGGAGCGGGATCCGTGCCCTTGGAATCTTTTCCGGCGTCGCCTCCCCCCGGATTGGCCCACATCAGGGTCTGATCCACTGCAAACAAGTGGGTGCGGAAAGTGTCGTCGGGGTTTTTGAGGTCGTTAAGCCACTTCACCCGCACCGGCCGGTTCACCTTGGCTTCGATGGTATGGCCCGGATAGCTGAAAGTGCCGGGATGATTGATGGAACCATAGCCCCAGACCGTGGTTTGAGGGAAACCGGTGGGCAGCACCTGTTGCTGGAACTGCCGCATGGCGATCTCGTAATAATCAATATTCCGGGGTATCCCCATTTTCTGGGTCTTGGGCATGGCCGGCGGGATTCCCACCGGCTCCGCATACTTTGGAATGGTAGTGGGGTCCAGGGTTCCCCCGGGCACGAACTGAGCGTGGGCCAGGGACCCCAATCCTCCGAACACCAGCGCCATTGCCATGGCTAATTTAAGAAATTTATTCATTACCGCCATCTCCTTTCCAAGGTTGCATTAATGCTCCCCCCTCAATAACATGAGGTGGCCCCGTGGTTTATAGTAAGAAAGCGTCTCGGTTCGGGTCAATAGGTATTTATACCTAATTTCGTATAGTCAATTTGCCTAAATTCCTCTCGGCTGGTCCAAACTGGCCTGAAAATATGGGCCACCCCCGAAAATGAAAATCCCGGGTAGGTGCGGTTCGCCAACCGTCCCTACAGGAAGACTTACCCGGTAAAAGTGCTTGGGTTTCAGACAGGATCATGCAAACCGCCCGGCGCAGAAATAAAAATGGGCCGTCCCCAGGGTCGGCCCTTTTAAATGTCAAGTTGACCTTAGTTAGATTCTCCTATGATTATATATTCCCCAAACCTTTTGAGAGTTCTTAAGTTTTCCCATGTTCATTGTAGATAACAAGGAGGCTGAAGCGGATGAACCCACAGAACCCTAAAATCCTGGGGCAATTTTTCTGCTGTTTTTTTTCCTGGCCTGCGGCAACCCTCAGGAAGAGGCCCGCATCAAGTTGGGCCAGATGAACGTCAAGTATGGCGAAGAGACTTTTATCGAAGCAGCCAAAACCGGCGACGCCCTGGTGGTAAAGCTCTTCCTTCAGGCCGGGATGAATCCCAATGTCACCGACAAAAAAGGGGAAACCCCATTATTAACCGCGGCCAAGGCCGGCCGGCAGGAGGTGGCGCAATTGCTCCTGGCCCAAGGAGCCGATGTCAACCCCAAGGATAAGCAATTCGGGGCCACGCCGCTGATCTGGGCGGCCCTGGGCGGCCATAGCGACCTGGTAAGGCTGCTGCTGGACAAGGGCGCGGACCTCAAGGCCGTGGAAGAGAAAAACGGCATGAATGCGTTGCTGGCTGCCGCGGTGAAGGGGAGCACCGACACCGTCAAGCTCCTGGTGGACAAGGGCCTGGAGGTTAATTCCCGGGATAAGGACGGGCGCACCGCCCTGATGTGGGCGGCGAACCACGGGCATGCCGGCGCGGTGAAATTCCTTTTGGATAAGAGGGCGGACATCTCCCTCACAGAGAACAAAGAAGGAATGACGGCTTTGATTTCCGCCGCGAGCGCGGGCAAGGGCGATACCGTGAAGTTATTGCTGGACAAGGGCGCGGACATCAACGCCAAAGACAGAACCGGCAAAACCGCCTTGATGTGGGCGGCGCGTAACAGCCGGGATGAGGTGGTCAAGCTTCTGCTGGAAAAAGGCGCGGACGTCAACGCCAAAGACAACGCGGCCAATGATGCCTTGTCTTACGCTCAAGGCCCCAAGAAAAAGGAGATCCAGGAGATGCTGGTGAAGGCCGGGGCCGCGCCGGTGAAGGAAAAACCCGAAGAGGCCAAAAAGAAACCCGGGGTAACTAAGGGGTCACCAAAGCCGGCTACCAAAGGGAAAAAGTAGCCGAGGGGCGGCCCAGCGCCGATGAACTCTTGCCATTTTCATTCTGCTTCGAAAAGTTGTTGTTGGGGGAGGGGGCCAAGGGCGCCCTTGGCCCTCCCCCCAAAATATTTTCGTTCCCAAGCACAGCTTGGGAACCAGAAAAAACCGTGATAGGGCTAGCTCAAAATCCGCCTTAATCCCTTTTTCAGGCCAAACTCCGCAAATCCACCACCAAAGGTGAGGTTTCCCGGTCTCGGGAGATGGACCCCGGCTCCACCAGCTTCACCCGGGGGCGGATACCGATGCCCTGGGAAAGTTTGCGGGTGAGGCGCTCCAGGAAGGTGCGCTGCACCGTCATCTTGTCGAAAAATAGGCCTTCCCGGACGGCCAGGCGGATATCCAGGTAGTCCAGGTGGCCTTCCCGGCCGATGACCAACTGGTATTCGGGGTCTTCTCCCAGGACATTGGCCAACACCTGGCCCACCCTGCCGGGGAAGATGTTGACCCCCTTGACGATGACCACCTGGTCGCAGCGGCCGGCGATGCGGCTCAGCCGGGCAGTGGTGCGGCCGCAGGGGCAGGGGTCGAAGGAGAGGCGGCACAGGTCTCCGGTGCGGAAGCGCACCAGGGGCACGCCCTCCTTGGTGATGGTGGTGATGACGAGCTCCCCCAACTCTCCCGGCGGTAATGGCGCGCCCGTATGAGGATCGATTATTTCCGGGAGGAAATGGTCCTCGTTCAAGTGCATGCCCTGGCGGTGCTCGCATTCCCCCGCTACCCCCGGCCCCATGGCTTCGGACAGGGCATAGTGGTCGTGGGCGGTGAGGAAGAGGCGGGCCTCGATTTCCCGGCGCATCTCCTCGGTCCAGGGCTCACCGGCCAGGAGGGCCACTTTCAGATGGAGGCTCTTGGCGTCCACTCCCTGGTCGTCCATCTGGTCCGCCAGGACCAGGGCATAGGACGGGGTGCTCACCAGGGCGGTGACCCGGTAGTCCCGCATGATCTGCACCTGGCGAAAGGTGGCCCCCGGCCCGGTGGGAATCACCGAGGCCCCCAGGAGTTCCACCCCATAGTGGATGCCGAAGGCGCTGGTTAAGAGACCGTAGCTCAAAGTCACCTGGACCACGTCATCCCGGTCCACCCCCGCGGCGGTGAGGACCCGGGCCGCAAGCTTGGCCCAGGCCCTTAAATCCCGGCAGGTATAGCCCATGACAATGGGGTTGCCGGGGCTGCCGGTGGAGGAATGGATGCGCACCACCTCTCTGAGCGGCACCGCGAACATTTCGTAAGGGTAGGCCCGGGCCAGATCGTGCCGGGTGGTGAAGGGCAGGCGGGGGAGGTCGTCCAGGGACTGGCAGTCTTCCGGGAGAAAGCCGATGCCGTCGAACTGGCGCTTGTAGAACTTGACGTTCTTATAGACCCGGTGGAGGGTGACCTGGAGGCGCTCCAACTGCAATTGAGCCAACTCCTGCCGGTCCATTTGCTCCGCGTCTTGGTCAAAGATGGGCATCTTGTTTCTCCTGTTTCCTGTTTCCTGTTTTCTGTAACAGATTGGTTTTGATTTTTTGGTTTTTGCAAATAATTTAAGGAATTAATACAATATTAAATTCCTAACTGCTGGATAGAGAACACATTTCAATGTTTTTTCACAGAAAACAGAAAACAGAAAACAATTTTTTCACTCTTCCCGGCCCAAATAAGCCTCAATGACCCGGGGGTCCCGGCGGATCTCCGAGGGCGGGCCCACGGCAATGACTTCGCCGTGATCCAGCACTACCACCCGGTGGCTGATGCCCATGACCAGGGTCATGTCGTGTTCGATGACCAGAAGGGTGACGCCCAGGTCCCGAAGCTGCTCCAGCAGGGCCATGAGGTCTTCCGTCTCCCGGGGGTTGAGGCCCGCGGCGGGTTCGTCCATGAGTAGGAGCCGGGGCTCCTGGGCCAAGGCCCGGGCGATCTCCAGACGGCGTTGGTCCCCATAGGCCAGGGCTTCCGCGGGTGCGGCCGCCTTCTCTCCCAGACCCACCAGGTCAAGAAGCTCCAAGGCCCGTTCCTGGGCCCGGGCCTCGGCTCGGCGGACCCGGGGGAGCGGCAGCAGGGCTTCCAAGAGTCCCACTTCCTGGCGCAGATGGCGGCCGGTGAGGACGTTTTCCAGCACCGACATGCCCCCGAAAAGCTGGATGTTCTGGAAGGTGCGGGCCAATCCCAGCCGCGCCCGGTGATAGGGGGGCAGACTACCCAGGTCTTGACCGGCCAGATGGATGCCGCCTCCGGTGGGGGGCAAAAGGCCATTGATGACGTTGAAGCAGGTAGTCTTGCCGGCGCCGTTGGGGCCGATGAGGGCCACGATCTCCCCCTCCCCCACGGCAAAAGACACCCCCTCCAGGGCCTTCACCCCGCCGAAGTGCTTGGTAAGGTCGTTAACCGCAAGTAAGGCCATTGTCTTATTTAGCGTTCAGCGTTCAGCGTTCAGCCTTTTGTTTTCTGTTTTCTGTTTTTTAGTTTTGGCTTTGTAACTCAAACGAGACTATTATTTTGCAAGAGGTTGCTTATACTAAATATTTTAGCTGACCGCTGATAGCTGAAAGCTGACAGCTATCATTCCCAAACTTCCCGATAACCCTTCCCCAAATAGGCCCGCTGCACTTCGGGGTCCTCCTGGAGTTCCGCCGCGGTGCCGTCCAGGATGATGCGCCCGGTCTCCAGGACATAGCCCCGGTCCGCCACTTTCAGGGCGGCCCGGGCGTTTTGCTCCACCAGGAGGATGGTGGTGCCCCCTTTTTTCAAGTCTCGCAAAATATCGTAAACCCTGGTCACCATCTGGGGGGCCAGGCCCATGGACGGCTCATCCAGCATAAGGAGCTTGGGGCGGGCCATCAAGGCCCGGCCGATGGCCAGGATCTGCTGCTCGCCGCCGCTCAGGGTCCCCGCGGCCTGCCGGGCCCGCTCCTTGAGGATGGGAAACCGCGTCCGAAGCTCCTCTATATCTTGGCGCACGGCCTTCTTGTCTTTTCGGTAAAAAGCCCCCAACTCCAGGTTGGCGGTGACGCTTAAACTCCGGAAAACCCGGCGGCCTTCGGGCACCAGGGCCAGCCCCAGGGTGACGATGCGCTCCGGCGGCATCCGGGTGAGGTCCTGGCCGGCAAATTCAATGACCCCCTTCCGGGCCGGCAGCAACCCGGAAATGGTGGAGAGCGCCGTGGTCTTCCCCGCACCGTTGGCACCGATGAGGGTTACCACCTCCCCAGGGCGCACGTGGAAGGAGATACCCTTGAGCACCGGTGCCCGGCCGTAACCGGATTGGACGCTTTTTAGGGTCAGCATTTTGAAAACGGTTTTCGGTTTTCGGTTTTCGGTTTTCGGTTTTTCAATAACATGCTTTGTCTTAGATTCGGCATCCAGTATCCAATGGGAGGATTCCCTGCCAAGATTGGATCTTTTTCATATTTGAGGAGATCATCCCAATTGGGCTTCTTTCGTACCATCATCTGCGCTGTAAATGCACCAAGAACCGCATCCCGCTCGTCCTCTGATCTGAATCTTGTTCCTCTTATGTTAACCTTACTTAAATCGCGGGACGTTACCATTTGTGGTTCATAATCTTTACGAGCTATGCCCATCAACCAGAGCAAAGCTTTGGGATGAGCCTCTGTTATGGGGAGATTGGGATATAATCGGCGAAGCAATTTTAAAATTAACAACCCCTGAATTACACAAGCACCGCGCAAAGAGTTAAAATGCTGAACCGTCCCTCCTGGTGATTTGGCACCAAGATGCTTAATTGCTTTTCGAACTATATTGTCTGATTCCCGACACTCAGAATTTACCCAAAACATAGGCGCATCGATCCCTGCCCCAGCAATTGATCCTCCTTTTGGTTTTGCATTTAAGGATTGCTCCAAAGCTCCCTTCGCATGATCGGCCAAGCCAGTGGCCACAATGTCAAGTCCATCATCCTTATCAATGCATACCGCCCAACCGAAACTTCCTTTGCCACCAGGATCAAATCCCAGGAAAACATTCATAACATCCTCTAAAAATTCTGATTACGTTTTGTCTTTCACCGAAAACCGGAAACCGAAAACCGAAAACCATCATTCTTTCCGCATAATAAACTTCAAACTCAACTTCCCCCGGCCCATCAGCCCCTGGGGCCGCAAGATGAGAAGGCCCACGAGCAACCCGCCGTAAAGGAGGTCCTGGTAGTCTTTAAACTGGCGCAGCATCTCAGGCAACACCGTCAGGATCACTGCGCCCACAATGGAGCCGGCGATGGAACCCATGCCTCCCAACACCACCATGGCCAGGAGCAGGATGGAGGTGTGCAATCCGAAGGATTCTGGGTTGATGAAAGTGATGTAATGGGCGTACAGAGAGCCGGCCAGCCCGGCCATGGCCGCGGCCAGGGTGAAGATCATGATTTTGTAAGCCGGGGTGTTGATGCCCATCACCTGGGCGGTAGTCTCATGGTCCCGGATGGCCCGCAAAGCCCGGCCATGATAGGAGCGGACCAGGCTGTAAGTCAGGGCCAAGATCATCAGCACCACCAAGGCAACCAAAACTATATAGAGCCCCCGGGGCCGGAAGGTCACTCCCAAAATCCGGGGCGGGGAGATGTTCACCAGACCGTCGGGGCCGCCGGTGATTTCCAGGTTGAGAAAGATCAGGTCCACGATGACTCCGAACCCCAGAGTGACAATGGCCAGGTAGTCTTCCTTGAGGCGCAGGGTGGGCAGCCCCAGGGCCAGGCCGCAGCCGCCGGTGACCACCAGGGCGCTCAGGGCCGCCAGGGAAAAGGGAAAACCGAAATGCAGGGACACCAGGGCGGAAGTGTAGCCCCCGATACCGAAAAACGCCGCATGCCCCAGGGAAACCTGCCCGGCATAACCGATGATCAGGTTGAGGCTAATGGCCAGGATGATGAAAATGCCCGATAAAACGGCCAGGTGGAGGAGATACGCAGTCATTCTATGCTATTTTCATTATATCTGCTAATGATCCTATTCTTATCACCGAAAACCGAAGACCGAAGACCGAAAACCCGCCTCAATCCCCCCGGCCCCGCAGAATCCCCTGGGGTCGAATGAGCAGCACCAAGATAAGGATGGCGAACGCGGTGGCGTCCTTGAACCCCGAAGAAAGATAAGCCGCGCCCAAGGACTCGGCCACCCCCAGGAGCAGGCCCCCCAGGATGGCCCCGGGTATGTTCCCCACCCCGCCCAGGATGGCGGCGCTGAAGGCCTTCAGCCCCGGCAGCAGCCCCATGCGGGGGTAGGTGGCGTTATAGTAAATGGCCATCATGATGCCCGCGGCGCCGCTCAGGGCGGAGCCGATGAAGAACGTCAGGGCCACCATGCGATCCACGTTGATGCCCATGAGGCGGGCGGTGTCCCGGTCCAGGGCGCAGGCCACAATGGCCTTGCCGTAGCGGGTGTAGCGGACAAAGACCACCAGGAGCAGCATGAAACCCAGGGCTGCGGCCAGGATGGCCCCCTGGAGGGTGGACAGGGGCAGCCCGGCCACAGTGATGGTGGTAAAATCGAACTGAATGGGAAAGGGGCGGTCGTTAGGCCCGAAGAGCAGCAGGGCCAGGCTCTGGAGAAATATGGAGGCGCCGATGGCGCTGATGAGCGGCACCAGGGGGTGCGAGCCTCGAAGGGGCCGGAAGGCCACCCGTTCCAGGACTACTCCCACCACGGCTGCAGCCCCCATCCCCAACCCAAAGGCCACGAAAAAGTTCACCTGGCCCGTGGCCAGCAGCAGCACTGCCACAAACGCCCCGGCCATGTAAATCTCCCCCTGGGCGAAATTAATCAGGCCCAGGATGCCGTAAATCATGGTGTAGCCCAAGGCGATGAGGGCATACGCGGCGCCGGTGGTAAGGCCATTAAGAAGCTGTTGGAAAAACATGGACAGATTTAAGAAAAGCCCGGCCTTTTGAGGAAAATTATCCTATGACATATATCATCTTTGCACCGGAAGACACAAGGCCAATGAGCCGCCTGGAAAAGGGAGGTACTGACGGAGACCGGAGACCGGGGACCGGAGACCGGGGACCGGGGACCGGAGAACTTATATTACTCGGAGCATTAAAGAAGTTCCTTCCTTTTGCCCCCTCCCCCTTAAGGGGGGAGGGCGGGGTGGGGGTGAACGTAATCCATTTTCCGCTCCGAGTAATATAACAAGTTCAGTTTCAGATGCAACAAATTCTTTGGCTAACTTATTGATAATACAATTTCTTTTAACCGAAAACTGAAAACCGAAAACCGAAAACGGTATTAATCCCGATTTGGGGGAGAGGTGATACCGGGGCTGCTTTCAAATGCACTTAGGTTGACATATAAGTAATTGATAATTCGCTTATTTAACCGAAAACCGAAAACGGTGCTGTCCCCCTGCGCCCTTGCCCCCGCACCTGCCTGCGGTTACCCCCCCAGCAGCTCCGCTTTCTGGTAGTGCAGCCCGATGTCCCGGCGCAGGGCCAGGCGGTTGCCTCCAGGATTCTCCCGGGGAATGACCCGGATTTTCCCATTGTCAAAGGCGCTGAGCATCCGGGCCCGCAGGGTTTCCACCACTTGGCCCCTTTTGTGGCCCTCCTTCACCGTGGCGTTGGCCACCAGGAACGCCACCCGGGAGCCGTCGGACTTGAACCCGCCTTCTTCCGAGCAATCCATGGCTGAAGGCACCACGGTGATCTTCTTTTTGTCGAAGTAGTCGAAGTCCATTTGCAGCGGCTCCCCCTTGGTGAGGGACCAGGGGTAGCCCTTCTGCTGCTTGGGGCCGCCGGGGCCGGTGACCAGGGCAACGCACAGGGAAATCTGGTCAGTCCGCACTTCCGGGGATACCTGATTCAGATTGCCCCGGGCCATGGCCTGGATGAGCGCCCCCAGGTTGCGCAGGCGCTTGACCACCGGCTGAAACTCCGGTTCCCCAGGGCGGATGTTGATTTCACAGACCCGGATGGCCCTGGGTCTAAAGGCGCGGTCAAAGGACACGAAGCAGCCGGGGTACAAGACGCAGGGACGCAGCAGACCCCGTTCCTTCATCTTGGCAATCAGGGGCCGGGCGATGGTCTCCTCCGCCAGGGCCAGGAGTTCCGGAGACTCCAGGGGATGGGGGGAGATGGAGCCCATGCCGCCGGTGATGGGGTTATCAATCCCCGGGGGCCCTTCAAACCGCTCGGGGTAGTCCATGGCCGTGGGCAGAATCTGGTAATGGCCGTTTTGATCCACGAAGATGGTGAAGCTGATTTCCACTCCGGACATACGGGCTTCGATAAGCAGGGGCCAGGGGCCTTTTTTGCCGTATAACCGGGCGTAATCGTCCTTATAGTCGTTTATCAACAGCTCGTAAACGTCCCGGATTTTCCAGGTGTTGAGAATGATCCGGGCGCCTTTGCCTCCGGCGCTGTAAGGGTATTTCAGCACCGCGCCGCCGAAGTCGTGAAGATAATTCAGGCAGACCCCCTGGACGGAGTGGTAGTCTTTGGCGTCCACTTCGGTCCACTCCGGGGCCATGGGGATGCCGGCCTCCCGGCACAGACGCTTGCAGGCGATTTTGTCCCCTTCGATGAACGCGGCCTTCTCATCCAGGCCGATGACCTTATCGCCGAAGCCGGCGGCGTTCAGACGGTCCACCAGGCCGTTGAAAATAAGCTGCTCCGGCATAATCAGGGCCAGGTCCAGTTCCTCTTTCTGAAAAGCCGCGATGAGAGCTGCGGCGAAGGCCCCGGTGGTATTTTCCGCCACCGGAAGAAAACCCACGGGCCAGCCCATCTTTTGGGCGAAGGTCGGCATGGCCGGGGTGCCCCGGACCACGAAGCCTTGATAATCGCCGGGATAGAGCTCGCTGGTAGCCCGGCTGGTCTCCAGCGCGGCCAGGAAGCTGCGGCCGTCGGTGCCCACGAACCCGATATTCACCTGTGTCATTTCTTATCCCCCACCTGAAGCCGTTACGCCCACCGGATTTGACTGCTTATATCAATAAGCGGGAGGCAAATCCATCAAAATCATGGGGAGGAGTTTCGGTTCGCGAAAGAAGGGCGGGAAAATTTTAGACGAAAGGCGAAAGGCAAAATGGGGAAATATGATGGGTTGCGGCGACAGGGGGCTATTTCTTTGGCTTCAGCCTTCGCCGGGAGAGCAGGGTTTCCCAATTTTTTAAGAGTTCCGGCTGTTCCAGGGCCGCGGCGAATTCTTCCAGCCACTGCCTTATCCGGCGGCGGTTAAGCTTCGGGTGGGCGTCCAGAATCCCTTCAATATCCATCAGATCCTGAGGGCGCCGGGCCACTGCTTTCAATATTATCAGGTCCTCGGGAGTGGGCAATGGCACCCTGGCTTTTCCCATGGTTTTCCATTTAGCCCGGGCCACCGTTTCTTGTTCGAAGGGCAGGGACCCGAAAATAAGGTCCAGGTCGAAGTCCGTGGGCTGATGCCGCATTAGGAGAACCCTGGTTTTACGGGCAAAGGCCAGGGCGTCGGATAGCCGGGGAAGAAAACCATAGGTCGCTCCTGAATCCCCAAAACCCTCCCAATCTCTCTCTGGCAGCAGCACCAGGACATCCAAGTCCCGGGTAAACCGGGGCCTGCCCAGAAAAGAGGCGGCAATGCCGCCCACCAGGACCCACGGGACCCGGCGGGATTCAAGCCAGCCCGCCAGGTCTTGAAGGATGGCTTCAAGGGGTGTGGGAGTTGTGTGTGCCTGCATGATAAACCTGCCTGAGCCTGGCCCATTGCCGCCTGACCTGGGCTTCTTCCTCTTCTCTGGCCTCGTGGTCAGGTTTCAGGGCGGGGATGGAGGCCAGCAGCGCGGCTAGCTGCTTCAGCTTCCGGGCCAGGGTGGCAGCTCGCAGTTCTTGGCGTTCCGCCTTATTCACCATTTGCCACCGGTCCTGGAAGGCCCGGGCTGCAGCCGAAGTTAAGCCGCCCCGGGGGGATTCCAGGGCCGCTTCCATCTCCCGCAGACGGTTTAGAAGAAAAGGCTGGGGACGCCGGCGGCCGTTTTCCCACTGATTGACCGTGCTGAAAGTGATTCCCACTTCCCGGGCAAACTGCTCCTGGGTCAGGGCCAGACGCCGGCGAAGGCTTTTAACTAAAATGGAAATATCTGTTTTCGGCATAGGCTTTTTATTATTTAAAATTATATATTATTTTAAATATATACTGCGTAATCTGTGGATTACTTCCCGATTTTTTCCACCCGCACCCCGATGAGCCGGATCAGTTTGCGCCGGGGGTTTTCCCGGCGGTCCAAAAAGGGCATCAAGAGCCGCATGGCTTCAAAGACCAGGGTGCGCCGGGACTGGGTAGGGTAGGGCAGAGTATAGGCCCGGGAATGGGTGTCGAAGTCGGCGAAGCGCACCGTCACCACCACGGTGCGGTAGGTTTGGAAGCCTTCGGCCTGCAAGCGCCGCCAGACGCCCTGGCACAGATCCCAGAGTCGCTCAAAGATAAAGGCCAGATCCAGGGTGTCCTGGCCGAAAGTCTCCTGTTCCCCCACGGATTTGGGTTCCCATTCCTCCACCAAGACGGCGCTGCTGCGGCCCCGGACCTTCTCGTAGAGGGCTAACCCCCACTTCCCCAGCATCTTTTCCAACTCCGGAGGCGAGAAGCGCTTCAGGTCCGCCACAATTTTCACCCCCTGGCGGGCCAGGAATCCCTCGGTTTTAGGACCGATGCCAGGAATCTTCCGCACCGGCAAGGGCGCCAGGAAGTCTTCCGCGGCCTCCGGGGTGACCACCGTGAGGCCGTCGGGCTTCTTAAAATCCGAAGCGATCTTGGCCACCATCTTGTTAGGCCCGATGCCCACCGAGGCTGTAAGTTGCTCCTGGGCTTTGATCTCTGCTTTGATTTTCCGGCAGAGGGCCGCGGCTTCCTCGTATGAGCCCGTAGAACTCAACTCGAAATAGGCTTCGTCAATGCCGCCTTCTTCCACCAGGGGGGAATGGCGGCGCAGGATGGTCATGATGCGCCGGGAGATTTCGGAGTAGCGCCGGAAGCGGGGGCGCACAAAGACCACCGGGGGCTCACCCCGGCGCCTGGCGGTTTCCGAAGCCCGCCAGGCCCGGGTGATGGGCATGGCGGAATGGATGCCGTAGCGTCGGGCCAGATAATTGGCGGTGGACACCACCCCCCGGCCCCGTCCCCCGGCGGGGTCAGCCCCCACCACCAGGGGCAGTCCCCGGAACTCCGGGTGGTCCAGCTCCTCCACCGCGGCAAAGAAAGCGTCCATGTCCAGATGGCCGATGATGCGCATCGTCAGGTGTCAGGTGTCAGGTTTTAGGTGTCAGGTTTCAGGTTTAATTAAGGTGCTGGGTTTCAGTAACTTCCCAATTATTAATGGGAGCACAAAATAGGTTGCCCTTTCCGTAAGGGCGGTTTGCGAACCGCCCCGACAGAGACCATTCATGGTGTGACTAATTTAATGCCCCCTAATAATTCTACGGCATCTCTGGACTGCCAATACTGGCCCAATCGCTAGGAATTCTCCTCCAAAAATCTCAATATTGCCAGAATGTCCTTATTTATGATAACTTATTCATGAAACTTCGGGTTTCCACAGAAAGAAGTCGGCTCATGCCGGCCACGGGTAATAACCTGAAACCTGCAACCTGAAACCTGATAAGGAGGCCCAATGGCCCGCGTTACCATTGAAGACTGCCTGGAGCAAGTGCCCACCCGCTTCGGTTTGGTGCACCTGGCCGCCAAGCGGGTGCGCCAGCTGTACCGGGGCGCGCCGGTTCTGGTAAAGGGCGACAATAAAGAAATAGTGATGGCCCTGCGGGAGATCGCAGCCGGGAAGATTGCACCGGTGGGGACCTTGCTGGCCCTTCCCGGGAAAACCGAGACCGCGTAACCACCCGGCCAACTGGATAAGTAACCCGGAGAGTTCAATGCCGGCCAACCTTCCGCCCCAGTACTTTGAGGTGGAAAAACTATACCGGCAGGCCAGGTCCGCCAGTGAAAAGCTCCGCTACCTGGAAGAGATGCTGGCCATCATGCCCAAGCACAAAGGCACGGACAAGCTCCGGGCGGACCTGCGCAAGCGCATCTCCCAGTTCAAGGAGATGCGCAAGGGCGGCAAGGGGCCTGGCCGCCGGGCCCCGGCTTATCTCATCGACAAGGAAGGGGTGGGCCAGGTAACCCTCCTGGGCCCCCCCAATAGCGGCAAATCCTCTCTCCTGGCGGCGCTTACCAAGGCCCAGCCTCAAATCGCCGATTACCCTTACACCACCCGGATTCCCCTGGCGGGAATGATGCGGTATGAAAACATCCAGGTGCAGTTGGTGGACACCCCGCCCCTGGGCGGCGAGCAGCTGGACCCCTGGCTCCCGGATCTCCTCCGCCGGGCCGACGCCTGGGTCCTGGTCCTGGCCCCCCCCGAAGACCCCCTTTACCAGGTGGAGCAGGTCAAAGCGGTCCTGGCCGGTTATAAGCTGACCTTACAGGAACGGGGGGCCGGCGCAGTTCCAAGCGATGCGGCCGCCCGGCCCACCCTGGCCGTCCTCAACAAGAGCGACCTGATCTCCGACCCCGAGGAGATGGAACTGTACCTGGAGTTTCTAGGGGAGCATTTCCATACCCTGGCGGTGTCCGCCCACACCGGCCAGGGCCTCCAGACTTTCAGGGCCGAGCTTTATAAGATTTTGAACCTGGTGCGGGTTTATACCCGGGCGCCGGGAAAGGCGGCCAATTTCAATTCTCCCTTTGTCATCCCAGTCCGCACCACCATCATGGAGCTGGCGGAGCGCATTCACCAGGACCTGGCCCGGAACTTCAAGTTCGCCCGGGTCTGGGGCCGGGAGACCTTCGAGGGCCAGCGGGTGCAGCGGGACTATTTCCTGCGGGAAGGGGACGTGGTGGAGCTGCATGTTTAGTTGCCAGTGGTCAGTTGCCAGTGGCCAGTGGCCAGTAAAAACAAAAAAGCATCTCCCGGCAACTGACCACTGACCACTGACCACTGGTCACTGGCCTTATCCCGGCAGTATGCCTTTGCCGGCGCCGGCCCAGCAGAGCACCGGGCTTTCATCTTCCTTCTCCTCGCCGGGCATCCAGATTTCCAGATCCCAGGTCCAGTACGGGGTAGAGGGCCACTTTGCCGCCACTTCGTCCGCCAAAAATTCTTTTAAGCGCAGAGCGGCAGTTTGCAGTTCCAGAAAACCTTGCTCCGTGGCCGTGAGGCAGGTGGCCAGCATCTCCTTAAACTTCGATTGCCAGGGAGGGGGGGTGGCGCCGCCGCCGGCCGCCCGTAACTCCTCGGCGCTCCGGCAACCCGGCAGCGCCAGCTCCACCCATTGGAGGCCGGTCCACCGGGGCCAGCCCTTTAAGGTGAGAAACAGCGACCGGGAAGCGCGGCCCAGGAGCAAGGGGGCATAGTCTCCCTCCAGATAGGGGGCCATAACCCGAAGCCAGAGGCGGTGGCGGAGTTTGGCCAGTTCCGGGTCAACCATTTCTTCCACACCGGGGACATTGAAAGCGGGCTGGTCCTCCCACGGTTCCGGCTTCAGAATTTCCGCCAGCCAGTCCTGACCCTGGTCCACCAGGCGGAGTTGGGCCTCCTGATCGGCGCTTATTTTCTCCAACTGCCAGGCCAGGGACCAGGCTTGGGGAGAAGGGGATGGGGCCGTCTCTGCCACCTCTGCGGGCTCCTGGCCGTAGCCGCGCAGGAGTTGGATCAGATCGCCGAGATCCTCCTGAGACTTGCGGAACTCCCCAAAGGCATGCCACTGGCGCAGGTCTCCAGGACGGTAATGCTTAAGTTCCGTAGCCGGGGCCAGGGCTTCCGGCGGCATTTCCATGCCCTGGTAAGGCATCTGGGGGGGCCACCCCTTTACCACTCCCACCTTCAAATCCGGGAAATAAAGGGGCAAGGTCCAGAATTCCTCCCGCCAGGGCAGGATCAAAGGAAATGCCACAATCTGCCAGGGTGCGCCCATGAGGCCTCCATTTTCCAAACGTGTTCGGGTAAAAATCTCTTTTACATAAAAAATTTACCACAAAGACACAAAGGACACAAAGTTTTACCAAGGAATTAGTTAACCGGTGTCCTGGAATCCGGGACGCTAGTTATATTTTTGTGGCCCTTGGTGTTTTTGCGGTTGAATCTTTCTATCCCTTGGCCACCCTCAAATCGGTCCGACAACGACGACAAAATAATTGACAGGCTCCTCCTCGATGAGAATATTAATATCCCAGGAGGCCGGGGGAAACAAGGGAGGCCCGGCGCTTTTGCGCCATTAATTGACCAGATGGGGAAGGTGAATTATGGAACTGCTGGAAGGTCTGAGAACCAGAAAAAGCATCCGGGCCTACAAGCCCGACCCGGTGCCCCGGAAATTGCTCCTTGAGGTGCTGGACGCGGCTCGCTGGTCCCCCTCCTGGGGCAATACCCAGCCCTGGGAACTGGCGGTGGTGGGGGGCGATACCGTAAAGCGTCTCACGGCCGATCTGGTGGCGGCCTTCGAGCAGAAGACGCCGCCGGCCCCGGACGTGCCCATGCCCCAAACTTTCCCGGACGCCTGCCAAAAGCGCTATATGGCCTGTGCCGCGGGGCTGTTCGGCGCCATGGGCATTGCCCGGGAGGACAAGGCCCGGAGGTTTGCCCACCTGGTGAATATGACCCGGGCCTTCGGCGCCCCGGCCATCATCTATGTAACCTTCAGCCGCGAGCTTACGGTGCCTTACACCATGCTGGACCTGGGCTTAATCATCCACGGCATCTGCCTGGCGGCCCATGCCCATGGACTGGGGACCTGCATCGAGGCCCAACTGGCCCTGTACCCGGACCTGGTGCGGCGGCATCTGAACCTCCCTGAAAGCCAAAAGATCGTGGTGGGCCTGGCCTTGGGCTATCCCGACCCCCAGGCCCCGGCCAACGCCTTCCGCACCCACCGAGAGCCGCTGGATAAGTTCGTCACCTGGGTGGATTATTAAGCAGTGGGGAGAGGTCAGTGGCCAGAGGGGTTATTTGAGGTTTTGCTGACAACTGGTCACTGGCAACCGGCAACAAATCCAATACCCTCTTGACGAGGGCCGGGTTTCCGGGATATAAAAAACTCACAGGCACGTAGCTCAGGGGGAGAGCACTACCTTGACGCGGTAGGGGTCCCGGGTTCAAATCCCGGCGTGCCTACCATGGAAAGCACCGGGGCGGCGGAAGCGCCGTCCTTTTATTTTGGCATCCAGTCAACTCCTGAGTTAACGTAGAATATTACTAACCAGTAATCAGTAACCAGTAACCAGTGATCAGTGATCAGTGGTCAGGAACAAACTGCCTACTATGAAACCCATGGAAATCCGGCCGGAGTGCCAAGGCTGCCTGGAGCGCCTGGTGGAGTTGACCGTGGGGCTGGCCGTCCCGGATTCGAAGGTTCAAAGCCAGGCCCGCCGGGCGGCCCATGAAATCATCGCCCGGGAGTTCCGGCCCGGGGCGATTCCGGCCCGCATCGCCAACCTCTATCATTTGGCCATCCAGGAAATCACCGGCAATCCCGATCCCTTCAAATCCCGGAAAGCGTCAGAGACCGCGTTTCTGGCGAGCCTGTACGAGCAGGTGGCTCCGGCCTATGGCCGGGACCTGTGTTCCCTGCTGAAGCTGGCGGTCCTGGGCAATGCGGTGGATTTTTTCCGGGACGAAGCCGAGGTCAGGGAGCAGATTCTTTCCAAGGTGGAATTTGAAATCTCTCATCAAGTTGAGCTTATTAAGGAATTGGCCCGGGGGCCGGGGCTTATTCTCTATCTGGCCGACAATGCCGGGGAACAGTTCTTCGACCGGCTCCTGGTGGAGCACCTCAGGAGCCGGGGCGGGGACGTACGCTACGTGGTGAAAAACGGGCCGATTCAAAACGATTTGACCCGGGAGGACCTGTACGCCTCGGGCCTGGGGAAGGCCCTGGAACCGGTGGCGGATACCGGCGCCCCCACCGTGGGCCTGGAGTTGGACCGGGTCAGCCTGGAGTTCCGGGAGCTGTTTAAACAGGCCCGGGTCATCATAGCCAAAGGCATGGGCCACTTTGAGACCATGAGCCACAGAAACGACCCCCGGGTCTTTTTTCTTTTACAGGCCAAGTGTGCACCGGTGGCGCGGGCCTTGGGCGTCTCCCTGGGGGCTTTTGGGTTCTGCCGGGGGGTTAGTGATGAGGGGTAAAAGGGGAAAAGGGGGAAAGGTTAATACCGAGTTGCGTTGATAACTGCATAAATCTGCATGAGGCGGACACGCAGGTCCGCTCCTACATAAGTTGTCGTTTGACCGCAACTCGGCATTAAACCTTTAGCCCGCCAGTTCAATTCGCCAAAAGACGTGGTGCACCGTCCTCAGGCGCCACCGCTCCGCCCCCGCCTCCCGGATAAGGCCCGCCAATTCCCCAGCCCCCATGGAGTGGTGCCAGCTCAGCGCCTTGAAGACCGGATATACCAGGGGAAAGGGGAGGCCCAAATCTCGGGCGAAGGCCCGGAGAGCCGCGGCTGAGGCTTCCCGCTGCATTTCATAGAGCCAGGCCCGGCCGCCGGGCCGCAGGACCCGCAGGATTTCCCGGAGGCCCACGGCTTTCCGGGGCCAGATATGGAGGCTGAAGGTGGCCAGCACCTGGTGGAAGGCCCCGGGTTGGAAGGGTAGGGCCTGGGCGTCACCCACCACCGGGGTGAACTGCGCCGGAGCCGGCCCCCGGCAGAGCATCCCGTAATCGATATCCACACCGAAGGCGTGCAGACCCGGGTGCTGCCGGACCAACAGGTCCAGGAGATAGCCCGGGCCGGTGCCTACGTCCAGGAGACTGGCCCCAGGAGGCAGACTTGCGGCCAGGTCCCCGGCAAAGCGGCGGTACACCAGGCGATGAAAGAACCGTCGGGCCATAGGGGCATATAGCCACGCCGGGGGTTCCACATGTTTAACCGGGAAAATGGAAGTCAAAATCATCGGGGTCCTTGCCGGAAAGCCGCCAGCCTAGCCGGAGCAGTGTCCGGTGCCAGCCGAAATACACCACCGCGGTCCCCAGAATGCACAGCAACTGGACCCAGCCTGCGCTGATGGCCGTGAGGTAAAGCAGGAAAACCATGACCCCCAGGCCCACGATGAGTAAAATGATGTCAGCAAGGTTTTTTTTCATAAGGAAATCTTATTTTATCAAAGACAAGGAGAAAGCCCAAGTTGGGGGCCGTGGATGGACGCGCCGCCGCACCATATCGAAAAACTGAAAACTGAAAATTGAAAGCTAAATCAGCCCCATCCCCAAACCCCCGGCAATGCCCAGCAGCATTATGGCCACCAATATCTGGATGAACCGCATGGTCACTTTCTTGAGCAGGCGGTTGCCCAGGAAGGCGCCGCTGAACGCGGCCAGGACGGTGGCCGCAAGGAGCAGGCCCTCTCCCGCCACTGAACCCGAGAGAAAGCTTGCCCGGTACACCAGCAATCGGGAGAAGTCCACCAGGCAGGCGACCACCACGCCGGTGCCGATGAAGCTTTCTTTGGACAGGCCGCAGCGCAGGAGGAAGGCGCTGCGCAACGCCCCCTGATGCCCTGAGAGGCCGCCGAAAAAGCCGCTCAAAACCCCGCCCAGGGGCAGATACTTCGGGTCTAAGGAGAAGTTGGCCAGCCGGGGCCAAACTTCCATCAGGGCAAACACCACCATGAGAACCGCCACCACCAGCTTCAGGGGCATGACCTGAAGGCTGCGGCCGAATAACTGGTAAGTGAACAGGGGTTTGAGATGGGAAAGCCACAAAAGGGCCTCGGCTCCAACATAAGCTGCCAGGATGGCCGGGAGGCCGAATTTATAAATAATCGTCCTATCCGCATGCTTGCCCAACAGGGCCAGCTTGAACAAATTGTTGCACAGATGCACTACCGCGGCCAGGGCGATGGCGGTGCCCACGGGAAAGAACAGGGCCAGGACCGGCATCAAAATGGTGCCCAGGCCGAACCCTGAGAACAGGGTCAACCCCGAGACCAGAAAGGCCGTTAGGCAGATGAGGAAGTATTTCATGACACCTTCTAATATAAGGGCTGGCCAGGGCCGGGAGCAAGGGGTGCGTCAAAAACCCATGAAATGGATCACTGCTAACCACCGAGACACAGAGGACACAGAGGTGGACACAGAGAAAGAAAAAGCGGGACTGCGCCCCCCCCTCAAAGAAATGGGTTAGTAAGCCTGGGAATCGGACCTGAAACAGGATTAGCCCCCGATGCTGGCCATGGCGGCGCCAGTCCAAGGGGATTTCATGAGGGGGCGGCCGGTTTCAAACGCCTTCAGGTGGAGGGCTTCTTGAAAGAGGTGGGCCAGGAGGCGGTCCGAAGCCCCCTGGCGCAGAGGACCTTTGAAATCGATTTCCGAGTTTCCCAGGAGGCAGGGGCGCAGCTTCCCCGCCGCGGTGAGGCGGACGCGGTTGCAGGAGAGGCAGTGGTGTTGGCTGAGAGGGCTGATGAAGCCTAATTCTCCCCGGAAACCCGGGTAGCGGAAGAGGCGCGCCGGGCCGGCGGTGGCGGAAGACGCCACCAGGGTTGCCGGGCCCAAGCCTGACAGGCGCCGCCGGGCTTCAACTATGGGCATAAAATGGCGCTGCCATTGGCGGCGGTGGGCAGTGGGCATCAGCTCAATGAAACGCACCTGCAAGGGGCGGTCCCGGGCCAGAAGGGCCAGGTCCAGCAGTTCCCCGTCATTGATGCTCTTTAAGACCACGCAGTTTATTTTGATGGGGTGGAAGCCCAGGTCCAAAGCCTCTTCCAGTCCGGCCAGGACTTCCAACAGATTATCCTGGCCGGTGATGCGGCGGTACCGAGACCGCTGCAAAGTGTCCAGACTGATATTGAGGTGGCGCAAGCCCGCCTGGTATAGGTCCGATGCCATCTCCGGGAGCCGCACCCCGTTGGTGGTGAGACAGACCTCCCGGATACCCGGTATCTGGCAGAGCCTCGCCAGGAATTGCACCACTCCCCGGCGCGTCAGGGGCTCGCCCCCGGTGAGCCGGACCTTGCGGATGCCGGCCTGGGCGGCCACCCCGGCCAGGCGCAGCAGTTCCTCGTAAGTCAGGATTTCTCCCGGCGGCAATTTTTGAAATTCCTGCCAGTAAGTGCAGTAGAAACAACGGAGATTGCAGCGGTCCGTGAGGGACAGCCGCAAGTAATTGATTTCCGGGAACGCGTCCTCTTGCATTTGCCGGTCACCTGAAGCGTGTTAGCAATCAGCTATCAGCTTTCAGCCTTAAAAGATCTGAATTACGTTTCTTAGCTGACCGCTTACGGCTGATAGCTGACAGCTTTTTACAATAGCGTGTTAGCAATCAGCTATCAGCTTTCAGCCTTAAAAGATCTGAATTACGTTTCTTAGCTGACCGCTTACGGCTGATAGCTGACAGCTTTTTACAATCCTTTCCCAAAGGGGCAGTGGGGGTAAGTGCAATCATGGCAATCCCGGCACAAACCTCCATGCCCCAGCAGGGCGAGTTCGGTTCTGCCCAGACGCTCTCCCGCCAGAACCCGAGGCAATACCAGGTCCAACACCGTCACCGGGTGATGGAGGGCGCAGGCCGGAACTCCCAAAATGGCCGCCTGGCCCACATATGCTACCAAAAACATGGCGCCGGGGAGCACCGCGGTGCCGTAGTGCACCTCCGCGGCTCCGGCCATACGGATGCCGTGGCGGGTGACGTCATCGGGATCGACGCTCATGCCGCCGGTGAGCATCAGCAAGTCGCAGCCCTGATCCAGGCGGTTCCGGATGGTGCGGGCAATGGCCGGGGCGTCGTCCGGGAGAAAGTCCACCGCCGCCACTTCCGACCCCAGGGACGTCACTTTCCGGGTAAGAATGGGAGCGAAACGATCCTGGATCAGGCCATGATAGACTTCATTGCCGGTGATGATGAGGCCGGCCCGGGCCTGCCTCAAAGGAGTGACGGACAGCACCCCGCCATTATGTCGGGCCACGGCCACGGCCCGTTCGATGGCGGCCCGTTTCATGATGAGGGGAATGGCCCGAGTGGCGGCCACTCTTTCACCCTGGCGCACCAGGGTGTGGTTGTGCAGGGTGGCGCACATGACTTCATCCACCAGATTAAACGCGGCCAGGGAAGGGACGTCCACCTGAAGAAGGCCGTTATAAGCGGCATACAGGTCTATCTTGCCTTCCCGGGGGTTGTTTTCCCACAACACTCCCTCTCCGGCCAAGGCCCCGGCCAGGATGGCGGCAGCTTCGTTTTCGTGGATTTCATCCTCTTCCAGGTCAAGCACATACAGGTGATTTTTCCCCAGGCGCTGAAGGCGGCAGATGTCGTCTTCGCAGACCTTATGGCCGTGGCGGAAGGCCGGCCCTTTAAACTCCCCCGGCCGGATCTCGGTGATATCGTGTGCCAGTTCGAGACCCACCGCGTCTTCCAATTTAACGGTTTTAATCATCTCACGTCCCCGTATGGCATCCCACTCGGGGCAAGCCCCCAGGCGGGTCTAAGTCAATGGGCTGACCTGGCTTTGGGGCCGGGGCGGGGGCCAGGTTCATCTCCGGCCAGGCGATCTCCCGGGCCTGGGTGAAATAGGCCCCCAAGGCGCACGGCCGGCAGTAAACCGCGCCGTTTTGCTTCACTTCCCGGTTATCCCGCACCACCTGCCCACACTTCCCGCAGATGGCTTTCCGGCGGGTGGGTCCGGGCAGGTCAAAGGGGGTAAGGTCCACCTTCACCTCCTGAACCCGAAACATGACGCACTCCGGCATGACTTTGTAAGCCTGCAGTTGCCGGCGGTAAGGGTCCGGTTCCCCCGGGGCATAAAGCATGGCCAGGTCCCGGGACTCCTCCGTGGAAATGACCCGGAAGGCCTGGTCCGTTGCCAGATTGACAAAGGTGGCGGCCATGATGCCGTAATCCACGAACTTCAGGGACCGCCGCCCCAGTTTGACCCCGGTGGTGTGGGCCACCGCGTCTCCGGTGCAGCGGTCCATCTCCACGAAGACGATTAGCTGTTTGAGCTGGGGAAGGGTAGGGGGGGCTTGGAAATCCAGGAGACGCAAGCCCAGGAGGGCCATGCGCACCCCCACCACCTGCCCGGGGCAGAGGTGGCCGTGGGCCGCGACGGATTCAGCTAATAATTCTTCAAAGGGTTTCATTCTTGCCTCTTATTAGCTATCAGCTATCAGCATTCAGCTTTCAGCCAGGAGAAGTATTTGAATGCTGACCGCTGAGCGCTGAAAGCTGAAAACTAAACCTTCACCAGCTTCACCTGGGTCTGGTAGAACACCGCGCTGCCGCCCACGCAATCTACCAGGCCGGTGTTTTTCAGAACCGGGTCCACCCGCATGGCGGCATTGGCATGGACCCCGGTGGCCCGGCGGGAGTCGCCGGGAATCTTCACCCCGTCGATGACCACGCTCTCTGATCCGTAAGCCCAATGGCCGTGGCCCAGGGAAAAGGCCGCCACTCCGGGCCGGATGCCCTCGATGATACGGACCTTGCCGATCATGGGTTTCTTGCGGCCATTCCCCAGGTCCCAGACGCCTTCCTCATTGGAGGGGGAGATGACCTTAACGGGGTCGCCATCCGCCAGTTTCAGCCGCCGGGCATCCGCGGGAGAAATGTCAATGAAATTTTCCGGATACAGGGCCAGGAGCCAATAGTTGCTAGGAGTCCGGGATTTGCATTGAGCGATGTGGCGGTGGGTGATGAGGGTAAGGTCGAACCCCTTAGCCTCGTCATCAAGCTTGCGCATCAGGACGTCGTGAGGACCGTCCATGAAGTGGGCATGACCCACGTAAGGCTTGCCGGTCATGGAGTTCTTGGTGGTGACCAGTTTGTCGAAATAGAGGCCCAACAGTTTGCCGTACTTGTTGGCCAACTGGCCGTCTTTGTAGGCCTTCTCATACTCCTGGAAGCGGCCGCCCCGGTTCATGACATACACCGCCAGAGGCCAATTATCCGGCCCCACCACCGCTTTCCAGCGGTTCAGATCGTATACCGTGGGGGGAAGATGACGCCGGGCCGCCTCAAAGATCTTCATTTCCTCGGCGCTGGCCGCAGTAACCTTTTCGGAGCCGTCGGGCTTGTCGCCGAACGCGATATTGGCCACCATTCGCAGGTACAGGTCTTCGTCCCTTTTCAAATGGAGCCCCGGGCCGAAGGCGTTCTCGCCGAAGCCGGGGAGCTTCAGTTTCTCCGCCAGGCCCAGCACCAGGGATTCCATGGAGATGGGCATCTTCTCCCCGAATACGGTCACCGTTTCAGTTAAGGGCGCGGAGACGGGCTGCCGGAAAGGCGCCACCTTGGGGGTCACCGAGGGGTGGGACCCGGAGAATTCCCAGCGCTCCAGGAAGGTCAGGTCCGGGAAGATGTAGTCCGCGTACATGGTGCTTTCGCCGATGACGATGTCCGAAGCGAAGATCAGGGGGATTTTCTTGGGGTCCGTCAAGATCTTGATGAGTTCGTGACCCGCGGGCAGAGAGTACACCGGCGAGCCCATGTAAAGCATCATGGCCTTGATGGAATACGGATACGCGTCCCCCATGCTGGGAATGACTTCCTGATAAATGTCGCTGGCGAAAGGATACCAGGGCCGCTTGGCCGGAAAGCCCTTGAAAATGGTGCTCTTGTCGTACGCCTTTTCGTGGCGGATGATGGACACCCCCCAGGTCTTGAGCTTGCCGCTCTGCTTGCCGAGATTGAAGGGCTTGTTGCTCCCTTCCTTCTCCCCCATGATATCGAAGGTGGTGGCCTTGGCCAGGCCGCCCATCCAGTCATGGTTGCCGATGAGGACGTTGAGGGTCATGTAAGCGAGGACGTTGTAAAACCCGGAAGTGTGCTGGGAGACGCCCCGGTGAATGTCGGCTACGGCCCGCTTGCCGTGGCTGGTGAATTCCCGGGCCAACTCCACCAGATCCTCCTGGTCCACCCCGGCTATTTTGGCCCATTCGGCCAGCTTCTTGGAGGTGACGGTTTCCTTCAGGATCTGGAACACGCTTTTGACCCGGATGCCCTTGATCTCGGTATCCACCAAAAGGTCACCCTCCACCGCCTCGGTGTCGCTGTTGGGGTCGAAGGTTTTGGGCTGGCCGCCCACCATCACCACAAAGGGATCAAACTCCCAGTCGCCGCCTTCCTTCTGGGCGCGCTTTTCCTTGGGCAGACCCAGGTCGGAGCCCCGCAGGAAAGTCCCGGGGGCGCCGTCTTCTTTAATCTTCACCAGCCAGGCGGTTTGGGTCCAGGTGGGCTCGCCGTCGGCCTTGGCCGCGGCCTTGTTGGCGTTGGCGAGATAGCGGGCGTCGTAGCGCTTATTTTCGATGATCCAGTGCATCATGCCAAAGGCCACCGCGGCCACGCCGTTGGGTTTGACCGGCAGCCACTTCCAGGCCCGGGCCGCGGTCTTGGAGCAGCGGGGGTCCACCACCGCGATCTTCAGACGGCCGTCAATGAGGCCCTGGGTGAGCTTCTGCCCTCTAAGGGGCGGGCCATAGTTGCCCTCATAAGGGCTGGCGCCCACAAACATAATGAACTCGCAATTGCCGGTGTCCGCCTGCCAGTAGAACTTGCTGCCCCCGGTCCACTTGCCCTCCGTGAACTGGTCACTCATGGCTTTGCAGGTGAAGTACAGCGACCCCTGGCAGACGGTGGTGTGGCCGTGGGTGTTGGCCGACCCCATGGCGTTGCCGGCGAAACGTTTCAGCAAATCGCCCCGGCCGGCCTTCAGGCGGCCCCAGTTGAGGCAGAACTGGTTGTTCTTGGGGCCCAGGTCCGGGTGGTCCGGGTCGATGAGGTGTTTGAGATGGGCCGCGTGTTTTTTCTTAAAGTCCTCCAGGGCCATCTTTTTGGCGGCCACCTGGTCCGAATCTTCCGCCAGTTCTTTGGCGAGCTTTGGATCCCGCAAGGTCAGGATATCCTTTAGCCCCTCCACCGGCCCTTCGCCGAAGAGGTTGCCGCCGTTGACGATTTCGTTAAGGGCCTGGTCGAAGGGAATGGTCTGCCACTTGTTTTCTCCCCGCTTCCCGGCCCGTTTCAGCACCTTGACGATGCGATACGGGTCATAGAGGGCCTGGATGCCCGCCTGGCCCTTGGGGCAGAGGGACCCTTCGATGGTGGCGGCTTCGGTGATGGGGGTCTTATAGGGGATGTGGGGTGTCATAGTCCAGGGGCTGTAAGGGTTGCCGTCGATCTTGGCCACCAGCCCGTCCACCAGCTTCACTTTGATGCCGCAGTTGGTGTTGCACTGCTGGCAGACGGAATAAATCTGGTTCTCCGGCAGATGGTGGACATAGGCGTCCCCGATGGGCAGGTCCAGAGTGGACCAATCAACCCCGCCGGCGGCGGCCTGGGCGAACCGGGCCAGGTAGTGGGTCGCCATCAGGGAGCCGCCCAGGAAGGCGGTGGACTTCAGGAAGCACCGGCGGTCCATCCGGGTGTCAATGATCTCTCGTAGTTCCTCAACACCTTTGGGTTTCTTATTAGACATGCTCTTCTTCTCCTTTCCCAGCTTGGATAACCGGCAGCCAGCGGGTGCCCAGCAAGAAGGCCAGCAAGCCCAGGGAAATCACCCAGAGGCTCACCAGCCATTCGGTCAGGTTGGGGACATACGCGGTGCGCAGGCGTGCATGGAAATATGATGTATCCAAACCTTCCAGCTTGTACACCGCCTGGTCGGGAATGACAAAATTCAAGCGGAAGGCGATGAAGGTGAAAATAATGAGAAAACAGGCCCAGGCCAACAGGCGGGAGTTGTAAGGGTAAAAGATCATGAGGTACAGAGGCAAAAGACTGCCCAGGAGCAGATGGACGAACCAGAAGTTCCACCAGTAAGGCCCGTAGAGGATCAAATCCAGGGCAGTGACGATATAGACCACGTCCCACTGGTAGCTGATGAAGAAATGGAGAAATTCCAAAATGAGCATGACCACGAGAAGAAAGCGGATGGTGAGGCCCAGGAGGTGAATGACGTTATCATCCCGCTTGAACATAAACGTCAGGAGCAAGATCAGGGCGCCGCCGGAGACCAGGGCGCTGATGATGAACAGCAGGGGGGTCAGGGTGCTGTTCCAGATGGGCCGGTTCAATAAGACGGCGAACACCGCGCCGTTGGAGCCATAGAAAAACAGGCCCACGGGAATGCTGAGCAGGGAGAGCAGGCGCACCCGCCGCTGATCCTGCTGCCGATCCTCTTCCGTATAAGAGGTGCGCCCCAATGCCAGGGATTGGTAAATTTTCCTGTTTTTAATCCCGGGGTCCTGGGACCACTGAATAATCTCCTCCCGCAGCAGATAATAGGTTTCCAAGATATAGATGACCAGCATGGCGAAGGTGAAGACCACCATCCAGAAGATCATGGACTTGAACCCCGGGGTGGTAAAAATCCTGTAAATGCGCATCGGATGGCCCAGGTCCAGGGCGATAATGATGACCTCGGCCATTATGGTCACCACCACGGTGAATGCCGACAAGGGTCCAATGCCGGAGAAGATTTTGATCCGGAAGACATAGGTCAGAATGGTGATGAGAAATGCCCCGGCCGTTAACCCCAGGAAATAAGTGTAGAGGGACACCCAGAGCCCCCAGGGAATGTAGGAGCCCAAGGCCAGGGTGGACTTCCCATATATAAAGAAATTGATGAGGCCCCCGGTGCCGATGATCAGGCCCAGGACACCGATCCCCAAGAGGGTTCTGAAGAATTTCTCGTTCATGTGCGGCTCCCTTCTCCTTTAAACATGTCCTTCTTCTCCCTTTCCGGCCTGGATCACCGGCAGCCAGCGGGTGCCCAGTAAAAAAGTCAGCAGTCCCAGAGAAATCACCCACACGCTCACCAGCCATTCGTTCAGATTGGGCGCGTATTCGGTCCTTAAGCGTTGGTGATAGAAAGTATTCTGTAACCCTTCCAGCTTGTAAACGGCCATGTCGGGAATGAGATAATTCAACCGCACAGATAGAAAGGTGACCATGATGATAAAACAGGCGGTGGCCACCAACTTGGAATTTTCCGGGTACCGGATGAGGAGGTAGGCCGGGACCAAGCTGCCGATCAAGACGTGGACAATCCAGAAGACCCACCAGTAAGGGCCGACGGTTATGAGGTCCAGGCTGGTGACGATGCCCGTGATCTTGGACTGATAGCCCACAAAGAGCTGTAAGGCCTCCAAGAAAAGAAAAGCCAAAAGGATGAGGAGGATTACCCGTCCCAGGGGTTGGATCAGTTCATCACTGGGTTGGTAGAGATAGGCCAGAAAGGTGATGAGCGCGCCGCCGGAGAGCATGGCCGCCATGATGAAAATGAGCGGCAGCATGGCGCTGTTCCAGATAGGCCGGTTGTGCAAGATGGCAAAAATCGCGCCGTGGGCCCCGAAGAAGATGAGGCCGATGGGCAGGCTGATAAAAGAAAGGAAGCGGGAACGGCGGCTATCCCGCCGTTGATCCTCCGGCGTGTAAGTGGTCTTGCCCAAGGCCAGGAACCGATAGACCTGGTGTCCCGCCCGGGTTGCGTCATTGCCCCAGGCGATCAACTGCTCCCGGATCAGAAAGTAGAGCCAGGGCACATAGATGATCCACATGGAGATGATGAAGACCACCAACCAGAAGAGCATGGAGCCGATGTTGGGGCTGATGAGAAAGCGGTAAACCCGCAACGGATGGCCCAGGTCCAGGCTGATGATAATAACCTCGCACATGAGGGTCACCAGCACCGTGAAGACCGCCAGGGGCCCTAAATTGGACAGGAGCTTGATGCGGAACACATAGGTCAAAATGGTGATGAGAAAGGCCCCGGCGGTCAGCCCCAAAAAATAGAGGTCAAAGGCCACCCACAACCCCCAGGGCACAAAGGAGCCGTAGTTCATGGGCAAATGCCCGTAGGCCAGACGCTGGTACATGCCCCAACTGCCCACCACCAAACCGATGAACATCACGATGATCAGGTTCTTTTCCCATTTACTCTTCATATTCATCATCGCACCCGTCCCCGCTATTTCAGGTAATACACGGAAGGCCGCGTTCCCAGTTCCTCCTTAAGGACAAATACTCGAGGGGAACCGATCATCTCGTACACCAGGCTGTGGGGGTCCGTGCGGTCCCCAAAAATGGTGGCCCGGCCCACGCATGAGGTGGTGCAGGCCGGCAGCATGCCCACTTTCAGGCGGTGCAGGCAAAAGTGGCACTTGCGGGCGTTGCCCACCGGAGAGTCGTGATCCCGCTCGGGCCATTTCTTGCCGTATTCCGCCGCGGGATGCGCTTCGTAGCCATTGGCCGCCGCCTTTTGCCCGTAAAGCTTGCCTGGCAATTCCGCGGTCTCGGCGGTGTACCACTCCCCAAAGTCCGAGGTGCGGGCCGCATAGGGACAAGCCACCAGGCAGTAACGGCAGCCGATGCAGCGGTTGTAGTCCACAATCACCACCCCCTGTTCGGTTTTCCAGGTGGCGGTCACCGGACAGGCCTTGGTGCAGGGGGGGTTCTGGCAGTGCAGGCAGGGTCGGGGAACGAAGCGCCGCCACACATAGGGGTAGTGCCCGGTCTCCTCCTCCAGTACCACCCGGTAAACCACCCCCGGCGGCAATTTGTTCTCCGCCACGCAGCCGATGGTGCAGGCATGGCAGCCGATACACTTGGCGATGTCAATGACCATGCCCCACTTGATGTCCTTGGGGTTTTTTTGCAAGGCCCGCTTGAGGTCCCGCTGCATGCGGACCAAGGGGTCTTCTTGAGGTAATGCTTTCGCCATGAGGGCCTCCTGCAACTTAATCATTGGTTGATTTATGGTCTGAAATGCTTTTTAGCCAGAACGCCAACTCCTCGGGGTCCAGGGGCTTGAGCAGGCAGGCGTAAAGCAAGGCCCCGATAACTTCTTCCAACCCCGGGTGGTACCGCAGCCGGGACATGCCCAGGAAGTGGAGATGGGGATGCTTTTTCTTCAGCCCCCGGAGAAATTGTGGGTCCGAAGCCACAGTGTCCAGGTCCAGCATCACGGCCTGGGGCGGATCATTGGCCAGACGCCCCGCCAGCTCCTCCAAGGAACTGAACAGGGTGGCGGGATAGCCCAACTCCCTCACCAGGACGCAGCACTCCTGCCCCTGTTTCCGATCTGCGTCAACCACTGCCACTGTCGCGTGTTTCATACCCCTTGCCTGGATTAAAAGGTCAGTACTCCCTGCACCCTATAGGGCAAATTCTGTACCAATTGAGTAACCTGCTGAAAATGCAGTAAAATATTATCTATTGTAGTGATAGGGATTAAGGCGCGCTGGTGAAGGTAGAGGGGAATTTATCCATAAAATGAGGTAAGCTCCTGATTTTGTGAGAACTTCAGGATTAGGGCATCGGCCTCCAGTTCCCCGGAAGCGCCGACACATCGAACACTGGCTGGAATTATATTAGTTATTACAGTATGTTGAATGTGTAGGAAAAACAGACATGTAGGACTGGAGGCTAAGTACACAATTTCATAAATACGATAACATTCATTTTTGTCATTCTGAGCCGCCAAAGGCGGCGAAGAATCTCATGAAAAGAGACCCTTCGCCTTCGGCTCAGGGTGACAAAAATACGTGACCGAATTTATGAACTGCTGTACTAAGGTATAAACAATTGGCAAAGTGGTGGCCCGGCCTCTGGGCGCGCCGCGCCCTTTTTTCCGAAAACCGAAAAACGAAAACGGTCTTAATGGGTTATGGTGTGCGACTTTAAGAGGTTATGCTTTTTGAGGATGGCGTACACGGTGCTGCGGCTGATCCCCAAGCGCTGGGCCGCCAGCTTTTTGTTGCCGCCACATTCTTCCAGCACCTGGAGGAGAACGGCCACTTCCCGCTCCGCCATGGTGGGCGCGGTGGGGGCGCCGGACAGGCGCAGGGCGGAAGGCAGGTCCCAGGCCTCCACCTGCCCGCCTTTGGCCAGGACCGCGGCGTGCTCCACGGAATTTTCCAGCTCCCGGACGTTGCCCGGCCAGGGGTAATTCAGCAAAAGCCGCATGGCGTCGGAGCTGAATTCCCTGAGGTCTTTCCGCCGTTCCCGGGCAAAACCTCGCAGGAAATGGAGGGCCAGCAAGGGGATGTCATTTTGCCGCTCCCGCAGCAGGGGAAGCATCATGGGAATGACGTTGAGCCGGTAATAGAGGTCTTCCCGGAAATTGCCTTTCCGAACCTCCTGGAGCAGGTCTTTGTTGGTGGCCGCCAGAATGCGCACGTCCACGGTCAGGGTCTGGACTCCCCCCAGGCGCTCGAATTTCCGGGTCTGCAGCACCCTAAGCAGCTTGATCTGAGCCGGTAGCGGGATCTCGCCCACCTCGTCCAAGAACACGGTGCCGCCGTGGGCCTGCTCGAAACGTCCCGCCTTCTGGCGTAAGGCCCCGGTGAAGGCCCCTTTTTCATGGCCGAACAGCTCGCTTTCCAACAAGGTGGCGGGGTAGGCGGAACAGTTGATCACCACGAAGGGTTTGGCCTGGCGAGGGCTGAGACGGTGGATGGCCCGGGCCGCCAACTCCTTGCCGGTGCCGCTTTCCCCCTGGATGAGAATAGTGGCGTCGGACGCGGCCACATCTTCGATGAGCTTATAGACCATCTGCATCTTGGGGTCTTTGCCGATGATCTCTCCGAAGCCTTGGGCGGTGTTCACTTTGGCCTGAAGGCGCCCCACCTCCTCGGCGTGCAGGATGGCCCGGCGCAGCGCCCCCGCGGCCTGGTTCAGGATCAGCCCCACCCGTTCGATTTCATCCAAATGGCAGGCGCATTTCGCCGGGCAGGCAATCACCGCGGCGCCCTCCACCTGTCGGTGGTCCAGGGGGATGATGGCCTGGCGCTCCGCGGCGGGAAAATCCTCGGGGGTTAAGGGCGGTTTGAAGGGCTTTTTCCGGGAAAAGGACAACTTTTTGATTCCAGCTAGAACCTCATGGATTCCCTCAAGAATCTTGGGATCGTGGAATTCCTTAATGCCAGCGCCGGAGATGACAAAGAGGGTGTCCCGGGAAGAATTGAAGACCACCAGCAAGATGTGCCGGCAGAGCAGGGAATCCCGGAGTTTGGTCAGCAGAATCGGGGCCATCTCCTCCAGGGTGCGCAGGGCGCTGATTTCCTGCACCACCCGGCAGGCCGCCACCGTCTGGCTGTGGGCCCGCTCCAGCTCCAGGGACTGTTCTTCCAGGCGGTGGGTATATTCTTCCTGGCGCTCCACCATCTGGTTGAAGGACGAGGCCAGGGTGGCGATTTCGTCCTGTCCCGAAACCGGCACCCGGACCTGGGAAGCGCCTTGGTCAATTTCCCGGGTAGCCTGGACCAGGGCGGCCAGGGGGCGGGTGATGCGCCGGATGAACCATAGACTCACGGCTAAGGCCAGACAGAGAATGGCCAGAGTGAATAAGCCGATTTCTCCCCACAATCCGGCGACTTGACGGCGATAGAGGCTTTCGGAAAAACCGAGACGCAATACGCCGACCTTACCTTCGAAAATGGGGTAAGCCGCGTCCAGGTAGTGTTCCCCCTGGGTGGAGACAATGCGGCGGAAACGGGGTTGATCATGGGAAGCCAGTTCATTGGCGGTGATGAGGTCCCCGGGAACTCCCTGTTCAAAGGTGTGGGCCAGGACCAGACCGTCTTTTAAAACAAACAGGTAGCCCACCGCGGGATTGCTGCGGGTCTGCTGGTCCAGCATCTTCTGAAGACTGACCAGATCGTTGATGAGGATGCGGTCCGCGGCATCCAGGGCCACCGAGTGGGCCACGTTTTCCGCCTGCCCCACCATGGCCTTGCGCAGCGCGGCGCTGTAGCGGTGGCTGACCCAAAACGCGATGACCAGCCCGCTCACGATCACGAAGACGGAAACCGCCAGCAATAATTTGCTTTTCAGACTTTTAAAGCGCATAGCTTTCAGCTTTTTACGGGCCTAACAAACCAGTAACTTATGGATAATTTTTTTCGATTAAAAACCCAATTATTCCAATCGGTGGGCCAGACGCTGGTGCATCTGGCGCACCGAATCGTACCACTCATCCCGGGCGGGAATGAAACGGTCAATCATCAATTCATCCAGGATCTTTTTCCCTTCCCGATCCAGGTGCATAGCCAGGAGCAATCCCCGGATTTTCTCCAGGGATTCCCGGGAAAACTGCCGGGAAACCACCAGGGGAGGGATGCCGTAAGGTTCGGATCTCTTGATAACCCTGGTTTTGGAGGTGAACGCCGGATTTTTCGCCTGGTAAAAGTCCCAGATGAGACCGTCCACGGCGGCGCCGTCCACCATGCCCCGGGCCACGGCCATGATGGCATTGTCGTGGCTGTAAGTGTAAATGACGCGGCCGAAAAAGGTTTCGGGGCGCTCATTAATCTGGGCCAGCCAGTAGGTGGGCACCAACCTCCCGGTGTTGGAATCCGGATCGGTGAACGCGAAGGTGCGGCCTTTCAGGTCTTCCAGGCTCTGGAAAGGGCTGTTGCGGTTGACAATGAGATAGGAACGGTAAAAATGGCTGCCGTGAACCTCTGGAACTGCCAGTAATTCCAAGTGGTTTTGGAATTTTCCCGCGGCATAGGGGCCGGAACAGATAAAGGCCAGGTCAATGAGACCCTTGCTCAATAGTTCATCAATCTCGCCGTAAGTCTTGCGCTGGACGAATTCCAGGTCTTTGTTCAGCTTGTGGCCCAGGTAGGCCAGAAGCTGGCGGTAGAGGTCAAAGGTTTCCTTGGGGGAAATCATGGCCGCCACCGCCACCCGTAGGGGGGGATTTTGAGAAGCTTGGTCCCCGGGGCGGGCCACGGGCACGGTTTTGGCGAAATCCACCACCGCCTTATCGCTGTCCGAACCGCAGCCGCAAGCCACTAGCCAGGTAAGGGCTAATATCCCCAGGAGCTTAAAAAAGCTGGTGGAAAAGTTTTCCCTGCTCATAGATATCCTACTATTTAATTATATAATGGAGATCCGAATATAAATAGTCAAGATTTTTCCTAGGTAATACCCCGATGTGGGGATTTTGGTGGAGGTTTGGAAGCCGCAGGCTTCAGCCGGCGCGGCGCCAGCTGGAAGCCGGCGTCGCCGTCCCCTGAATCAAGCAATCCCGAATGCGCCCTGGGGAAAACAATAAACAAAATTGTGATTTATTAGGAGGCATTTATGACAAAACTGTGATTGATAACGCGGGGAATGTTTACGCCCCGGCCTTTTTAATAATAATAAATATGAAGTATTATAATATGTTAAAGCATTATCCGAGTTGCGGCATATTTTTTGCTCTTTCTTTTTGTCATGAAATCCACCGACGCGTTGGGATTACAAGCCTTCTTTGAGATCAGCCGAAATCTGGATCAGGCTCTCAATTTGGAGCAGGCCCTTCGGTCGGTTTTGCAGGTCTTAACCGAATCTCTTGCCACCCGCAAAGCCGCGGTCATTCTATTGAATACCGAAACCGGCCAGCTACTGAGATGCGTCTTCCAGGGGTCGCTTCCGGAGGACCAGGAATGGGAGGGTATTCCCCGGCTCGAAGAGATCGCGTTTCAGATGCGGCGCCGTCCCCAGCCTTTTGTCTGGCCGGAGGGGAGCCAGGTTCCCCGGTTTCTGGCCCGGTCTGCCCCTGAGTTGGGGGATAAAGGGCAGATCGTCTTTTTAGGGGTTCCCGTGGTCCATCGAGGGTCGCTGCTGGGAGTGGTGGTGGCGGATTGCGTTTTCGGGTTAGAGGCGCCCCTGGAAGAAGACCTGCGGTTCCTCACCATGGCGGCAGGGGTCATGGCCCAAATAATCAGCGTTAACCGGCAGGTGAAGGCCCGGATGGAAGTCCTCCAGCGGGAAAATATGTCCCTTAAGGCCGCACTGGCGGAAAAAACTCAGAATCAGGTCATGGTGGGCCAGAGCGCGGCCATGGCGGAAGTGCGCCAGGCCCTGAAAACGGCCGCGGCCGGCAAAGGGCCGGTCTTGCTCACCGGCGAGACGGGCGCTGGCAAGAGCACAGCCGCCAGGGTCATCCACGATTTGAGCCATCGGAGCGGCTATCCTTTTATAAAAGTCAATTGCGCCTCTTTGCCGGAAAATCTGCTGGAAGCGGAGATTTTCGGCTGCGAGCCCGGCGCTCTGCCCGGGGCGCCCAGGGCCAAGCCCGGACGCCTGGAAGAAGCTGACGGCGGCACCCTCTTCCTGGAGGAAGTGGCGGAACTCACTCCCCATCTTCAGGACAGGCTGCTCAAGTTTCTCCAGGAACGGGAGTTCCAGCGCCTGGGTAGCGCCAAGCCCAGGAAAGTGGAGATGCGACTCATTGCCGCCACCTCCAGAGACCTGGACGCAGAGGTCAAGGCCGGTTCCTTCCGGGAAGAGCTTTACGAGCGGCTGAGGGTTTCAGCCATCCATCTGAGTCCGGTAAAAGAGCGGCGGGAGGACATTACTCCCTTGCTCAACCATTTCCTGGATAGGGTCTCCCAGGAATACGGCCGCCGGTTTTATTTCACCCAGGTGGCCCTTGGCCTTCTCCAAGAATATGACTGGCCCGGAAATGTCCGGGAGATGGAAAACCTGGTGGAACGCCTGGCCTTGATAGTGGAGGATGGGGAGATGGACGTGAATGACCTGCCTTCCTACCTTCTCACCGGTGCTCCCGATACCGGAGGGCCGGAGCATCTCTTCCGTTCTCGCTTGAAAGAAATGGAACGGCGGGAGATCGTCGCGGCCCTGGAGCGCAACCGCTGGGTTCAGTCCCAGGCCGCGGTGGAGCTGGGCTTGACTTTGCGCCAGATCGGCTACCGGGTCAAACAATTCGGCCTGGAACGGGTCATCAGGGAGCACCGGTCCCAGTTAATCTCACGGAGCGGCGGCGCCAGGGTGGGCAGCCACCTTCATCCGAAATGAAATTAAGGGGGAGGGATGACCACTCAGGTTGCCGAAGCAGGTTTCGGCCCCATTTGCGTTTCCACCCAGCCAGTCATGAGCCGTTGACTCTTCCAAACATAGTACAGGCTTTCCAGCCTGTGCGCCCAAACTTTTCGAGGCAATTGCTCATGAGCCTTCG
>Ga0194111_10000898_pt1 | contig 36534 bp, 34 predicted proteins | sample TA2KigC300mmetaG_FD_146194 | JGI IMG/M metagenome (GOLD analysis project Ga0194111, IMG submission 146194) | Freshwater microbial communities from Lake Tanganyika, Tanzania - TA2015033 Kigoma Deep Cast 300m | ecosystem: Environmental > Aquatic > Freshwater > Lake | place: Tanzania: Lake... | reverse complement strand
GTTGGTGAAGACGCAATTTGGTAAGGGGATTCTCGCATGTGTTTGGAGAGTTCCACCATATTTAACAGACGCTCGACGTTCTGCTTTCCATAAGTCCGATAAAGCGCTTGCAGGTCGAACTGATTTTCGATGCCATAGAGAATTCGATCAGTCGTTGAAAAATCTCCCAGGAGTGCTTCTTTATCGTCGAGGCCGGGAATGAAATCCGGGTCCGCTGCTTTGAGCCGGATAAACTCCGGCACTTGAAGATGTTCAGCCAATATTTTGAGTTGGCTGCGGTAGAGATGGATGATGGGCATGACATCTGCGCAGTGGTCGACTCCCCACTTTGAGAAGGTTCCCGTGAGCCATTCTGTACGGTTGGCCGCGCCCACCACCATAAGATTGCGCACTTCAGCATATTGATAGATCACCGCCATCCTGATACGGTGTTTGGCGATGACATAGGCGTTTCCCTTCGCAAGCCAGGAATTGGCCTTGGGTTGTAAGCGATCGGCCAGCAAATTACTGCCTCGATCGGTCAGTACTTTCGACTTCGTAAAATCAACCAGCATCCTCCGCAGGGTTCGACCGGGGATGAAACCGAGGGGCAGTAACCTGTAGGACCCGGCAGCACGCAAGATGGGGGAGATGCTCCTGGCGGCGAGGTTCATCCCCAGATGTTCGGCCAGACGTTTCGCGTGTTTCTGATGGATGGGCTTGCTGTCGCGCTCCGGAAGATTGAGGAGATGGACTCGATCCGTTCCCAGGCTGCGGACGGTGAGCGTGGCGACGACAGCCGAGTCAAGCCCCCCGCTCAAGGCGACCACCGCGCCATCTCGTCGGAGGGCCTCCAATGTGGTTCGAATCAGTTCCTCGATCTCTCTGCAAACGACAACGGGATCGATTCGAAGCCCTTCTGCGATATTCAAGCAATTCGAGTCGTTCGACATCATTCGTGATTGTACTCGATCAGACGGTCGGGTTCCTTGAGCATTTCTGTGCTGACTGGTGCAAAAACTACGTGTACAGGATTCGGGGCGGCATATATGCCGCTCCACATCCTCGTTCAGGAATTATTTCGGTGAACTCACTGATAATAGTCTTTTTCGGTGCTTTGTCAAGTTGGGGTTGAGCTTTCGAGATTTAGCGGTAAAATCTTGCCTCGTTGTGAAATGATAAGGAGTGAATTTTGTCTCGAGTGATCAACCCCAATAAACCCGGAACTGAACGTAACCGTTTGATCCGGGCTGTTGTCCTGGCTCTGCGGGAGATGATGAAAGAACCGCAGCCCAACGAGCGTGCTCGCGATATGGCCGCCTTCATAGCCCTTTCTTTAGAAGCCATCACGGAAACCGTGGAGACTGCCGTAACTGCCTGGGAGAAGCGCGATTACTGGATCAAAGCTGATCGCTTTCGTATGGAGTGGCTGTGGGCGGATCGATTGGGTAGGGCGATGCGCAATGCGGTGTTAGCAGAGGATTGGGGGCAGGTTGCCCTGGTTGCCGTACAGGTGGGACAGGCCTTGGGAGACGTTCAAGTTTCCTCGCGCCATCGTATGGGCAAGCCCTGGGTGGGGGCCTGGAAACAACTTCAGATTTCTCGATAATCTATTTTGCGCCATAACCTCCTCCTCCGGGAGTGCGGATGCTTAGGATGTCTCCAGCTTGCAGTTCGATTGCGCCTTTCCCAGGCAGGGGGATCTCCTCCTCGCCTCGAATCAGGATGTTCTCGCCTGTATTTCCAGGTTGGCCCCCGTTTAGCCCGTAGGGAGGCTTTACCCGGCGCTCGGTCAGCAAAGTGACCTGCGCTTCCCCCAGCACTTGTACATCGCGTCGGATTCCATCCCCGCCTCGATATTTACCTTCCCCTCCTGAGCCGCGGCGAATTTCGTAACGCAGCACTCGCAGCGGGTAGGCGTACTCGAGGGCTTCAGCGGGCGTGTTGAGGGTATTGGTCATGTGCGAGTGGATCGCCGAAGAGCCGTCGCTGTTGGGCAGCGCGCCCATCCCCCCGCCGATGGTTTCATAATAAGCAAAGGGGCGCGGCTTTTCTTCGCGCTGGTCGATTCCTCCGATGGTGATGTTATTCATCGTCCCCTGGCTGGCCGCTGGGACGCGCTCCGGAGCGACAGCGGCCAGGGCCCCTAAAAGCACGTCCACGATGCGTTGGGAAGTCTCCACGTTGCCGCCGGCCACCGCAGCGGGATGTCGCGCGTTGACCACCGTCCCCTCGGGAGCAATCACCTCGATGGGCGTCAGACACCCCGCATTGTTCGGCGCGTCCAGCCCGATCAAACAGCGGAAGACGTAATACACAGCGGAGAGTGTAATCGCATAAACGGCGTTGACGCTGCCCTTCTGCTGCGGCGCTGACCCGGTGAAATCCACAACCGCCCGATCCCCCTCGATCTTCACCTTCACTTTGATGAGCACCGGTTGATCATGGATGCCGTCGTCGTCCAGATAGTCGCTGAAGGTATATTCCCCATCGGGCAGGTTCTTCAGCAGGCGGCGGGTCATGCGTTCGGTATATTCCAACATGGCAGCCATATAGCGGTTGACTTCAGCCTGCCCGTGTTCGCTCACCATCTCCCTCAGGCGCAGCATCCCCCGCTGGTTAGCCCCGATTTGGGCCTTCAGATCGCCGAGACGCTCTTCGGGTGTGCGCACATTGGCTAGCAGCAGATCCATGGCCGCCTGGTTGGTCTCCCCGGCTGAAACCAGCTTGATGGGCGGGATGATCAGACCTTCCTGGTAGATCTCACGCGCCACGGGCATCGAGCCGGGGGTGATGCCGCCCACGTCGGCGTGGTGTGCGCGCGAGGCCACGAAGCCGAACAACTGTGTCCCTCTCTCTTTGGGAGAGGGATTGGGGTGAGGGGGAATGAATACTGGCGTGACCAGGGTTATATCCGGCAGGTGGGTGCCACCGCGGAAAGGATCGTTGAGGGCGATGACATCCCCGGCTTGCAGACCTTTAGGGTCTCCGAAGACCCTAAAGGTCTCGATTGCCGCCCCCACCGAGAGCGGCATCGAGCCGAGGTGCACGGGAATATGCGCCGCCTGGGCGATCATTCGGCCCTGGGCGTCGAAGAGCGCGCAGGAATAATCGCGCCGTTCCTTGATGTTGGGAGAGTAGCTGGCTTTGCGCAGCACCGCGCCCATTTCTTCGGCGATGGCGGCGAAGCGGTGTTTGAACACTTCGAGGCGGATGGGGTCGTAGGGGGCGGGAGGTGGGAAGTTGAACATAGGAGGGCGGAAGTTGGAAGTTGGATATTGGAGATTGGGTAATGGTTTCTAACTTCCAATATCCAATACCAGATTCAAGTACGGATCAACGGATGCGGCATCGCCCACGTTGATCAGGATGGTCGTATCGTCGCGTACCACGATAGCCGGGCCGGGGATTTGGTCCCCGGGTTGGAGAAGTTCTCCGCGGTAAAAAGGGATATCATGCACGCCGTCCGTGAAGGTCACGGGGCGGCAAGCGATCAACGCGCCTGAGGCGTCTGCTGATCCCATGGTTCGTTGGGCGATCTTGGGCGAGGGGACCTGGCCGATCGCGCGGACGCGTAGATTGACGATCTCGATCTCCCCGCCAGCGCGGTCATAGCCGTAGGTTTGACGATGCGTCCGGTGGAAAGCGGCGATGAAATCTTCCCCGAAGGGAATGTTGAGTTCATAGGATTGGCCGCGATAGCGCATATCGAGCGTTCGTTGAAGGACGATGTTTTCTTCACCGATGCCCTCTTCGAGCAGATTCCCCCATCCTTTTTGCAGCAGTGGGGCAAATCTGTTGGAGATCTCCTCGGTGGAGCAATGTCCAGGGAGCATGACTGTCTGCGTATAGTCCTTGACGACATCCGCCGCTAACATGCCAAAAGCAGACAACGTCGCGGCGTAGGGTGAGATAAGCACCGTAGGGATGTGCAGCCGTTGGGCCAGGTCTGCGGCGTGCAGACCCCCCGCGCCGCCAAAGGAGAGCAAGGTGAAGTCGCGCGGATCGTGGCCTCGTTCGACGGAAATCACTCGCAAGGCGCGTTCCATGTGCGCATTCGCGATCTCGATCACCCCCAGCGCGGTTTCGATGGGCGATAACCCCAGTTCTTCTCCTACACACCTCAGGGCTTCTTCTGCCAGTTCAGGGTACAGCGGCATCGCCCCGCCGAGAAAGTCATCCGGCGGAATGCGGCCCAGCAACAGGTTTGCGTCTGTGACGGTTGCTAACAGACGGGGGGCCGAAGACAGGAGAACGAGGCCCCCCATCTCCCGTCCCCGGTCCCCCGTCTTTCCATAACATGCCGGCCCCGGCTCCGCCCCCGCGCTCTGCGGCCCGACGCGCAGCGCCCCGCCTGCGTCGAGATAGGCAATCGAGCCGCCGCCCGCGCCGATGGTGTGGATGTCGAGCAGGGGGATGGCGATGGGATGCCCGCCCACCTCGGCTTCGGTGGTGATACGGGGTTCGCCGGCGATCAACGAGACATCGGTGGAGGTGCCCCCCATGTCGAAGGTTAGGAATTGGAGATTGGAGGTTGGAGATTGGAGGTTGGATTCTAGCAGTTCACCAAGGTATTGACATCCCACGACGCCGCCGGCCGGCCCGGAGAGGATGCATCGCGCTGCGCTATTTTTGGCCTCGCCAACGCTGATGCTGCCTCCATTCGATTGCATGATTTGGAGTTTGGAAGTTGGCAGCTTGATATTGGATATTGGGTATTGGCTATAGGCTGTCAGCGATTTTTCCAGTTTGGTGAGGTAGCTCTCTAATACTGGTGAGACATATGCATTGACTGCTGTGGTGCTTGCGCGTTCGTACTCACGGTATTCGGGCAGAATCTCATGAGAGGCTGAGACGAAGAAACCCGCCGCGCGCAGCTTCTCGGCGATGCGCTGCTCATGTGCGGAATTAGCGAAAGAGAAAAGCAGGCACACAGCGACGGATTCGACCGCGGACGGCTGACCGCGGACGGCCGACGGTGGTCTGTTGTCTGCGGTCTGCGGACCCTCGAGTTGCGCGAATACCTGGTCGAGTTGCTCTTCACGAAGTGGTATCAGCGCCTCGCCGCGATAATCCACCCGCTCATCTACTTCCAGCCGTAAATCTGCGGGGATCAACGGCGGCGTGGGGCTGGCTGCGAAGTCATACAAGGCAGGTCGGTTCTGCCGTCTGATTTGCAGCACATCCTTGAAGCCGCGCGTGGTGATCAGGGCTGTCCGCGCGCCCTTGCGTTCCAACAATGCGTTCGTAGCAACGGTAGATCCATGAATAATATGCCACCGTTCGCTGCTCACTGTCCACTGCCCACTGTCTACTGACGACTGTCTACTGTCTATTGACAACCGTTCACCGATTCGCTCCAGCCCCGAAAGCACAGCCTCCGCCGGATCGTGGGGAGTTGAGGGCAATTTGAAAGTTTCGATTCCGCCCGAAGATGGGTCGAAGATGACGAAATCGGTGAAGGTCCCGCCGATATCAATGCCAATGCGCAATTGGGTATCTGGAGTTGACTGGGGGTTCTTTAGCATGGCGGTTAGTATAGAGTACAGTGTAGGAACTCACAAGAGGGATTCCGCCAGGTTCGTTTATAATTGCAAGTCTTGAATAATTTTGGAGGTGCAATTTGCAAATACGAACAGCAATATCGAATAGATTATCCGGGGCTTACCTGGCCCTGGGATTTGGAATCCTGTCGCTGGGTTTTTCCGCTATCTTCGTACGCGCCGCTGATGCGCCCGGTACGATGACCGCCTTCTACCGCATGGCCATCGGCTCGTCCGTGATGCTTCTACCTTTCATCGGGCAAGCCAGGCGAAAGCCGATCGCAGATACAAAGCGCGGCCTTTGGCTTTCGGTTTTGGGCGGGATTTTCTTCGCGCTGGATCTCACCTTCTGGACGACTGGCGTCGTGATGAGCGGCGCTGCGATTCCAACCTTGATGGCCAATACAGCCCCGGTATGGGTTGGCCTGGGCGCCTGGTTGATCTTTCGTGAAAAGCAGGGCGCGATATTCTGGGGCGGCCTGCTCCTGGCCTTGACAGGTACGGTCGTCATTTTAAGCCAGGATTTTTCTCGAAATATGTCGTTTGGGATTGGCGGCGGGTTTGGGTTATTGGCGGCTGTATTCTATGGCGCCTACCAACTGGTGACTCAGCAGGCCCGTTCTCAGGTTCGGACGTTGCCCTATTTCTGGCTCGCAACTACCACCTCTGCTGTCTTCCTGTTGTTCCTCAACTTAACTTTGGATCGTTCGTTCGTCGGATATGATCGCTTTACGTATTTGAATTTCCTGGCGATTGGTCTGCTCGTCCAGGTTTTTGGCTGGCTGGCGATCAATTACGCCCAGGGTCATTTACCCGCCGCTATTGTGTCTGCGACGTTGTTGGCTCAACCGGTGCTGACGGCTGTGATTGCCTGGTTGCTGCTGGATGAAGCCTTTACCCTATGGCAGGTCATTGGCGGCGCGGCTACCATCGCCGGGATTTATGTTGTGCATCGCAGCAGGGCAACTCGGACATAATGGAAAAAATCATTCGGATATTGGACACGTTCTATGAATGCTGAAAAAAAGGTCAACTTACAGGGGTTGCTAAACCTCTTCGTGGTATATTTCGTTTGGGGCAGCACATATCTTGCCATCCGCGTGGCTGTGCGGGAAGGGTCGGGGTTCCCGCCGTTCGCCTTGGGGGCGATGCGCGTCTTGCCGGCGGCAGTGCTCCTGATAGCCTGGGGGGCAATTACCCGCCAGAGGGTCAAACTCACCCGCCGCGAATTCGTCACGCTGTTCTTTTCGGGCCTGTTATTATGGTTAGGAGGCAACGGCCTGGTCAATTGGTCTGAGCAGCGCGCGGATTCAGGAATCGCAGCTTTGATGATCGCGGCGACGCCCATCTGGGTAGCGACTACTGAAGCGATCCTCGACCGGCGTATGCCATCTCTGCGCTTCATTGGCGCTTTGTTGATCGGCTTTTCCGGCATCGCGGTTTTGAGCTGGCCTGTATTGCGATCCGGCGTCAGAGCGGATATCCTTTCGATCATCGGCCTCTTGATCGCCGGATTTAGCTGGGGATCAGGCACGATCCTCCAAAGCCGCCGGCAGGTGGGCGTGCGTTCTGTGGTCAGCGCCGGCTACCAACAATTCTTCGGCGGGTTGGGATTTGTGATGATTTTCCTGCTGAGCGGGGAACCTTTGCCTGACCCTGTCCCCGAGGCCTGGTGGGCCTGGGGCTATCTGCTGGTCTTCGGCTCGTTGATCTCCTTCACCGCCTATGTGCGCGCCGTGGAGTTATTGCCGACCAGTATCGTGATGACCTATCCATACGTCAACCCGGTGATCGCGGTATTCTTAGGCCGAATCGTCTTGAACGAATCGATCACGGTTTGGACGATCGCGGGCGCTGTTTTGGTCCTCCTGGGAGTGGCTGGCATCTTCCATGAACGCCGTAGAAATGGTCCAAGGCCTTAAGACTCAGTTATAATTTGTCTCTGGAGCAAATCATGCGTGCTATTGACATCATTGCCAAGAAGCGGGATAAGGGCGAGTTAAGCCGGGAGGAAATCAACTTCTTTATCCAGGGATTCGCGCGCGGCGATATCCTCGATTATCAGGCCGCATCCTGGGCTATGGCCGTTTTACTCAACGGTATGACCGCCCAAGAGACCGCTGACCTGACCCTGGCGATCGTCGCTACTGGAGAATCCATCGATCTCTCCCAGGTTGCGCCCATCGCGGTAGACAAACATTCCACGGGGGGCGTCGGCGATAAGACAACCCTGTTCGTCGAGCCGCTGGTCTCTGCCTGCGGCCTGCCAGTGGGGAAGATTTCCGGGCGCGGGCTGGGCTTCACCGGGGGCACGCTCGACAAAATGGAATCGATCCCTGGCTTCGATATCTACCTGACCACGGAGGAGTATCTCTCTCAACTCAAGGAAGTTGGCCTGGTGCTGGCCGGGCAGACGGCCGATCTGGCGCCTGCCGATGGCAAGCTGTATGCCCTGCGGGATGTCACCGCCACGGTCGATTCGATCCCCTTGATCGCTTCCTCGATCATGAGCAAGAAGATCGCTGGCGGCGCGCATGGCATCGTTCTGGATGTCAAATCCGGCCTGGGCGCATTCATGGAGACGCTGGACGAAGCCCGAACTCTGGCTCGGCTCATGGTTGATATCGCCAGATTGGCGGGGCGCAAAGCGGTGGCCCTGCTCTCGGATATGAACCAGCCCCTGGGTCACGCTGTGGGCAATGCTTTGGAGTTGAAGGAAGCCATCGCGACCCTGCAGGGAGGCGGCCCCTCTGATTTCAAGGGACATTGCCTCGAGGTGGCGGCTCACATGCTGACTCTGGGCGGGATCGCCGAAAATATAGAGGCTGCTGCCCCCAAACTGAATGAGGCTTTGACCAGCGGCCTGGCCTGGGAGCGTTTCCGCGAATTGGTGATCGCCCAGGGCGGCGATGTAACCTACGTGGATAACCCTGATCTGTTGCCCAAGGCCTCTCTGATTGAGAACATCCTCGCGCCTCGCTCAGGCTATTTGAAGGGGGTTCACGCCCGCATCATCGGTGAGACAGCCATGCTGCTCGGCGCCGGGCGCGCCAGGAAGGGCGATCCCATTGATCATGCCGTGGGGTTCGAGATTTATCACAAAGTGGGCGATCATGTCGAGTCGGGGGAGTCGCTGTTCACCATCCATGCCAATGATCCGGCCAAATTGGCAGAAGCACGCCAGAGGTTGCTCGACGCCCACACCTGGAGCGACGAACCTGTCGCCCCCCTGCCGCTGTTCTACGAGATTGTGAGATAAAGTTGAGGAAGGATGCCTCTCCAGTAAAAAAGGGCTGTGCTGCGCGCTGGAAAGCCTGGACTCTGATCATTTCCCTGATCGTGATGGTCGCTTTGGGCGGCATGTGCGCGGGGACAAGTATCTGGCCTTCACTGGGCAGCCAGGGCGCGCAGGTGCTACGCCTAATCTTCGGCAATCCGTTCGTAGCCGACCTGGAGATGTTCGTCTTCCAGGCGCAGGACATTTTCCAAAACTGGAAATACGCCTGGGGGCTGGCAGAACCATCCGCTCCCTGGGAGGTTGCCATCGAAGAAACCATATCCCCCGAGAGAACGCTCACCCCTGATTTGGAAAAGACCCTCCTGACTGCAACCATCCCTGCAACCGGGCAGGCTATGGCAGAGAGCATGGCTACGCCCACACCGGGGATTTCTCCCACTTCCCATGACCCGCGCAGCAATCCAACCGCCACACAGCGGACAGCCACGGAGATGCCCACATCCGAGCCTTTCGAATGGCCGCCGAAACCTATTCCTCCCCTCGGTTCCATCGAGGGGGAAGGAATCTGGACCGCCTATATCGAAGATGGCCATCATCGAACCGTCGCCTATCGCGCCTATTTGCAGCCGGATCCCCATCGCCCCTATGCTGTGGTGGCTGTGATCGCCTTCGATTTGACTCATGCACAACTCAACTTCGTGCTGGGTTCGATCGAACCAATCTCCGAAGTCGCGTTCGAACGCTGGGGGGAAATCCCTGCCGGGGATCGCGTTCCAGGGAGGCTGCTGGCAACTTTCAATGGGGGCTTCCAGGCCCAGCACGGCCATTTTGGGGCTGTATCAGATGGCATGGTCGCCATCCCTCCGCAAGATGGCTTGGGGACGATCGTCATCTACGAGAGCGGCGAAATCTCCCTCGGGGAGTGGGGAGCGGATCTTACCGATTCACCTGACATTCGAGCCTTGCGGCAGAACGGCCCCCTGGTCGTTCATGATGGCGAACTCACCCCGCAGGTCTTCAGCTTCTCCCCCAAAGACTGGGGCTACACAATCAACGAGGTCTCGCCGACCTGGAGGTCCGGCATCGCCATTGACGATACGAGGCGCGTTCTATTCTACGTAGCAGGCCCCAGCCTGACCGTCGAGGCGTTGGGAAACAGCATGATCGCTGCCGGTGCACTTAATGGTCTGCAGCTCGATATCAACCGCTACTGGGTTCTTTTTACCACCTTCGAGATCAGAGGTGGGGACCTGATTCCCAACCCCCTATTTCCCGATACGATGAACGAGAATATCGCTCGTTATCTGCACCCTTACACCCACGATTTTTTCTACATCACGGCGAAGGATTGATGGCCGTACTCTCCCATAGATACACCTTCAAATCCACGCGCTCGCGCTGGTCGAACTGGACGCCCTCGGCCTCGAGCAGCTTGCGCTGCTCCCCGGCCCCTCGCTGGAGGCTGATCTTTCCCTGGGCGTTGATCACGCGCTGCCAGGGCACATCCGGCGGGCAGCCTGCCATCGCGCTGCCCACCCATCGTGCGCCGAAGGCCGCGTAATCCTTGGGGTCCATGCCGCCCGGCGGGGGGATCAGCCCGGCGACGCGCCCATAGGTGCTCACTTTGCCCGCGGGGATCTGCCGGACGATGTCCCAGACTTGCCGGTTGAAAGGCAACGGATCAGGGGGGGATGTAAATCGTGGGGACATACTTCTCGTTTAGGGGCTGTCTTCGATAACCCCTTCGGTATCTAATTCCAGTTTGAGCGCTGCCAGCGATTGGTTGATATCGCAGATGAACAGGGAAAGTGACCCAATCAAGCTAACCATACAGAGGATGAATAGTGAGACGATCAGCCAGGCTGCCTCGATCTGCCATAGCGCTGCAATGAAAAGGATGATGATCAGGATCGCCGCGCAGAGGGCGCTCATGGCTGACAGCGCGATGACCAGGCGGATCAGGCGAGCTCGCTTCCACATGATACGTAGTTGACCGACCAGCCTGGCTCGATGATCCCCGTTGGCGCTGGCAAGATCGCCGACCAATCTCCGCGAGATGTCTATCACTCGTCCATAACGATTCGTCATCATCAGAAGGAGCAGCCCGATCCCCGAAATCATGATCACGGGACCGATGGCTGTCTGAAGGAATGGGATAAGTTGGGCAACCGATCGAATATCCATTTGCCAAGCTCCTGATGATACTTGGGTTGTCCTTGTATTTTATTATACCGTAACTGCCCAGCCATTCTCCGCTATGCGTTTTTGGCGCTACGCCGCTTGCGGGCCTCAAGGCCGCAAGTTGGCTTTTTCTATCGCGGAGATCCTTGACACGGCGCCAACCGGAGAGTATCATATTTCTTAATGTCAATAGTTTTATTTACATCGAGAAAAACACTATGCGATTTAGAGAGCTTGAAAATCAGATCAGGGCTTTACCGGCATTCAATTTGAATGACGTGCGCAAGCTGGACCCGCGTTTTCACCGGCAGCAGTTTAGTTATTGGCTGAGCAAGGAATTCATCAAGCCGTTGGCCGGCGGCTATTATATCCTGGCGAACCAGCAGGTTGACGAGAGATATCTATTTACGTTGGCGAATATCATCTATCAACCTTCGTATATCAGCCTGGAATCCGCCTTAGCGTACTACCAGGTGATTCCCGAATCGGTGCTGGACGTAACCAGCGTCAGTTCGCGAAAGACGATCCAATTTCAAAGCCTCTGGGGGCGATTCAGTTACCGAAGCATAAAGCCCCTCTACATGTTTGGCTATGTCGTGGTCGAGCCGGGGCAGAAGGGCAAGTGCAAGATCGCCAGGCTGGAAAAGGCCGTGCTGGACTATCTTTATTTGAACCCGAGGATCGATTCGATAGCGGATTTCGAAGGGCTTCGCTGGAATCAAGATCCATTGCGGGGACTGGGCAAGAATGAATTGTTTTCTAAGTATCTGGCAATTTTCGATAATAAGGCCCTCGAAAGCAGAGTGGCGCAATTAATGGCGTATATCCATGCTTGATTTTCGACACATCAAGGAACAGTATCCAGAACATTTGCAAGTTTTCGAGCGCGCTTTGTTGCGCGAATATCTGCAATATAAGGTATTGCAAGCGGTTTTCGAGAGTAAAAAGGCCAGCAAATTGGCTTTTCTCGGAGGAACGGCCTTGCGGATCGTTTATGGAAATAGCCGTTTTTCGGAAGACATTGATCTCGATCATTTCGATCTGAGTTTGGAGGAGTTCGAGGAGGTGATTCGAAGGGTGAAGCGTTTCTTCGAACTGGAGGGATTCGAGGTAGAAGTGAAAAATGTGGCCGCGGGAGCATATCACTGCTACCTGAGGTTTCCAGATTTGCTGTACGAACAGGGCCTATCGCCTTATCAGCAGGAAAAGATCCTTATTCAAGTGGATACAACCGCGCAGGGGTATGAGTATCGGCCTGAGATCATAATTTTGAATAAGTTCGATGTTTTTACCGAGATCAGGGTGGCGCCCTTGAATGTCCTATTGTCCCAAAAGATTTATACTGCCGTACATCGGATGAGACCCAAAGGGAGGGACTTTTACGACATCACTTTCTTGTTCGGTCGCACCAAACCCGATTTTGGTTTTTTATATCAGAAGATGGGGATAGAAAACGCTGAGACCTTGAGACGGGAGGTCCTCGAGAGGATCGCGGATTATGATTTTCAGGCGCTTGCCAGCGATGTCTCGCCCTTCGTGATGAATAAAGATCAGGTGAACAGGGTCGAAAAATTCAAGCAGTTCTGGGAGCAAGTAGAGATAGGTCGCTAAATTGGTGCTGCTGTTTATCTCCGCGCAGAGGGCACTCATGGCTGACAGCGCGATGTCCAGACGGATCAGGCGAGCGCGTTTCCACATGATGCGTAGTTGACCGACCAGCCTGGCTCGATGATCCCCGCTGGCGCTGGCAAGACCACCGACCAATCTCCTCGAGAGATCAATCACTCGTCCATTTTGTATTTTCTCTTGTCAAGGTCGTCGCTTCCCTGAGCCTGGTGCAAAAGATCAGGGCCAGAACCATCAACCCGACGAGCACGATCAAGGGCAGGGTCATCGAACCGGTTTCCGGGGATTTGAAACTATCCATCCCCAGGATGAAGGCGATGCCGGAGATTTGGCCCATGAGCAGGAGCAAGCCGTTCGAGGTGCCTTCTGGGGTGGGATACGTGACTTCTGCGCCATACTGGAATCCGACCGGGCCGGCGCTGAGCAAGAAGAAACCGAAGACGAAAGCTGAGACCAGAAGGAGCCAGTAGTTTGTGGTAAAGGTGACGCCGATCAATCCCAGGGTTGCGCCGATCACCGCCAATAGCAAATAGGGCGTCCTTTTGCGATAATGATCCGAGAGTAAGGGGATAACGACCGCGCCGATGATGCCGCCGATGATCATCAGGCCTCCCGTGTTGCCGGCCTGGATGATCGAGAATCCTCTCGGCCTGACGATATCTTCGATCCAGGTGGTCACCGCGTTGAATACGCCCAACCCCACGAAGAAGATCAGCAACAGGAGAACGAAATCTCTTATCCGCAGGGACTCCTTGAGGCCGTCGAAAACGAGCGAGCGCCCCTCCTGGTCTGGTGGGCAGGGGGCCGTTGGAGGGCGTTCTTTCACGAACGCAAAAAAGACAACTGCAGCAACGATCGAAACGATCCCGAAAGTTAAGAGCATTCCGCTAATCTGAGATTGGATCGTAAGATAGGGAGTCAGCACCAGCGCCGCAACGATGCCAAGGTACATGGCCAGGGTTCCCAGGCCGGCAGCGGTAGCCCGCTCCTGGATAGGAAACCAGCGCGCGGCCACGGTTGTCACCGCATTGAGGATGAAGGGCTGGCCGATGGCGATCCCGATTTGCGCGATCAGCACGAAGGAATAATCGGCCGCCAGCAGCCCCCGCAACAGGCCAAAGATACCCGTCAGTGCGGCGCCGATCCCCACGGCCACCCGGATGCCATAGGTATCTATCATCCATGAAGCAGGGATCGAGACAACGATATAGACGATCATGAAGCTCATGGACAAGAGGCCGATGCTGAGATCGGAGACGCCATAATAACTGGCGGCGCTGCCCGTGATGGGGGCAAAGGTGATCCACAAGAGCTGGTTGATAGCGACGACAAACATAAACGCCAGCAGCACCACCCATCGATAGCCGTAGACTAGAGGATTCGGGGCGGCATATATGGGGGTGCGTGCGCAGCACGCACCCCCATATATGCCGCCCCCGCTCCTCTTTAACGAGTTTTTTCAGTGAACCCCAGTTATACATTCGCCAGCAGTTTCTCCGGCTGATGGCGGTAGGCCTCCAGGGGGCTGTCGCCCCTGGTCAGGCCGAGCAGGGTTTCGGTGAGCAGGTGGTTTACGGGGGTGGGGATGCCCAGTTTCTCCCCGGCGCGCACGACTGCGCCGTTGAGATAGCCCACTTCGCTTTCGCCGCGCCCGCTGTGCAGATCAATGTGGAAGGAGGGCATCTTGCCGCCGCGCCCGCCGCCGACGGCTTTTCCCAGCAGGGGGCGGGAGATGCTCAAGGGTAGATAGTGCGCTGCAAAGGCCAGCGCGCGCACCGGCGTGCCGGGCAGGTCCACCACACCGATCCGCTGGGCTTTCATCACTTTCAGGGCTTCGCGCAATTGGGCGATTTCCAGCCGGTACAGGTCGGGATGAGCGAAGACCTCGGCAGGGGTCATATCCAGGATGGCGGCGGAAGCGTTGGCGATCAGGTTAGTGAGCATTTTGGACCATTTCATATCGGCGGCGCGAGGGTAGAGACGAGCGCCGAGACCGGCTTCTGTAAATGCCTCGGCCAGGCGCGCAGAGAGCGGGTGACCGCTTGCGATGCCCACCCCGCGCAGGCGTTCCACCACGATATCCCCGGCGGCGCGGCGACCGATGGCGCTGGTGACCGTGCCGGCGATGACCCTCTCAGCTCCCAGGGCCGAGGCCAGGGCGGGTTCGTTGGCGACTCCATTGGAGAGGCATAAGACAGTGGGCAGTAGGCAGTGGCCAGTGAGCAGTGATTGGATGAATTCTTGGGCCTGGTAGGATTTGAGGGCGAAGAGGGTGATGTCGAACTCTCTCCCTGGGCCCGTCGAAGGGGCAAGCGCCTCCTCGAGCGAGCCGACCACCATCGGGTGGGGGATAGCATGCTCCCCATCCCCAAGGGCCAGTCGCAAGCCCCGGGCCTTGAGATCCGCTGCCACCTGGGGGCGTTCCACGAAGACCACTTCATGTCCAGCCAACGCCAGGCTGCCGCCGATGTACGTACCAATGGCGCCAGCCCCCAAGGTGAGAATTCGCAATCTTGTCATTGGCGCTGATCCTCTTGCTCCAGATGGTCGTGGTTGTTGAGGCTGTCTAACACCCACAGGTGCCGGTCAGGGATGAAATACAGGTCGGCGAAGGCGGTGTTCTCGAACGCAAAGCGGACGCTGGCGCGGTTCTGCGGTGTGAGGCCCAGCACTGCGGACAGGAAGCGGTTCAGGATCGCCCCGTGCGCCACGATCAGATAGCGCCCGGGGGGGCTGTTGATCAAATCCTGTACGCTGCGGCTGGCGCGCAGATAGACGCTCCAACGGCTTTCACCGTCTCCACCGATGGGGAAGTAGGGATCATCCCATTGGATCGTTGCGGAGCGTTGATCTACTTCCTGGCTGGAGAGGCCATTCAGATCCCCCCAATCGAATTCCATCCATGCAGGAGCGATTTCCAGGGGGAGGCCCAGGCTCTCTGAAATGATCTGCGCTGTCTTATGCGCCCGTTCGAGCGGGCTGGCGATGGCTTTATCGAAGGTGACTTTTTCGGCCCTCCAGCGGGCAGCCAGCAGGCGCGCCTGTTCGCGCCCCCGTTCGGTGAGAGGGTAATCGGCCTGACCCTGCAATTTATCCTCGGCGTTGCCCACCGATTCGCCGTGGCGCAGGAGGGTGAAATGATAAGCGTCAGGCGGGAGTTCCAGCCCGCTGGCGTTTTCGGCGATGCTGTCGAAGTGAGGGTGTTCGTTATGGGTCAGCAGGCGCCACTGTCCCTCCTGGGGGGTGTAGCGCAGCCTGGAATAGGCGGTGTTCCTCAGAGGCAGGGCGAATCCATGGAAGTTGGGGTGGGGAATCGCCCCCAGGATGGCATGGAAGGCCATGTCGAGCAGCGCCCCATGGGAGACGATCAGGTAGCGTCCGGGGGGCTGGCGCATGATCGTTTCCACAGCGCGACCGCTCCGGATGAACAGTTCCCAAAGGCTCTCCCCGGTTCGAGCGATGGGGTGGTAGAGGGAGACGAAATCGGGGATGGGGTAGCGTTCGGCGGCTGTCGAGTGGGGCAGGCCCGCCAGCAGACCGTTATTCCGCTCCATCCAAATGGAGTCGAAACTCAATGGGATGTTCAGAGCCGCGGTGATGATCTCGGCCGTCTCGCGGGCGCGCGACAATGGGCTGGCGATAGCTTGGTCGAAGGAGACTCCTCTGGCAGACCAATGATCTGCCAGGGCGCGCGCCTGTCGGCGGCCTTTGTCGGTCAGCGGGAACTCGGCCTGGCCTTGATGGTAGCCCTCGGCATTGCCCACCGACTCGCCGTGTCGCAGCAGGGTGATGTGATAAGTAGGAGGGTTACCAGGTGTCATTTATTCTTTTCCAATCATGCGCCCCTCGCAAAAAGACATCCCCAGGCATGGCGCGTTTTCCTGAGGGTTGCACTTCGTCGAGGAGCAGCAGGCCATCCGAGGCGCCAACGGCGGGGAAGCCATCCTGGATGGTAAACACCCCAACCCCTGGGGAAGTTGCGCTGACGGCATGCGCTCGATGAACCTTCAGGCGTTGGTCGCCCCAGATCAAATAGGTCCCTGGCCAGGGATCGAAGGCGCGCACCCGGCGGGCCAGGGCTTCGGCGGGCTGGTCGAAGTCCAATTCGCCGTCGGCGCGTTCGAGCATCGGGGCATAGGTCGCCAGGGAGTCGTCCTGAGGCTGGGGAAGAAGCTGGCCGCTCAGATAGGCGGGCAACGTCTCGATGAGCAGGTCGCCGCCGAGTCGAGCCAGCTTTGGGGAGAGCGAGCCGGCGGTTTCATCGGGGGCAATGAGGATTCGGGACATACTGAGGAGAGGGCCTGTATCCAGGCCAGGGTCCATCTTCATGATGGTAACGCCGGTCGCCTCGTCCCCGTGCAGGAGGGCGGCGTTGATTGGCGCTGCGCCGCGCCAGCGCGGCAGCAGCGAGGCGTGAACGTTGATGCAGCCGCGTCGAGGCAGATCGAGCGCCTCAGGGCGTAGAATCTGCCCGAAGGCGGCCACCACGATCAGGTCAGGCGCCCAGGCTTCGAGCTGCGCCATGGTCTGGGGTTCTTTCAAACGAGCCGGCTGGATGACGGGCAGTCCGAGTTCGACGGCCGCTTCCTTGACGGGCGGCGGCGTCAATTCACGCCCGCGCCCGGCTGGACGGTCTGGCTGGGTGACTACACCGACCACTCGATAATGTTCGGCGAGAGCACGCAATGATGGCAGGGCAAAATCGGGCGAGCCCATGAAGACAATCCGGGTAGTCATGATGCGGATTGTAGCATAGAAATGTTACTGCTCAGGCTATCGATTGGAAATCGAGGCTGCGTTGCGAAACCGACCTTCGTCGGTTGAAAATCCAATCCACGAAGGTGGATTTCGCACGCCAGCCTCGAATTTATTCGATGGCTGAGCAGTTACAATATTTCGTAAATAATAGTTGCTGGTTCTGGTCAAGCAAGTTCTCAACCATCAGGTGAACGTTCAGCCAGTATGCCCACTTCCATCCACGGCTTTTTAAGCCATGATACAAATTGTAGCCGTCAATGTATGCAATTACTCTTTCCATAATCAATCCCTTAAAAAAGAGCCGCACCACCTTTTGGTGGGCGGCGGGCCGGAGATGCTATCTCCGGGGGGGTTGAAAATAATATATCATAGACGTTACAGGAAGTCAACTAAAACAAAAGTTCGATTTCTGGCTGCCCAATCCTCGGGTCGCCCGGGGACGGGCTTTCGATCTTTTCGTGATCTACCGACACTCAGTTGTCAAGGCCTGCACTGAGTTTATCGAAGTGTACAGTGACCTTGCTGCTCATCCCTTGTATCTTGCGATACAATACAGTTTCGAGCGAACGGATCGCACACACCGGCTACACAGGGCAGCGGCTGCGCGTCTGATGGTACGCACTCGGTGTATAAGAAGTGTAGGACAATTGAGTCTTTGATCCGGGTTAGGAGAATATTATGTCAACGACAGCCATGTTATCAACCAGCGACCTGGAACTGCGCGAGAAGACGCGCGACTTCGTCGCTTCGATCCCCCGTCAGCTCTTGCTGGATATGGACGCCGATAAAGTCAGGTATCCGCGCCAGTATCTGGAAGAAGCCGGGCGGCGGAATCTGCTCGGCCTGCGTTTCGAGCCGCGCTGGGGTGGCGCAGGGCTGCCCTGGACATCCGAACTGGTCGCCCTGGAAGAAATCGGCATGCTGGGCACATCCCTGGGCTGCCTGTATTCGCTGGTCTCTATCGTCGGGGAGGCGATTCACGAATTTGGCACCGAAACGCAGAAAGAGAAATACCTGAAGCCCATGCTGCGCGGCGATCTCACCGTCGCCGAAGCCCTGACTGAACCGCGCGGCGGATCGGATTTCTTTGGGGCGACGACTCGAGCGCGCCGGGAAGGTGATACCTTCTATCTCACCGGGCAAAAGCGCTTCGCCGTCGGGGCAGAAGGCGCCGACCTGATCATGGTCTACGCCAAAGTGGAGGGCATCGCTGACCCCAAAGACTCCATGACGACCTTCCTGGTCGAGCGCGGACCCGGCGTGGAAGTAAGGCATCTCTACGGGCTGTTGGGCACGCGCGGGGGTGGTACAGGACGCCTGCTCTTTCGGGACGCGCCCGTCCCCCTGGAAAATGTCCTGGGCGGCGAGGCCGGCATCGGCCAGGGCGCAGAGGTCTTCCACCAGATGATGATCCCCGAGCGCATGACCTCCGCGGGCGGCGCCATCGGCATGGGGCGCGCCGCGATCGAGATCGCCGCCCGCTACGCCGACAAGCGTCAGGCTTTCGGGCAGAAGATCCGCAACTTCGAAGGGGTCAGCTTCAAAGTCGCTGAAAGCCTGACTTTGTTGGACGCAGCCCGGGCGCTCAATCACGCTGTTGGCGCAGCCATCGCTGCAGGGGAGTCGCCAGGCAAAGTGCGCCGATTGGTCTCCGAAGCCAAGAAATTCTCCACCGACAGCGCCTGGACGGTCGTCAACCACGCCATGCAGATTTTGGGCGGGATCGGCTACACCGATGTCTATCCCATCGAACGTCTGCTGCGCGATATCCGCCTGATCACCATCTGGACCGGCACCAACGAGATCATGAACCTGGTGATCCAGCATGAATTCTACAAGGAGTTCCTGGGGAGCGAACGATCGGGGCGAGATGTGGAAGCCGACGCGGCCGGTTCCGAATTCGTGGAAGAGAAAGTTTATCAATGAATAGTTCAGAGAACGAAAACCTCACTGCCGATGTCATCGAAGCCGCCGGAGGCCTGCTCTGGCGAGAAACTCCTTCAGGGCGCGAACTGGCTCTCATCCACCGGCGAAAATATGATGATTGGACCCTCCCCAAGGGCAAACGCGACCCTGGCGAGCGCTGGCAGGATACGGCCTTACGGGAAGTCTTCGAAGAAACCGGTTGCAGAGCAACATTGAAGAGCTTTGCCGGGAGCACAGCCTATACAGTCAAAGGGGTCGCTAAAGTCGTATTATTTTGGAATATGGAAACGGCAGAAGATGGGGACTTCCAGGCCAACGACGAAGTTGACCGCCTGGTCTGGCTCCCTGTGGAAAAAGCTTTACTCGAGATGAGTCACGAGACCGAAAGATCATTGCTCGTAGCGCTTGGATCAAGAAAGCTGAACTTCTCGCAGAAGTTTAGCTATTGATCGAAATGGAAAAGAAAAGGCCTCATCAGTAGTTCTGATGAGGCCCTTGGTTTTCGACAGGCTAACAATTACATGGGGATAACGTTGGCAGCCTGGGGTCCTTTTTGGCCGTCTTCTACAGAGAATTCGACCTGCTGGCCCTCTTCGAGGTTGCGGAAGCCTTCGCCCTGGATGGCGGAATAGTGGACAAAGACATCCTTGCCACTTTCGCGCTCGATGAAGCCATAGCCTTTGCTTCCATTGAACCACTTGACCGTACCGATGACACGTTCAGACATTTTTTTACTCCTTATTGAACTATATCTGATATTACTTCGAGGTGCTCGATCGTTCCATCGGAGGGTCAAAAAAAACAGCTCAAGGACCTTGCCTCGAGCTGTTGTCTTTCTTCCTGCGTCCAACGAAAACTTTCTGGCATCCTACGGGGAGAGAATATAGCATCGAAACCCTCCGCCGTCAAGAGAGCAAATCACCGGAATCAATCTTAATATTTTTCTCGATCATCATGGCGCCGACTACCTTGACGCCGCCTTGGTCCTCCACTATCTTCCTTGGGGCGTGCAATATTGACTCGCAAAGCACGGCCTTCTAATTCGAACTCGTTGAACATCCGAATAGCCTCTTCGGCCTCGGCCTGGCTGCTCATCTCCACAAAGCCGAATCCTTTGGAACGGCCAGAGTTGCGATCTTTGATCAAGACCGCTGACTCCACAGTTCCAGCCTGGGAAAACATCTCTTCCAGGTCGCTCTCCTTGGTGGAGTAAGGCAGATTTCCAACATACAACTTTTTCTCCATCTCTTCTCCTCTTGACCAATTGGTCGAAAAAAATACTGCCAAATCATACATGGATTCGGCAGCAGTACCACAATACCCAGATATGACAGTGATATTGTATCACCAATTGGGGCAGAAATAGCAAGGGCTGTCGCGAACCAGTTGGCTTCAACCAACCGCGCGCTTTCAGCCAGGGATTCATCTCCTGGATTTGATCTTGACGTGGATTGCTTTCTGTCATATCATGTACGTATGATGATTAGATATATGTACGTAAGGAGGAACTACTCAGCCGAACGGAGAAACTCTCGAAAAAAGGGTGTGCGCAGGGGGCTACGCCCCCTGCGCACACCCTTTTTTCGGGTAAATCCGTTCGATGGCTGAGCAGTTACCGTAAGGATATATTTATGAAAACGATCACCCCAACTGAACTGAGGGCCAATATCTACAATCTACTCGAAGGCGTATTGAGCACAGGTATTCCTCTCGAAATCAAGAAGGGAGATAAAAAACTAAAAATCGTGTCTATCGAGAAGGTAGATAAATTCCAAAATCTAATCCATAGGCCCAACGCCATCCAGGGAGATCCCGAAGAACTGGTTGCGATTCATTGGGCAGATGAGGTGCACCTTGATCTACCTTGATACGCACATCGTCGTGTGGTTGTATGCAGGATTGATCGAAAAATTCAGCCAGCCAGTCAAAAACCTCATCAATGAAAACGAGATCTCCATCTCGCCCATCGTTCACCTTGAATTGCAGTATTTGTTCGAGATTCATCGGGTGAAAGACAACGCCAATGCCATCATAACGGATCTATCGAATCGCATCGGCCTCCAGGTTTGCCAGAAGGATTTCGACGCCATCGTCAGCCAGGCAATGGCTTTTTCGTGGACGCGTGATCCCTTCGATCGGGTAATCGTAGCCACCGCAGCTCTCAAGGACAGCATTCTAGTTTCCAAAGATCGCAGCATACTCGAGAATTACATTCACGCCAGATGGTAAATCACCCCCTTACCCCTGAGCAACTCGCCGTTATCGCTTCCCCTCTCGACGCGAAAATCTTCCTCGAAGGACACGCCGGCGCGGGCAAGACCACTGCCGGGATGGAGCGCCTCTTATCCCTCTTCGAAGCTGGTATCCCAGGCTACCAGATCCTGCTGCTCGTCCCACAGCGAACCCTGGCGACGCCCTACTACGACGCGTTACAAAGCCCCACCGCCGCTGCAGGCGGCTCAGTGACCGTGCTGACCATCGGCGGCCTGGCCAAACGCATGGTGGAGCTCTTCTGGCCGCTGATCTCCGCCGAGGCTGGTTTCGCCCACCCCAACCGCCCCCCGAACTTCCTGACCCTGGAGACCGCCCAATATTTCATGGCTCGCCTGGTGCGCCCGCTGCTGGATCAAGGCTTCTTCGAGTCGCTCACCATCGAGCGCAACCGCCTCTACAGCCAGATCCTCGACAATCTCAACAAGGCTGCCGTGGTCGGCTTTCCCCATACCGAGATCAGCCTCAAGCTCAAGAGCGCCTGGGCCGGCGATCCCGGTCAGGCCCATGTCTACGAGGACGCCCAGCACTGCGCCGATCTCTTCCGCGCCTACTGCCTGGAGCGCAACTTGCTGGATTTCTCTTTGCAGCTCGAAATCTTCCTCGAGCATCTCTGGCCCGCGCCGATTTGCCGCGATTATCTCGTGGAGAACTACCGTCACATGATCGTGGATAATCTGGAGGAGGATGTCCCGGTGACGTTCGATCTGCTGCGAGAGTGGATTCCCGAATTAGAATCGGGGCTGTTCATCTACGACCTCGAGGCTGGTTACCGCCGATTTATGGGCGCCGACCCCCAGACGACCTACCAAATAAAAGAACACTGTGACCAGACGGTCACATTCTTCGAGTCGTTCAGTTCCTCGGAAGAGATGTTGAGCGTTGGATACGCCCTCGCCCAGTCCCTCCACCCGGAAAAAGAACCCCCCTCCCTTCATCCTTCCGCCCTCCCCCTTCATCCTTCCGCCTCCCACTACTACCCCCAAATGCTGGATTGGGTCGTCGAGCAGATCGCTGCCCTGGTCGAGGAGGGTACACCCCCAGGAGAGATCGTCGTGCTGTCGTCTTTTCTCAGCGACGCTTTGCGATTCTCGCTGGCCGAACGACTCGATGGGATGGGCATCCCCACCTGCTCCCACCGCCCCTCGCGCTCCCTCAGGGAAGAACCCGCGACGCAGGCCCTGCTGACCCTGGCCGCCCTGGCTCATCCCCAATGGGGGCTGTCCCCCTCGAAATTCGACCTGGCCTATGCGCTCATCCAGGCCATTGAGGGGTTGGATTTGGTGCGCGCCCAACTGCTCACCGAGATCGTCTACAAAGAACGCGACGGCGCACTCACCCCCTTCGATCAGATCAACCCGGAAACCCAGGAACGAATCACGTATCAACTCGGCAACCTCTACCAGGAATTGTATCGCTGGCTCAATGCCTATACGCAGGGCGCGCCGGGAGAACTGGATCATTTCTTCAGCCGCCTCTTCGGGGAAGTGCTCTCGCAGCCAGGCTTCGGCTTCCATGTTGACTATGACGCCGGGGAAGTCGCCGCCAACCTGATCGAGTCTGTGCGTAAGTTCCGCTGGGCGGTGGGCGAGAGCCTGGAGGCCGAGGGCATCTCCTTGGGCAAAGAGTATCTCCAGATGGTCGCTGATGGCGTCATCGCCGCGCAATATATCTATAGCTGGCAGACCCAGCCTGAGGACGCCGTCTTCCTGGCCCCGGCGTACACCTTCCTGATGCGCAACCGGCCAGTCGAATACCAGTTCTGGCTGGACATCGGCTCGCGCGGCTGGTACGAGCGCATTCGCCAGCCGCTCACCCATCCCTACGTGCTCAGCCGGCATTGGGAGCTGCACCGCCCCTGGACGGACGCCGACGAATACGACGCCAGCCGCGATTCCCTATACCGGCTGGCGCTGGGCCTGATCCGCCGCTGCCGCAGCGGCATCTACCTGGGGTTGAGCCAGTTGGGAGAACAGGGTTACGAACATAAGGGCCTATTGTTGAAAATCATTGACCGCGCGCTTTATTCAGTAAGCAGTGAGCAGTAGACGGCTGGAAGTCTACCAGACTAATCTCTGAACACTGCAAACTGACCACTGACCGCCGACCACTGCTCACTATTCACTAACCGCTGTTCACCTGTCACTTATCACTGCCTACTGCCTACTGCTTACTGCCTACAGATGACCGACTTCCTCCCCCGCCCCGCTCAACAGGCCGTCCTGGAATACACCGGCGGCACGATGGGCATCTCCGCCGTCCCTGGCAGCGGCAAGACCTGGACGCTTTCGGCGCTGGCCGCCCGGCTGATCAGCGAAGGATGCCTGCAGCAAGACCAGGAAATCCTGATCGTCACGCTGACCAACTCGGCGGTAGATAACTTCGCTGCACGCATCGAGGGCTTTCTACGACATCAGGAGAGGCGCCCCTTGCTGCCCTACTACCGCGTTCGCACATTGCATGGTTTATCTCACGACATCGTGCGCGATCGCCCCGAGCTGGTGGGGCTGGATTCCAACTTCCAGATCCTCGACGAGCGCGAGGCTAACGCCATCCGCGATGAGGTCGCCGCCGCCTGGCTCAGGGTCAATCCCTACGCCCTGGACGACTATCTCGACTCCGAACTCGACGAAGGCCGCCGCGATTGGGTGCGCCGCCAACCCCTTGTCGAGCAGGTCAAGAGCATCGCGCTGAGCTTCATCCGAACGGCCAAGGATATGCAGCTCACCCCAGAAACCCTGCGCCGCCAACTGGATACCCTGCCGCTTCCCCTGCCCCTTGCGGAGATGGGCGCGGCCATGTACAGCGACTACCAACGCGCCCTGGCCTACCGCGGGGCGGTTGATTTCGACGATCTCATCCGCCTGGCGCTACAAGCCCTGCGCAGCGATGATGACCTGCTGAACCGACTTCGAGAGATGTGGCCTTTCATCCTGGAAGATGAAGCCCAGGATAGCAGCAAGCTACAAGAGGAAATCTTGCGCCTGCTGGCCGGCCCCTCAGGAAATTGGGTGCGCGTCGGCGACCCCAACCAGGCGATCTACGAATCCTTCACGACCGCTGATCCACGCCACCTGCGCCAATTCATGAGTGTGGCCGATTTTCCCCAAGAACTGCCCAACTCCGGACGCTCCACTCGAAGCATCATGGATGTAGCCAACTACCTGATTGATTGGGCGCGCGGCGAACACCCCATCATCGAGGCGCGCGACGCCCTGGATTTGCCGCATATCCTGCCGACTCCGGAGGGGGATCCCCAGCTCAATCCGCCCGATGCACCCGAGGGGATCCACCTGATCGAGATCAGATTCACTCCCGAGGCTGAAATCCTGGCTGTGGCCGATTCCATCGAAAGGTGGCTGGGGCAGCACAGCGAGGAGACAATCGCCGCGCTGACGCCACGCAATGTGCGCGGCTTCGCCCTCAACGACGAACTGCGCCGCCGTGGGATCGAGACCGTAGACAGCCTGCTGCGTAGTTCCAGCTCGACGCGCTTCACCGCTGGCGCGCTGGGCAACATCCTGCACTATCTCGCTGATCCGGGGTCGGCGCGCAAGCTGGCCAGGGTCTATCGCGTCTGGCGGCGGGCAGATCGGGGGGACTCTGACTTGTGGAAGCAGGTCGAAGCTACGGCCAAAATTTTGGGGGGGTGCAATCACGTCGAGGATTTCCTGCACCCCGGCCCGGGAGGCGATTGGCTGGACGATCTCCGGGAGCAAGATATCCTCTCGGGGGAGCTGGACCAACTCGAAGAATTCCGGCTCGTCCTGTCGAGGTGGCTGAAAACCATCGAGCTGCCCATAGACCAGATGGTCCTGACTCTATCCCAGGAATTATTCACCAGCCCCAACGATTTAGCGATCTCCCACAAATTGGCCGTGATGTTGCGGCGCGTCCGCAACATGCACCCGGAGTGGCATCTGCCCGAACTGACCGGCGAGCTGGCTGTGATCGCGAAGAACGAACGCCGCTTCCTGGGCTTCAGCGAGGACGACACCGGCTTCGACCCGGATAAGCATAAAGGCAAGGTAGTCATTTCGACTATCCACAAAGCCAAGGGATTGGAGTGGGATCGGGTTTATTTGATGTCGGTCAACAATTATGACTTTCCTTCGGGGATGGAGTACGACAACTATATCCCTGAGAAGTGGTTCGTGCGCAACCGCTTGAACCTGGAGGCTGAAACCCTGGCGCAGTTGGAGGCCGCTTTTTCGCGCGACGCCTATGAATGGTACGCCGAAGGCGGACCGACCTACGAGGCGCGTATGGAATACGTGCGCGAGCGGCTGCGCTTGCTTTATGTAGGCATCACCCGCGCCAGGAAGGAGTTGATCATCACCTGGAACACTGGGCGAAGGGGAGATCTGCAAGCGGCGATTCCGTTGGTGGCGCTGCAAGCGTTCTGGAAAAACAAGTAGTATAATATAGGCGTATTTTCCGAAATTCCGTTTTTCTGGAGAGCGAAATGACCACACTTCAAATCCGCAATAAAGGCACAATTACCTTCCCCGCCAGCATGCGCCGAAAATACGCCCTTGGCGAGGGATCAGTGCTGTCGCTGATCGATCTGGGCGAGGGCGTTTTCCTGCTAAAACCATTCCGCTCGAATATCGACGAATTGGCCGACAAAATCCGCCTGGAATTGGAAGCGCAGGGGGAAACACTCGAAACAATGTTGACCTGCCTCCGGGAGGTGCGGGAAAACTATGCCGCTGACGAATCTCCCCCGGCTTGAGGTCTTTCTGGATACCAGCGTTATGATTGCCGCCGTAATGTCTCCAACCGGCGGCGCCCGGCTTTTGCTCCACATGGGAGAAGCGGGGATAATTCGGCTAATCACGGGAAAAAGTGTCATCCAGGAAGCCGACGAAGTTCTGCGCCGCAAAGCCGCCCACCTGCTCCCCCTGTTGGCCCGGCTGATGGATGCCGCTCGAATCGAGATCAGCAAGCTACCATCAGCGACAAACATCCAGGTCGCAGAGCAAATTATCGAATATCCCCCGGACAGATTGGTTCTTGCAGAAGCAATACAATCCAATGCTGATTGGTTCGTCACCCACGATCGGGAGCACTTTCTGAACAATCCCAAAATGAGCAGACTCCCCTTCCGGACCGGATCTTCGGGCGATTTGCTCGTATGGGTTAGACAATCATCATGACTCTGCTCAATAACTTTCAATTCAGTCAAAGTTCACTGCAAGATTACGTTGATTGCCAGCGGCGCTTTCAATTGCGCTATCTCCAGCAGCGCGCCTGGCCCGCGGTGGAAGCCGAACCGGCCATGGACAACGAACTCTTTTTGCAGCGCGGTTCGCAGTTCCATCACATGGCGCATCAATACTGGCTGGGGGTGCCGGCGCAGAATATTGCCGATCAGGTCGAGGGGGATGAAGTTCTGAGCCGGTGGTGGGGCAACTTCACCGATCCAGACCTGGGAGGTTTTGCGCAGCACTCCGAGAACGGCGAGGAGAGAAATCTCCCAGGTCTCATTCATCCCGAAATCAGCCTCTCGGCTCCTATCGGCGATCACCGGATTATGGCGCAGTATGACTTGCTAATCATTAATACCCTTAGGGTCTCCGAGGAAAACCTGGAAAATAAAGATGCTCCGAAAGACCCTAAGGGTTTCCGCGCGACGATCTACGATTGGAAGACCTCGACCAGGCTGCCAAAACGGGAATGGTTGATCCAACGCTTGCAGACTCGCGTCTATCCCTATCTCTTGGCCCGCGCAGGCGCGCAGTTCAACGGGGGGACTCCAATCCCGCCCGAACAGATCGAGATGATCTACTGGTACAGCGACTTCCCCGATCTGCCGGCGCGCTTCCCCTACAGTCAGGGACAATTCGAGGAGGATGGCGCCTATCTCACTGGCCTGATCGAGGAGATTAGCAACGTGGGGGAAAAGGATGCACCCCTCACAGATGAGGAACGCCGCTGCCAGTTCTGCGTCTATCGCTCTTTGTGCAACCGCGGCGTCGAGGCGGGGTCGCTGGCCGAACTCGAGGGGGATGGGGAGGCCGAAGAGGGTTTCGTTTTGGACCTCGACTTCGAGCACATCGCCGAGATCGAGTATTAGCGATAAATATCACCGAAGAGACGCAGAGTACACAGCCAAACAGAGAAATTCCCGAAAAAAGGGTGTGCGTGGGGGTGCTGCGCACCCCCACGCACACCCTTTTTTCGGGCTAATCCGTTCGATGACTGAGCAGTTACGTTGGGAGAAAATTTCATAAAGCAAATGGAGATTGGCAAATACCCATGATACCCAAGACAGCATCCATCATCATCATCGGCGGCGGCGTGATGGGCGCCAGCACCGCCTATCACCTTGCCGCCCGTGGGGTGAAGGACATCCTTTTGCTCGAAAAGGAAGAGTTCTTCGGCGCGGGCGCCACCGGGCGATGCGCGGGCGGCGTGCGCTACCAGTTTTCTACCGAGGTCAACATCCGTCTGTCGCTCGCCAGCCTGCCCATGCTGGAGCGCTTCGAAGAAGAGATTGGCCAGGCTATCAGCTATCGTCAGGTCGGCTACCTGATGCTGCTGACGGACGAAAATGACCTGCAAACCTTTCGCCGGAATGTGGAGCTTCAACACAGCCTCGGTGTGATGACAGAATGGCTGGACGGCGATGAAGTTCGCCGCCGCGTTCCCGTGTTGAACGCCGACGATGTCATCGCCGCCACCAACCACCCCAAGGAAGGCGTCGTGGATCCCAACGGCGTGGTGATGGGCTATGTCGGCGCTGCGCAGCGCGCAGGGGTCAAGGCGCTCACCGGGGTCGCGGTCACCGGGATCAACCTCGAGGGCGGAAAAGTCGCCGGGGCGCAGACGACAGCCGGAACGGCCTCCGCCCCCATCGTGGTCAACGCGGCCGGACCCTGGGCCGCGGTGATCGGCCAGATGGCAGGCCTCCCCATCCCCATCACTCCCCTGCGGCGGCAGTGGCTGACCACTACGCCTCTTCCCGATCTCTCCCCCGATTTCCCCTTCGTGATAGATTTCGCGCAGTCGCTTTACTTCCACCCCGAGGGGGAAGGGTTGTTGACGGGTATGTCCAACCCAAACGAGCGACCGGGCTTCAACCAGAATATTGACCCGGATTGGGAGCTGATCCACATGGAGGCGGCTATCCGGCGTTTGCCTTTATTGGATTATGCCGGCCTGGCTTCGAGATTGGCCGGATTGTACGAGAACACCCCCGACGCCCACCCCATCTTCGGCGCGACGCCGGTGGAGGGTTTCTACATGGTGGCCGGATTCTCGGGGCATGGCTTCATGCATGGACCGATATCCGGGAAGCTGATGTCCGAGATCATCCTGGACGGAAAGGCGGCTACCGTAGATGTCTCCATGCTCGACCTGGCGCGCTTCGACGAGGGACGATTGATACATGAGTATAATGTTATTTGAGTGTCACCTGACACCGGAACACACCTATATGCCTACTGCCGAAATTATAACGATTGGTACAGAATTACTGCTCGGCGAGACGATTGACACCAACACGCGCTATATCGCCCGTTCCCTGCGCGATGCTGGCGTTGACCTTTACCGGGCCTCGACGGTTGGCGACAATCAGGAACGAATCGCGCGGATCATCCGCGAGGGGATGGAGCGCGCCGAGATCATCATCACAACCGGCGGGCTTGGCCCTACCGTGGATGATCCCACTCGCGGAGCGATTGCCCTGGCCCTGGGCGTCGAGACGGAGTTTCGCCCCGAACTATGGGATCAAATTCAAGAACGATTTCGACGCTTTGGTCGCACGCCTACTGAGAACAATCGGCGCCAGGCGTATGTTCCCCAGGGCGCTTTGGCAATCGAGAATGAAGTCGGCACAGCGCCCGCCTTCATTTGCGAGACAGATCATCATGCCATCATCGCTCTGCCCGGCGTGCCGCGCGAGATGGAATTCCTGATGCACGGAAAGATCATGCCTTATTTGCGAGAGCGCTTCGATCTCAGGGAATTGATCAAATCCAGGGTGCTGCATACTTCGGGGGTCGGCGAATCGACTATTGACGCGCGCATCGGCGATCTGGAAGAGATGAGCAACCCCACCGTCGGGATGGCCGCTCATGCCGGGCAGGTGGATATCCGCATCACCGCCAAAGCTCACTCCGAAGAGCAGGCCGACGCGCTGATCCATGAAATCGAAGAGCAGCTCCGTGACCGGCTTGGCGACTGGATTTATGGGGCTGATGAAGATACTTTGGAGGGCGTGGTGCTGGCGGCCATGGCTGAGAAGAAATGGCGACTGGCCGCTGTGGAAACCAGCCTGGGAGGTCAGCTATTGGGACGGTTAGCGGGCAAAGGGGAATCCTTCGTGGGGGGCGAGATCGTATCACCGCCTTCGGATACATCACCCGAGGGTCTGTCTCGATCCGTGGAGAAGGTCTGCCTGGCCTACCGGGCGGATGTGTGTCTCGGCGTGATGCTGATCCCCGGAGAAACCCAGCAGACCATGCATCTGGCCATTCGAACGCCACAAGACATGCATAAGACCACACGCACCTATGGCGGGCCGCCCCAATTGGCGCCGCTTTGGACCGTGAATTTAAGTCTCGATATTTTACGAAAGTATCTGGTTGGCTCCTGAGGTATCTCATGACAAAACATATTGACCTCTTACTTACCAATGCCATCGTGTTGACGATGGATGATGAATTCCATCAATACGAGCCTGGCGCGGTCGCCGTAGACGGAGACAGCATCATCGCCGTCGGCTCCGATGATTTGCTGAAGACCCAATACGCCGCCAAAGAAATTACCGACTGCCAGGGTAGAGTGCTCATGCCTGGGCTGGTCAACGCACACACCCACGCCGCGATGACGCTGTTACGCGGTCTTGCCGATGACCTGCGCCTGGATGTGTGGCTGCTGGGCTTCATGATGCCGGTGGAACGAGAATTCGTTTCACCCGAATTCGTACAACTGGGCACATCCCTGGCCTGTATCGAATTCATCCGCTCTGGGGTGACTTGTTTTGCGGATATGTACTATTACGAGGAAGAAGCCGCCAGGGCGACTGCCGAGATCGGGCTGAGGGCGCTCTGCTCCCAGACCGTGCTCAAATTCCCCTCGCCGGACGCAGACACATACGAACAAGCCCTGGAAGTCGCTCAGGATTTCATCCAACGCTGGGTGGGACATCCCCTGATCGTCCCTTCCGTAGCTCCCCACGCCCCCTATACCTGTACGGAGGGTATCCTTCAGGCAACCACGCAGATCGCCGCCTCCTATAACGTGCCTCTTCACACACATCTTGCTGAGACTCTTACGGAAGCAGAAAATTCAAAAGAAGAACATGGTATGGCAGTGATCCCTTATGTAGAGAAGATGAGACTCTTCGACGCCAAGGTACTGGCGGCTCATTGTGTTCATATAGATGTTGGCGAAATCCATACTCTATGTCATCGCAAGGTCGGAGTGTCGCACAACCCCACCTCCAACTTGAAATTAGCCTCGGGGTTCGCGCCAGTTACCGGGATGCTCGAGGCGGGTCTCGATGTGGGAATCGGCACCGATGGCCCCGCCTCCAATAACGATTTGGACATGTTCGAAGAAATCCGTCTGGCTGCGTTGGTCGCCAAAGGTTCGTCAGGCGACCCCACTGCGCTGCCGGCCCGGACCGCTCTTGCAATGGGAACCCGTCTCGGCGCAAAAGCCCTTCACATGGGAGACGTCACCGGCTCATTGGAGCCTGGCAAACGCGCCGATTTGATCCTGGTGGACATCTCTCCCCTGCACAACGCCCCTCGTTTTCGGCGCGACCCGGAAGGGATTTACGCGCAACTGGTATACGCATCCAAAGCCACCGATGTCACGGATGTGATGGTCAACGGGCGGTGGTTGATGCGTGAACGGAAACTGCTTACGATCAATGAAGCAGAATTATTAGCGCACGCGGCCGCCTACGCGAAGAAGATAGACGCCTTCCTGATCCAGCGGGAACAATCGGTGCTCTCGAAATTGATTGCCATCGGCGGCGCCATGGAACAAGAGAGCTTCGAGGTTCAGGTCAAGGTGCGCGTATCCGACCCCGACGCCATCATAGAACGCATCGAACAACCCGATTTGGAGATCCTGCAACAAAGGCGTTATCACGAATTCGATACGTACTTCCACTTCGACGATCCCGCTCAAGGCCAGTTACGTTACCGAGAGGATGAATTTATCAATGAAAAAGGGGAAATCACAAACGTCCGTTACCGCCTGACGATGATCGGGCAGACTCGCGAGCGGCATTTCCCCAGCGATGTCCTGCTCTCGCGCAGCCGTTTCATTGCGCCCGCCATCCACAGCTTACGCTTCTATCGGGAATATTTCAAACCCAAATCCGAGACCTTCATCGAAAAAGACCGTCTTCGCTGGCGGGTGATTTATCAAGGGACAGAATTCTACATCAATCTCGACCGCATCGCCCAACCCGATCTGGGTACCTTCCTGGAAGTCAAAAGCCGCACCTGGAGTCTGCGGGATGCTGAGAACAAAGCCGAGATCGCTGAGCACCTGATCGCCTTCCTGGGCGCCGAGATGGAAAGCACCGTCACACAGGATTACGTCGAGTTCATCGAGGAACCCAAATAATCGGAGAAAGATGAAAATCGCTGTCCTGGCTGACATCCACGCCAACTACCCGGCGTTGTTGGAAGTCGCTGAGCATGTTCGAAGCTGGAAACCCGACCTGATTTTCGTCGCCGGCGATACAGTCAACCGCGGGCCGCGGTCAATGGAATGCTTGCGTTTCATCCAGGAGAAGGAACGCCAGGAAGGTTGGCGAGTCATCCGCGGCAACCACGAAGATTACGTCATCGTGCATTCGCAGCCGGATGCCCCAAAAGCTGGGCCGCTGTTCGAGTTGTTCCGCTACAGCTATTGGACGTACGAACAATTGGGGTGTGACGCCAAAGCCCTGGAAGCCATGCCCGAAGAGGTGAGCCAAAATGTAGCCGGTGGCGGCGAATTCCGGGGAGTACATGCTTCGATGCGCAGCAGCCGGCACGGCATCTATCCTGAGATGGACGATCAAACTCTGAAAAAGCTGATCACCCCTGCCCCCACGCTGCTGGCCGTGGGACACACCCACCGGCCGCTTGTCCGCCAGGTGGGGGAGACGCTGGTAGTCAACGCCGGTTCGGTCGGTCTGCCCTTCGATGGAGACCCGCGCGCGGGCTACGCCCAGATCAGCCTTGTTAAGGGAAGCTGGAGCGCCAAGATCATCCGCTTGCCTTATGATCTCGCTCGAACCAGACAGGATTATATCGAGACCGGTTTCCTGGGAGGCGCAGGCCCCCTGGCAAAGTTGATCCAACTGGAATTAGAACATTCTCTTTCCCAGCTCTATCAATGGATGAGCTGCTACATGGATGCCGTGTTGGACGAAGAAATCAGCGTCGAGCAGGCTGTAGAAGAATATCTAAAAGCGCCCATGATACAACCCTATTGGTAATTCGGTAATCATATGAAATTCACGGCTGAGAATCCATTGCGCAACGGAAACCAAAACTGGGCAGCTCGATGGTGGGATCATCCCAGCCGCGCAGAGCCACGCGTAACGCGCTTTCCTCATCTTCCCAGGAACCGCCTCGCACCACCCGGTCAACTCCCTGCGCGGGGCCGATAGGGTTTTCGACCGAATCGCTCGACTGCTGATAATAATCTTCGGCGTAATAATCCGCCACCCACTCCCAGACATTGCCCGCCATATCGTGCAGGCCATATCCATTGGGGGGGATAACTCCCTACCGGGTCAGTGTCTGCGGCGTCGCATTCCTTATCATCGTCGAACTTCACGCCATTGGATGCAGTTCGATCGCAAAGGGGAGGCTCATCCCCCCAGGGATATTCGCCCCCCTCCAGGCCGCCGCGGGCGGCCTTCTCCCATTCCGCCTCGGTAGGCCTGTCGAAGATTCTCCCGGCGAAGCCAGCGGTATCTTCACGCCGATAACTGATGAATATCTGTCCGCTCATCCATTCAACTCGTCTTCGCGATAATATCGCTTTTCCTCGGAATGATACAGTAATTCACACGAAGGGCAAAACCACCACAATCGGTTTTCGCTGCGAGACAGGGTGACATTGCAATCCCGGCAAATGTACCCTGTCCCTGGAATGGGCGGTGTAATTTGGGCGGCTACCTTGGGAGGTTCGATAATCGTAAAAGGCCCGTTCGACAGGAGAATCACCCGGCAGGTGCCCAATTCCCAGCCGATCACCCGACGGGCGTCGTCAGAGGATTGCGCTTCGACTTCCCAGATTTCACCTGTGTCGCGATGGATAACACGGTAGCGCGCCATTCTTCAGTCTCCTTGGAAAAAGTATATCACGATATTCAGGGCTATAGTCAGTAGATCACGAAAAAGATCGGAAGCCCGTCACTTCGACCCTTCTCAGCGCAAGCCCGGGGCGACCCGAGGACGGGTCTTTGATCCTATTTTCGTGAAGTACTGATAGTCCAATCGCGCTCCGCCCCAGGCATGGTATACTCCCTTCGTATGATCGAAGCACTGGCCCTCGCATCCCAGCTTGCCCAGGAGACCGGCGTCCTGCTGATGGGATTTTATCAACCCGGCGGCGTCATCACATCCCTGAAAGATGACCGCTCGGCCGTCACCGAAGCCGATCTGGCTGCCGACCAGCTCATCCGCGCCCGCATCGGCCAGCACTTCCCAGACGATGGCCTGCTTACAGAAGAAGACAATACCATCTATCCCAGGGAGAAGCCTGCCGTGTGGGTCATTGATCCGCTGGATGGCACGACCAATTTCAGCCTGGGCCTGCATTATTGGGGTGTGTCCATCGCCCGCCTGGTACACGGAGAACCGGACACCGGCGCGCTTTACTTTCCGATGATCGGAGAATTATTCACCGCCCAACGCGGCCAGGGCGCTTACCTGAATGGGGATCGTCTGCGGGTCAAAAGTCCAGACAAAAACCGACCCTTCACCTTCTTCACCTGCTGCTCTCGCACCTTCAAGCAGTATGAGATCAAAGTCCCTTACAAGGCTCGCATCCTGGGATCAGCGGCTTATGGATTGACCACCGTCGCGCGCGGGAGCGCCGTACTTGCCTTCGAGGCGACTCCTATGGTTTGGGATTTTGCCGCCAGTTGGCTGGTGATTCGGGAGGCAGGAGGGGTGGTTCGACCTCTTGAAGAGAATCATGTCTTCCCGCTCTCTCCAGGGACAGATTACGCCAGCAAGAGTTTTCCCATTCTGGCAGCGGCTACACTTGAACTGTGGGATGAAGGTCGGAGCAAGATCATTCTAAAAAAGGGTGTGCGCAGGGGGCGTAGCCGCTTTGCGTGCGCACACCCTTTTTTCGGGTAAATCCGCTCGATGGCTGAGCAGTTACTATTCATATACTTTGGAGGCTACACATGGAATACCGTTATCTTGGAAAATCTGGCTTACAGGTATCGGCGCTTTCCTTTGGCGCATGGGTCACCTTTGGAGATCAGATCGGCGAAGAGGTAGCCCTGGAGATGATGAAGGCCGCCTACGACGCCGGCGTCAACTTCTTCGACAACGCCGAAGTGTACAGCCAGGGCAAGGCCGAAACCATCATGGGCAATGTCATCAAAAGGACCGGCTGGAAGCGTCCCGACCTGGTAGTCTCGACGAAAATCTACTGGGGCGGCGAAGGGCCTAATGACCGCGGGCTTTCCCGCAAGCACATCGTCGAAGGCCTGGACGCCTCCCTGGCGCGCCTGCAAATGGATTACGTTGATCTGGTTTTCGCTCATCGTCCTGATTTCCATACACCCATGGAAGAGACTGTGCGGGCTTTCGATCATGTCATCGCCCAGGGCAAAGCTTTCTACTGGGGCACCAGCGAGTGGAGCGCCCAGGAGATCATGGAGGCCTACGCTGTCGCACGTCGTGAACATCTGATCCCGCCTCTGATGGAACAGCCCCAATACCACATGTTCCACCGTCAGCGCGTGGAGGTCGAATATGCCCCTCTTTACGAAGAGATCGGCCTGGGCACGACGATCTGGAGCCCGTTGGCCAGCGGCTTGCTGACCGGCAAATACAATCAAGGTATGCCCGAGGGCACGCGCGCTTCACTAGAAGGTTACGAGTGGCTACACAAACATTTCGTGGATGAAGAAGCTATTCGAAATATCCAAAAGGTCGGCGAGATAATGCCGATAGCCGGGGAATTAGGCTGCACGATGCCGCAACTGGCCCTGGCCTGGACGTTGAAGAATCCCAACGTCAGCACCACCATCACCGGCGCGTCGAAAGTTGAGCAAGTGGTAGAGAACATGAAATCCATTAACTTCGTGGACAAACTCACCCCCGAGGTGATAGAACGGATCGAGGCGATTCTTGACAACAAACCCCAACCACCGACCGATTGGCGCGAATAGTCAGTCCACAACCCACTTCCTACTGCGTACTGCCTACTGCCTACTGCCTATTGCCCACCGGCCTCACCGGTTGTCGAATCACCGTCTTCAATTTCTCGGGGGCCACCCGCCGCGGATCGCCCAGGTAGATTTCGTGATGCTTGCCGTTCAATTCGTAGCCCTGTTCCTTGGCGAATTGGTGCATAGCCGCAATCGTAGGCCCTTCGTTGGCATAGGAGCCAAGATACATAATCTGCACAGATAAGCCTTCGTGATATTCACCGAAGCGCAGGCGCGGCAGGGCGGCGGGATTCTTCTTGCGGGCTAATTCAGCGCGAGCCTGCTCGACGATCTCGGCGGTGACCGGCTCAGGCTGCATGACCATCACCGTCCACAGCCAATCCTCTTTTCGAGTCTGACTGAACGCGGTCATATCTTCTGCCCACCACAGACCTTCCAGAGGCGGCACAGTGAACTCGATCCCCTGCGGCTTGAGCGCAAACTTGATCGTGTAGGCCATCCCATAGAGCGCATTGCAGGCCTCCTGGAAGAGATGATTATCGTTGGGATAACCCTCCCCATCCACCATCAGGAAATTCATCGCCGGCACATCCACCAGCGTGAATTTCCCCTTGGGGGGCAGGTAGAGATGT
>Ga0194111_10000895_pt1 | contig 36584 bp, 37 predicted proteins | sample TA2KigC300mmetaG_FD_146194 | JGI IMG/M metagenome (GOLD analysis project Ga0194111, IMG submission 146194) | Freshwater microbial communities from Lake Tanganyika, Tanzania - TA2015033 Kigoma Deep Cast 300m | ecosystem: Environmental > Aquatic > Freshwater > Lake | place: Tanzania: Lake... | reverse complement strand
GGGGCGAAGCACGCGGCCGAGGCGGTGTGAGGGGCTGACCAAAGCTTGTTGAGGGGAGGGCCGGGAGACCGAAGGCCCCCCGCCCTCCCCTCAAACTCCCCTCCCAGCCCCCCCAGATAAGGGATTGGGGGAGGGGGCAAGGGGCTGTGACCCTTGGCCCCTTACCCCACCCAACAACCACGAAGGAGCAAGAGCATGGCCAGGGAGTTTACGGTAGCAGTGGCGGGGGCCACCGGCGCGGTGGGTCGGCAGATGTTGCAGTGTCTGGAGGAGCGCCGCTTCCCGGTGCGGCGCCTCATCCCCCTGGCCTCGGAGAGGTCGCTGGGGCTCACCGTCCCCTTCCGGGGCAAAGAGCTGCCCGTGGAGGTCCTGGGCCCCGATTCGTTCCAGGGGGTGGACCTGGCCCTCTTTTCAGCCGGCGGCGGCGCCAGCAAAGACTACGCCCCCCACGCCGCGGCCGCCGGGGCCGTGGTCATCGACAATTCCAGCGCCTGGCGCATGGACCCGGACGTGCCCCTGGTGGTGCCCGAGGTCAATCCCGGCGACATCGCCGATTATCAGAAAAAAGGCATCATCGCCAACCCCAACTGCTCCACCATCCAGATGGTGGTGGTGCTGAAGCCCATACATGACGCGGCCCGCATCAAACGGGTGGTGGTCTCCACCTACCAGGCGGTGTCCGGCACCGGCCAGAAGGCAGTGGAGGAACTGTCCCAGCAGGTGCGGGCCCTGTTCGCCTGCCAGAGCATTGAAAAGAAGGTTTACCACCACCGCATCGCCTTCAACTGTTTCCCCCATATCGACGTCTTTCTGGAGAACGGCTACACCAGGGAAGAGATGAAGATGGTGCTGGAAACCAAGAAGATCATGGGGGACGAATCCATCGAAGTGACGGCCACCACCGTCCGGGTGCCGGTCTTTTACGGCCACTCCGAGGCGGTGAACCTGGAGACGGAGCGCAAACTCACCCCCGAGGAGGCCCGCCGGATCCTGGCCCGGGCCCCCGGCGTCAAGGTGGTGGACAATCCGGCCAAGAACGAATATCCCATGCCCCTGGACGCCGCGGGCCAGGACCTCACCCTGGTGGGCCGCATCCGGGAGGACTTCAGCATCAAAAACGGCCTCAACCTCTGGGTGGTGGCCGACAACATCCGCAAAGGCGCGGCCACCAACGCGGTGCAGATTGCGGAAATATTGATCCGGGATTATTTGTAGTGAGCGGTGAGCAGATAGGTAGGGCGGGAAAGCGAAGCGCATCCTGCCGTGAGGACTCGCCCGCCGCTGCACATCTGACGCCGCCCGGGGGGCCGGGGCCGTGCGCATCATTGCCGGGCATCTCAAGGGCCGGCGCCTGGCTCCGGTGAAGGGCCGCACCCGCCCCACCGGCGCCAAGGTGAGGGAGGCCATCTTCAACATCCTGGGCGAGGCCGTGGCCGGGGTCCGGGTGCTGGACCTCTTCGCCGGCACCGGCGCCCTGGGTCTGGAGGCCCTGAGCCGGGGGGCGCAGGAAGCGGTCTTCGTGGAGGATCACCCGGCCGCCCTGGCGGCCTTGCGCCGCAATCTGGAGGAGTTGGCGGTGCGCTCCCAGGCCCGGGTGCTGGCGTTGCCGGTCCGGACGGCCCTGAAAAAGCTGTCCCGGGGGCGGGAGCGCTTCGGCTTGGTCTTCCTGGACCCGCCCTACGACCAGGGCCTGTTGGCCCCCGCCCTCCAGGCGTTGGTCACCGCTGGCGTGCTGGCGCCCGGCGCCTGGGTGGCAGCCGAAATGAGCAGCCGGGAGGAGGCGCCGGTCCTCCCCGGAGCCCTCTCCCTGGTGGAAACCAGGCGCTACGGCGACACCCAGGTGGCCTTTTACAGGAGCCGGGAAAATGACAACTAGGAGCGGTGCAAGCTCATGACCAAGCTAGCCGTCTATCCGGGGTCCTTCGACCCCATCACCAACGGCCACCTGGACCTGATTCAGCGGGGCCTCCGCATCTTCGACACCATCATCGTGGCGGTGGCCAAAAATCCCGCCAAACAGTCGCTGTTCACTGTGGAGGAGCGCCTGGAAATGATCCGGGTGGCGGTGGGGGACAAGCCCCGGGTGAAAATCGACTCCTTCCAGGGCCTGCTGGTGGACTATGTGCGCAGCGTGAACGCCCGCATCGTGCTCCGGGGCCTCCGGGCCGTCACCGATTTCGAATACGAGTTCCAGATGAACATGATGAATCGCCGTCTGGAGCCGGAGATCGAAACCGTCTTCCTCATGACCGGCCTACCCTGGGTCTTTTTGAGCTCCAGCATCCTGAAGGAGGCCGCGGTGCACGGCGGCAACATCGAAGGCATGGTGCCGCCCTACGTCTTCAAGCAGCTCAAGCGGAAATTCGGACAGGAATGATTATGAAACGGCTGCGCATCTGCGTCATCGACGGCCAAGGGGGCGGCATCGGCGCGGCCCTCATCAAGCGCCTGAAAGAGGTTTACCGGGAGGAGCACGAGGTCGTCGCCCTGGGCACCAACGCGGTGGCCACCGCCCAGATGATGAAGGCCCGGGCCAACCGGGGGGCCAGCGGCGAAAACGCCATCGTCACCACCGTGCCCACCGCGGACGTCATTCTGGGGCCGCTCTCCATCATCCTGGCCAACGCCATGATGGGTGAGCTCACGCCCCGCATGGCTCAGGCCATCGCCTCGGCCCCGGCCCCCAAACTGCTGTTGCCCTTAACCCAGGAAAGGGTGGAGATCGTGGGCCTGTCCCCCGAGCCCCTCCCCCACCTGGTGGAAAAAATCGTCAGCGAACGTCTAAAGGAGATTCTCAGCCATGTGTGAAGCCGCGGCCTATCTGCTGAAAAACGGCCAGGAAGAGCTCTTCCTGGCCGACGTGGACACCATCGTCCCCGAAGGGGACCTCCTCCGGGTGGTCAACATCTTCGGGGAGCAAAAGACCATCAAAGCCTCCATCCACAGCCTGAACCTCATCAACCACAAGGTTTACCTGGTGGAGAAGGTCTGAGGTGGGGGCGCGGGAGGGGGCATGGGCGGCCGGCTCTGTCCTCTCCCCTCACTTCCCCATCCCGGTAAGTTCGTCTCTCCCCTCCCCCTCTCCGGCGCCATGGCCTTGCCGGGTGCGCCCGGCGAACTTTTCACCTCTCACTCGCTTTGCAGCAGCAGGTGCACGCCCTGACTGAGCCCGGCTCCCGGAGATCTTTGGCTTGGAGCAGCATCTGGCGGGGTTAGTTGTTCAGGGGAGGAAAACCCAGCCGCAGGGGCGGGTTGAAAACCCGCCCCTATGAGTGATATCAAGCAGTTGCAGGATTATTTATTTCATTCCAAAGCAAAGCAGTTATTGCTGCACCTTGACGTACTTGCCGTCCTTGATTTCGAAGAGGTAGACCCCGCCTTTGACGCCGCTGCGCACTATGTCGTGCTGGTCGTTGAAGGAGAGTTTGCCGGTCACCCCGTCGAAGTCCTTCATCTCATCCAGGAATTTTTTGACGCCGGCGCTGGTGGGGCCGTTTTTCTTCATGCCTTCCAGGATCATGGAGGCGGCGTCATAGCTCAGGGCCGCGAACATGATGTTCACGGGCTCCTTGGCCTCCTTGGCCTGGGCGTAGTAAGCTTCCCGGAATTTCTTGTTTCTGGGGGTGTCGTAGTCCTCGTCATACTCGCCGTTAATGAGGTGGCCTTCCGCCGCCGCGCCGGCCAGCTTGGCGTATTCCGGGTCCATGTCGCCGTAGACGCCGATGATCTTCTGGTTCAACCCCAACTGCCGGGCCTGGGCCGCGGCGGGGGCGGTCTCCGGGGTGTAGCCGGGGATGAAGAGCAGATCGGGGTTCTTTTCCTTGATCTTGGTGAGCTCACTTTTGAAATCCCGGGAGCCCCGGTTGAAGGCCTCCTGGGCCACCACTTCGATGCCCAGCTTGGCAAAGTCCTTGCCGAAGGCCTCGGCGCAGCCCTTGCCGTAGGGTTCGTTGCTGTAGAGGATGGCCACGGTCTTGGGCTTGAGCTTCTCGGCAATATAGAGGGTCATGGCCTGGGACTGGTGGTCGATGCGGGAGCAGGCCCGGTAGATGTACTGGCCGATGCCGCTCAGCTTGGGGGTGGTGGCGGTGGGGGTGACCAGCACCACCTTGGCATCCTCCGCGGTCTTGGCCGCGGCCGAGGACGCCCCCGAGGTCATGGGCCCCACCATGGCGATGACCTTGTCCACATTGATGAGCTTCTGCACCGCGTTGACGCCGGTGGTGGGGGAGTCCTTCTCGTCTTCCACCACCAACTGCACGGGCACGCCGTTGATGCCGCCGGCTTTGTTGATCTCCTCCACCGCCATCAGCACCCCGCGCTTGGCGGGGATGCCGTGTTCGGCGCCGATGGAGAGCCTGAGCACCGTGCCCATCTTGACGGTTTTCTTCTCCGCGCAGCCCGCCGGGGGCAAAAGCAATCCCAAGACTCCGAGCAGACCTGCCAACCACCATACTCTTCCTTTCATAAAGACCTCCTTTGCGATTATCCGTTCATCGAGGGAGGGGTGCGCCTCCCTGGTTGACGCCCTCCGGGGAATCTGCCGGCCATGGGAGTGACGGCGGGCGGGAAGGAGGGAGTGCGGCGGCAATCGGGCTTCCCACAGCCGGCGGCCCTGCCTCCGGAGTCGCCTCTGCCGGGCGGAGAGGTCCCTGCCAGGCAATGCCATCTTTTTCCCTTTTCAGAAAAAATTCAAGGAAAAATGTACCGGAGGATCTTGATGGACTCTTTACCAAAAATTCTGTCGACAGCTCAACTCCGATAACTGGCGTTGATGCGGATATAGTCCTCAGTGAGGTCCCCGGTGAGGTAATGGTCGGCCGCGTCGCCCCGATGGAGGTCGATGGCCACGGTGAAGGGGCCCGCCAGGATGGCCTCCCGGGCCTGGGCTTCGGCGGCCTCCCCCAGACCCTGGCCGGCCCGGACGATTTGCCGGCCGCCGATGGCCACCTCCACCCGGGCCGGATCGAAGCGGGCCCCGGAGCGCCCCAGGGCCGCCAGGATGCGCCCCCAGTTGACGTCCGCGCCCCGCATGGCCGTCTTCACCAAGGGCGAGGTGGCCACCGTGGCCGCAGCCCGGCGGGCCTCCCCGGGGGTGGCGGCGCCCCGCACCTCCACCCGGTAAACCCGGGTCACGCCCTCGCCGTCGGCCACCACCTGGGTGGCCAGGTCTTCCAGGACCTGGGTGAGCAGGCGGCGGAAGGGCTCCACCGCGTGGCTGTCCTCCTTCAGCAGGGTGTTCCCGGCCCGGCCGCTGGCCAGCACCAGCACGGTGTCGTTGGTGGAGGTGTCGCCGTCAATGCTGATGCGGTTGAAGGTGCGCCCCACCGCATCCTTGAGGCAGCGGCGCAGCAGCTTCGGGGCGATCTTGAGGTCCGTGAAGACGAAGGCCAGCATGGTGGCCATGTCGGGGTGGATCATGCCCGCGCCCTTGGCCACTCCGGCCACGGTGACGGGCCGACCCGCCACCCGGTCCGTCAGGTGCGTGGTTTTGGGGCGGGTGTCGGTGGTCATTATGGCCCGGGCCACTTCGGTGAGACCCTCGGGGTCCAGCCGGGCCACCAGGTCCGGCAGGGCCTCCCGGAAGCGGGCCACCGGAAGGGGCTGCCCGATGACCCCGGTGGAGGCGGGAACCACCAGGGCCTCGGGCAGGGCCAGGAGTTCCGCGGCCTGGCGGGTGGTCTCCCGGGCCGCCTCCATCCCCTCGGGGCCGGTGCAGGCGTTGGCGTTGCCGCTGTTCACCAGGATGGCCTGGAGCCGGCCGCTCCGCAGACGCTCGCGGCTCAACAGCACCGGGGCGGCTTTCACCCGGTTGCTGGTGAAGACTCCCGCGGCCGCGGCCGGGGCCTCGGCGACGATGAGGGCCAGGTCCAGGCCCCCCTGCTTCTTGATGCCGGCGGCCGCACCTGCGGCCTGGAATCCCGGCACTATCATTTCATGGCCTCCAGGGTGACGGGTTGTCGGATGATGGTCTTGAGGTTGGCCGGCGCGGTCCGCCGCGGGTCGTTGAGGTAAATCTCATGGTGCAGGCCGGCGAAATGATAGCCCTTCTCCTTGATGGCGCGGTGCAGCCGCTCCATGGTGGCGGCTTCGTCGCCGTAGGGCCCCACGTGCAGCACCTGGGCCGACAGGCCTTCGGCGAAGCGGGCGAAGCGCACCCCCTCCAGGGACGGGAGCTTTTTCTTTCGCTGCGCCTCTTTTAAGGCCTGGGACACCATCCCCGCGTCCACCAAGTCGGGCTGGCGGACCATCAGAGTCCAGCGCCAGCGGTCCCGGGCCGCGGGGTCGAAGGGGCCGCCGTCGGCCATGGCCCAGAGCCCTTCCAGAGGCAGGACGCGGTAATCCACCCCCTGCCTTTTCTTAACCATGAATTTCAGGGTATAGGAGGCTTTGAACAGAGCCTCCACCGTCTCCCGGAACTCCGGCGCCAGGTCGGGGTCGCCCACGCCGTCGGCCATGAGGAAGTGCAGCGGCGGCACCTCCACGAAGGCCACTTCCCTGGGGGCGGCCTGGTAGAGCTGCGGTTGGTCCTTGAGAAGATCGACTTGCGTCATGGCACGGCGCCGGTCCGAAGATGGTGCGCGGTGCGCACCCTACGGAACATCTTTTACCGTGAAAATCCCTATCATAGGGCGGCTTGCGGCCGCCGACCTCGTTCTGTAGGGGCGGGTTTGAAACCCACCCCTACGGCAGGGTTTTCATCCTCGGGGGTGGACCTGTCGGGGCCATGAGCATTTCAAGACAGTCGCTCATGAGCCTGGGGCCCACCCATAAATTATGAAAAGTTAAGCATCCTTACGGTGCGCAGTGCGCACCCTACAAAAAACTTTTCGGAGCAGGAGCTGGAGAACCAGGTTGGCCGGCAATTCTTTTCCGCCGAAACCGCGCGGTATTTTCTGGTTGAACTGCGGGAGCGCTGCCCCTGCCTCACTTGCCGCAGCACTTCTTGTATTTCTTGCCGCTGCCGCAGGGGCAGGGGGAGTTGCGGCCCACCTTCCCCGTCTGGGGCTGGGCCGGCTGGGCCGGGGCGCCGTCCCCGTGGCTGAAAAACATGGGCTGGGAGGCGGGCCGGGCCTCGGCCGGGGGCTCCTGGTGGGGCCGCACCTGGAGGTGGAACATGGCGCTCACCGTGTCCGCCTTGATGCGGTGCACCAGGTTCATGAACATGTCGTAGCCCTCCAGTTGGTATTCCCTGAGCGGGTCCTTCTGGGCATAGCCCCTGAGACCGATTCCGTCCCGCAAATGGTCCATGGAGAGGAGGTGCTCCTTCCAGTGGTTGTCCACGATCTGCAGGCTCACCATCTGCTGCAGGTGGGCGAAAAACTCCGGGCCGATCTCCTCCCGGCGGGCGGCGAAGCGCTCCCTCACCTGTTCGCTGAGGTATTCCGCCAAGTCGCCGTTCAGGGCCTCGTCCAGGTTCACCCGGAAGCCGAACTGGCGTCGGAAGGCGTCCTCCAGGGCCTGGAGGTCCCACTCCTCCTCCACTTTGTCGCCGATGTATTCGGCCACCAGGTCGTCCAGCAACTCCTGGGCCATCTCCAGCAGGTCCTCTTCCAGGTTTTCGCCGGCCAGAATCTGGCGGCGCTGGGAGTAGATCACCTCCCGCTGCTGGTTCATGACGTTGTCGTATTCCAGGAGGTGTTTGCGGATGTCGAAGTTGTGGGCCTCCACCCGCTTCTGGGCCTTTTCGATGGCGTTACTCACCATGCGGTGTTCGATGGGCTCACCGTCGCCCATGCCCATGGCGCCCATGAGGTTTTTGATGCGGTCGGCCCCGAAGATGCGCAGCAGGTCGTCCTCCAGGGACAGATAAAAGCGGGAGGTGCCGGGGTCGCCCTGGCGCCCGGAGCGCCCCCGGAGCTGGTTGTCGATGCGCCGGGACTCGTGGCGTTCGGTGCCCAGGATGTGCAGACCGCCCCGCTCCACCACGCCCAGCCCCAGGACGATGTCGGTGCCCCGGCCGGCCATGTTGGTGGCGATGGTGACCATGCCCTGCTGCCCGGCCGTGGCCACGATCTCCGCCTCCTTCTCGTGGTGCTTGGCGTTTAAGACCTCGTGCCTGATGCCTTCACGTTTCAGGAGGCGGCTCAACAGCTCCGACTTCTCGATGGAGGTGGTGCCCACCAGCACGGGCTGGCCCCGGCGGTGGCAGTCGATGATCTCCTCCACCACGGCCCGGTATTTCTCTTCGGGGGTTTTGTAGATGACGTCCGGGAAGTCCTCCCGGATCATCTTCTTGTGGGTGGGGATGACCATCACGTCCAGTTTATAAATTTTCTTGAATTCCTCGGCTTCGGTGTCGGCGGTGCCGGTCATGCCCGCCAGTTTACTGTACATGCGGAAGTAATTCTGGAAGGTGATGGTGGCCAGGGTCTGGTTTTCATTTTCGATGCGCACCCCCTCCTTGGCCTCCAGGGCCTGATGCAGGCCGTCGGAGTAGCGCCGGCCGGGCATGAGGCGGCCGGTGAACTCGTCCACAATGATGACCTGGCCGTCCTTGACGATATACTCGTCGTCCCGCTGAAAGAGATTCTGGGCCTTCAGGGCCTGGTTGAGATGGTGCAGCACCTCGATGTGCCGGGGGTCGTACAAGTTGTCCAGGTTGAGGAGCTTCTCGGCCCGGGCGATGCCCTCTTCGTTGATGAGCACCGAACGGGCCTTTTCATCCACGGTGAAATCCCGATCCCTTTTCAGTTGCAGGGACACCCGGTTCAGGATGTAGTAGAGGTCGGTGGATTCCTCGGCGGGGCCGGAGATGATGAGGGGCGTGCGGGCTTCGTCGATGAGAATGGAATCCACTTCGTCCACGATGGCGTAATTGAAGTCCCGCTGGACGTAGTCCTCCAGGGAGAATTTCATATTGTCCCGCAGGTAGTCGAAGCCGAACTCGTTATTAGTGCCGTAGGTGATGTCCGCGGCGTAGGCCCGGCGGCGCTCCTCGTCGGTGAGACCGTGGAGGATGGTGCCCACCCGGAGGCCCAGGAAGTTGTAGATGCCCCCCATCCAGGCGGTGTCCCGGCGGGCCAGGTAGTCGTTGACGGTGACGATGTGGACGCCGTGGCCGCTCAAAGCGTTGAGATAGGCGGGCAGCACGGCCACCAGGGTTTTGCCTTCGCCGGTCTTCATTTCGGCGATCTTGCCTTCGTGGAGCACCATGCCGCCGATGAGCTGCACGTCGAAGGGCCGCAGGCCCAGGACCCGGAGGGACGCCTCCCGGGCCACCGCAAAGGCCTCGGGCAAGAGGTCGTCCAGGTCTTCGCCCCGTTCCAGCCGCTCCTTGAAGCGGGGGGTGTAGGCCTGCAACTCGCCGTCGGACAGGCGGCGCAGGTCGGGCTCCAGGGCGTTGATCCGGTCCACCAGGGGGGCCATGCGCCGGAGCTCCCGGTCATTTTTGCTGCCGAAAATCTTTTTCAGAAAATAGCTGATCATGACTCCATCACGGCTGCTGCCTGGGCGGCGCCGCAACTTTCCTCAGACTGCGGCTTGCCCGTAAAATATAAAAGTGGGCGGGAAAGCGAAGCGCATCCCGCCTTCGGAATTTATTGCCCTCCCGGATGCCGAACCCCGTCATCTGCCGCCCGCTCCGGGTCATCCATCCCATGTGAACGTAACGGTAAAAGGGCCGTATTGCTGAAGGGGGGAGGCGCGGCGCTTTCCCGCAACGCAACTGCGGCACAATCTTTCCCTAGTTTAAGGTTATCCCGCCGGAAGTCAAGCCGGGCAACGCTCAGGCAAGACGGAGCATCATGGGAATTTCGTCGCAGTCCGGGTACTTGAGGCATTTGACGCAGTCGGCCCAAATCCGGGGGTGGAGCTTCTCCCGGGGGAAGATGCGGAAGCCGAAGCGCTCGAAGAAGGCGGTGCTGTCGGTGAGGACGAAAACCTGTTTCAGTCCCAATTCTCTGGCTTCCTCCAGGCAGCCGTTCACCAGGCTGCTGCCCAAGCCCCGGCCCTGGTGGGAAGGGATCACCAGCAGGGAGCGGATCTCCCCCAGGTCCTCCCAGAAGACGTGCAGCGCGGCGATGCCCAGCAGGGGCCCGCCGGCGTCGTCCCGGCAGACAAAGAAGTCCCGGACGTAGCTGTAGAGCTCGGAAAGTGAGCGGGGCAGTACGTTCCAGCGCCCGGAATACTCGTTGAGCAGCCGGTAAATCTCCGGGATTTCGGCGAGGCGGGCTTTGCGGATCATGGCGCCTTGACAGGGACGCTTCCCTCAGAGATGATTATAACAATCTCTGACCGCAAGGAAAACGCATGGAAATCATTTCTCAGGACAAATTTGTGCGTCTGGAATACCGTCTGCGTCTCAAATCGGGGGAATATCTTCGGGGAGAACCCGGCCGGCCGGCCCATCTCAGCTTCATCGCCGGCTGCGGCGAGGTCCTGCCGGGCCTGGAGCGCCGCCTCTGGGGGCTGCCGGTGGACGACCGGGTGGAGTTCGTGGTGCCTGCGGCCGAGGCCTTCGGCGCCTACGATCCCGACAATGTGCAGGTCTGGACCCGCAAGGTCTTCCCCGCCGAGATGGAGTTGGCGCCGGGGCAGAAGGTGTTGCCCGCGGAGCTGCCCTTTCCGCCCGAATATCCCCTGACCATCAAGGAAGTGCAGGGTGAGCGGGTGATCCTGGACCTGAACCACCCTCTGGCGGACCAGGACCTTTATTATGAAGTCCGGGTGCTGGAGGTGCGGCCCGCCACCGCGGAGGAACTGACGCCGCTGAAGCAGTGTCAGGCCTGTCGGGAGGAGAGCATGCAGGGCTGAGGCCCGATTGCGCCTCCCGGGAAAAAAACCCCGGCCCTCCAGGGGCCGGGGTTTGTCGTTATGGAGTAAAGATGCAGATCAGGTCTCGGTGATGGTGATGGCCCCAGAGGGGCACACTTCGATGCAGCTCTCGCAGCCCAGACACTCATCCTCGTTCACCACCACGGCCTTGTCGTTCTGCATCTCGAAAACCCCCGTGGGACAAACATTGACGCATTCTTCATCGCCGGTGCACTTGTCGGCGTCCACTTCCACCCGCCAAGCCATAAGGGAAACCTCCTTATCCGATTGTCTATGACTAAGTGCCAGCCGGCCCTGAACAGAGCCGGAATTGATGCCTTCCATACCCGGGCTGCCGGCCCCACCCCGCGGCTCCCGCCCGGGTGAGAGGTGGGGCTGCGCGGCACCACCTCAGGCCGGTTGCCGGCGACTCTCCGGTCGGGGCGGGATGACCGGAGCCGGGGTGGTTGCCTCAACGGGTTATGCTAGCGGATTTTTGCCCGCCGTTGGCCCCCGCCTTCGGTCCGTCGTTCCATCCCGCCCGGTTCCGGCGGGGCGGCGGCCTGTCGGCGCCGGTGATAGGCCTCGGCCTGCCGCACCAGGGAGGGAGCCCAATCGGGCGCGCCCAGGGCGTGAAGATGCGAGTATGTGGCCAGCACGTTTTGGTATAACAGTCCGTCCCGGTGTCCGCCGATGCCGGCCCCCCGGAGCACCCGGAAGGCCATGGGCGCCTCGGGGCCGGGCTCCGGGTCGATGCGGGAATAGTGGAACTCGTGGCCCTTGAGCCGGACGCCGGCCGGGAAAAAGGGGTTGGGGGCGCAGACTTCCAGGATGGTATAGCCGTGGCCCTGGGGCGCCCGCCCCATGACGAAGTCAAAGGGGAACACGCCCGCCATGGGGAAGCGCTCCCCCTGGAGGGTGGCGATGGCCTGCCCCAGGTACATGAGCCCGCCGCATTCGGCGTACACCGGCAAACCCTGCTGCGCCGCGGCCTTGACGGACATCCGGAAGGAGCGGTTGCGGGCCAGGTCCCGGGCATGGGTCTCGGGAAAACCGCCGCCGATGTAAAGGCCGTCCAGATCGTCGGGCAGGGCCGGATCGGTGAGGGCGCTGAGCCACACCAGCCTGGCTCCGTGGGCCTCCAGGGCCTCCAGGTTTTCCGGATAATAGAACTGGAAGGCCGAGTCCCGGATGACGCCGATGTTGACCAGATCCCGGGCCGTCTCCGGGGACGGTTCGTCCACTGCAGAGAGCGGCAGGGGCGGCGCCTGGCAGGCCACCTGCCAGAGACCGTCCAGGTCCAGATAGCGCTCCGCCAGGTCCCGGGCGGTTTCGATGGCGCGCTGCACCCCCCGGTGCTCCGGCGGCGGCACCAGGCCCATGTGGCGCTCGGGAAAGACGGCGCACTTGAGACGCGGCACCGCCCCCAACACCGGCACGCCGCAATAGTGCTCGATGGCGTTCCTGAGGATGGCTTCGTGACGGGGGCGGGCCACCTGATTGAGGATGACTCCCCGGAGGGGGACCTGCGGGTCGAAGTGCTGGCAGCCCAACACCAGGGCGGCGGCGGTGCGGGTCATCATGGTGCAATTGAGCACCAGCACCACCGGGGTGGCCAGCAGTTTGGCCAGTTCTGCAGTACTGAAGGTTCCCTGGGCGTCCAGGCCGTCGTAAAGTCCCCGGTTGCCCTCGATGACCAGGGCATCGGCTTGGGCGGCGTGACGGCCCACCAAGGCCATAATCTGGGCCCCCTCCATGAGGAAGGGGTCCAGGTTATGACTGGGACTGCCGGCCGCCAGGCCGTGCCAGGCGGGGTCGATATAGTCCGGCCCCTTCTTGAACGGGACCAAACTCTTCCCCCTGGCCCGCCAGGCGGCCAGCAAACCCAAGGTCAGGGTGGTCTTGCCGGCCCCACCCCGAAGCGCAGACAGGAGCAATCGGGGACAGGGCCGATGCATCAGTGTTTGGCCGCCGCTTCTTCGTGGGGAATTTCGACGAAGCTGCCACCGAAATAGGTGTACACGCAGCGACCGGCATCGACCAGGGTCTTGATAGCATCCTGGACGATCTTCTTATCCACCTCAGGATGTTTTTTAATCATATCCTTCCAGATGTCCGAGGCTTTGAGCTTTCTTTTGCCGTGGGCCTTTTCGACCATCTGAAAGATTTCTTCTACAAGTTCTTCCTTAGAAATTCCCATTTAACTCACCTACTTTAGAATTTAAAATGCATTGACGTCCTATAAGTTTCATACGCCTGGAACTTATAGTCGTCAATATGCTGGAAGGTGAACGGCAGGTCGCACACCTCGAAGAACTTTTCCCAACCGATGCGCTCGATCCACTCGCCCAGGCGCTCCCACTTGTTGGCGCCTTCCGCATACTTGATGAGGATTTTGCGGATGGTCTCCACGGTTTCCGGCCAGCGGGGCGGATTGTTGGGAATGTAAGGCACGGCCAGCCGGGAGAAGGCCGGCGGGCTCTTGGCGTTGGAAACCTTGCCCCCCACCAGGAGGGCCACGCCGCCTTTCTCGGAGTCAAAGCAGGGCAGGGCCGGGCACATGGTGTAGCAGTTGCCGCAGTACATGCAACGGGGCTCGTTCACCACCACGCTCTTGATGCTCTTGTCCGGATGGGGCCGGATGGCGCCGGTGGGACAGGAGGCGATGGTGGTGGGAATCTCGCACAGATGGCGCAGCTTTTGGTGATCAATCTTGGGCACCGTCCGGTGCACGCCGCACATGGCGATATCGGAGCAGTGCACCGCGCCGCACATGTTGATGCAGCAGGCCAGAGCAATGCGCACCTGGGCCGGCAGCTGGTGGCTGCCGAAGTACTCGAACAGGTCGTCCATCACCGCCTTGACGGGCCCGGAGGCGTCGATGGCCGGGGTGTGGCAGTGCACCCAGCCCTGGGTGTGGATGATGCTGGTGACGGAATGACCGGTGCCGCCCACGGGCCAACCCAGTTCCTTCAGATCCTTCTTCAGGGGTTCAATCCTGGCCTTGTCGGTGAGCAGGAACTCGATATTATTGCGGCTGGTGAAGCGGAAGTAGCCATCGCAGAATTTGTCGGCCAGGTCGCATACTTCACGCACGAAATCGGTGCTGATCAGGCGGGAGGCTCCGGCCCGCACGGAGTAAAGCTCCGCGCCGCTCTCGGACACATGCTTCAACACGCCGGGTTCAGGGATCTCATGATATTTCCACTTGCCGTAGTTTTCCTTGATGATGGGCGGCAAGAACTGTTCGTAATGCGGCGGGCCGATATCGGTTTTACGTTCGCTCATGATCCTTTCTCTCCTTAGTTGGCAAGTTGCAGCGGCAAGGCCTTATTCCACATCAAAGCCTTCGGTCTGATAGTATTTCCGGCCTTTGGCTTCGGCGTCAAAGTCGGATTGATTCCAGAAGAAGAAGGGGTTGGCCCGGGGGATCCGGACCTGCTGCGGCGCGGGCGGCAGTTCCGCGGCTTCCAGGAATTCCCGCATGCCCAGGCGCAGAATGAGTTCTCCCACTCTTTCCCGGTTCTTGCCGTGTTCGGCCCACCATTCGGTGATCCTGCTGTTCAATTCCTTAAACTCGTCATAGGGGGACTCCATCACCATGAAGGGCTGAATCACCCAACTGAGCTGCGCCCCTTCCAGGATGGGAGCATGGGAGCCCAGCAGAATGGCGGCGCCGGTTTCCGTGCCGGGCCGCAGAGCCTGGGGCATCATGTTGATGCAGTGCATGCAGTGGTTGCAGTTCCGATCGTCGATCTTCAGGGTCTTGCCGTCATAGCTCATGCAGTAAGTGGGGCACAGACCCACCACATCAGCCTGGACATCCAGCTTGTCAACGTGGGCGCCGCCACCCTTGGGCTTCAGCTCGCCGCCGGCGTAGGCCTGCACCGCAGACTGGTCGACGCGGATGTCATCCTTCCAGACGCCGATCACGGACAAGTCGGCCCGAGCCACCGCGGCCACGCAGTCATTGGGGCAGCCGGAGAATTTGATCTTGTACTTATAGGGGTAGGAAGGCCGGTGCAGGTCGAACTGCATCTCCTGAGTAATTTCGTAGCAGGCCTCCATGGTGTCGTAACAGGACCATTCGCAGCGTGCGGGACCCACGCAGCAGGAGGGGCTGCGGAAAGTGGAACCGGAGCCGCCCAGGTCCCAACCGGCCGCAGTCAATTCCGCGAAGCAGGGTTCCAAATTCTCGGTGCGGCAACCCAGGAAGATGACGTCGCCGGTGGCGCCATGCAGGTTCATGACGCTGCTGCCGTGTTTGTCCCAGATGTCGCACAGTTGCCGCAAAGCCGCGGTGGTGTAAAACCACCCGGAGGGCTGGTTGATGCGCATGGTGTGGAAATGTTCCACCCCGGGAAACTCATCCGGCAAGTCGGAATACCGGCCGATAATGCCCGATCCGTAGCCCAGGACGCCCACGATGCCGCCGTGCTTCCAATGGGTGATTTTCTCCTGGTAAGACCGTTCCAACTGTCCCAAAAGGTCTAGGACCTGGGGTTTCTTGGCGGCGATCCTCTTGAGGTCCGTGACAAAACTGGGCCAAGGGCCGCTTTCCAGTTGATCCAGCAATGGGGTTTTGGACATGAACGTTCCTCCCTCTTTTGAATGGTCCCCGAGGGGCTTATCCTTTTTTTCACAATACCAAACCCAATCTCATACCATCACAAGCAATTTGTCAACTAAAAAATATGGCCTAAATTTCGTCGATGAGATTCACCGGACAAATGGCCTCCAAAGCCTCCCGGCAGAGGGCCGCGGGGCCCACCACCAGAGTCGCCAGGGCCTCGGGGTGCAGGTGCTCCCGGGCGGCCGCCTGGACCTCTGCCAGGGTCACGGCCTCCATGGCGTCGGGATAGCGATTCAGATAGTCCAGACCCAGGTCGTACAGGTCCACCGCCACCACCTGGCGGGCCAGGGCCCGGGTGGTCTCCAGGCGCAGCGGGAAGTTGCCCACATAGAAGGAGCGGGCGTCGGCCAACTCCTGGGCCGTGACCCCGGACTTCTGCACCTGCCGGAGCACCGCGCCGATCTCCTGCACCACCGTGGCGGTGTGCCGGGCCGGGGTGAAAGTGGACACCGTGAACGGCCCCGGCGCCCGGCGGAAGCTGAAGAGGCTGCGGATGCCGTAAGTGAGTCCCAACTCGGCCCGGATGCGGCCCATGAGGCGGGAGGAAAACCCCCCTTCCCCCAGGATGTAATTCATCAGCCGCACGGCAAAGAAATCCGGGTGGGCCCGGGGCGGGCCCAGGAAACCGGCGCGGATCTCGCTCTGGGTCAACTCCGGCCGGTTAAGGAGGTAGATTCCGGGGGTCCCCGGTCGGTCCGGCGGCTCCGCATAGGCCGGGCTGGGCGGGCCGCCGCCGGTCCAGGCGGCCCAGTGCCGCTCCGCCTCGTCCTCCACCAGGCTGCGGGGCGCCATGCCCACCACCACCAGGGTGGCGGCTTCGGGGCTGAACTCCCGTCCATAGTGGCCAGTCAGGTCCTGGAGGGTGAGGCGATCCAGGCTCTCCGGCTCGCCCCGGATGGCGTGTCCGTAAGGAGCGCCCCCGAAAAAGAGGCGGGTGAAGGTGCGGGAGGCCAACTCCCGGGGATCGTCCAGCACCTGGGCCAGTTCAGCCCGGCGGCGCTCCACCAACAGGGGAAACTCCTCCGGGGGAAAGAGCGGCGTCTGCACGACTTCCGCCAAGGTGGCCATGAGCTCAGGAAAATCCTCGGCCAGACCGTCCAGGCTGATAAAGGTGGCGTCCCAATTGGCCCGGGACTCCAGAGTGGCCCCCAGGGACTCCACGTCCCGGGCCAACTCCAGTTGGCGGCGCCGGGCCGTGCCCAGGGTGAGGTACTCCGCGGTCCAGTCCGCCACCCCAGGCTTGTCCGGGGGGTCGGTCTCGGCGCCCCGTTTCACCATGAAAATGAGACTGACCCAGGGCACCCGGCCATATTCCAGGCTCACCACCTTCAGACCATTGGCCAACCAGATCTGCTCCATTGCCGGCACCAAACGTGTCATGGCTGACTTTCCTTACCTGGATTTCTGCCCGCTCTCACCAAACCAACCCCTCTGTAATTATTGCGTCCCCAAAAACTTACCAAAATCTCCAGGGCCCATCAGCCTTCTTCTCCCTCCCCCCCGATGAAGGGGGACGGCGTCAGGGGTGGCATAATAGCTTTGCATTTCAGGATGTTGCCCTGATAAACGCCCCCTCCCCCCGGCAAATCTTTTCCCTGGGGCGCGGTGTGCACCCTACCCGTTCTCAGGCCTCTCCTCATTCTCCTCCATGAGATGCCCCAGCAGCCGCTCCACCAGGAAGAGGATGGACTCCAGGTCCAGAAAATCCAGGACCCGGTTGTCCAGGAGCAGGTGGGCCTGGGCCTGGAAGCCCTCCTCTGGTTCCGCCTCCCAGAAGAGGAGCAGCACCGGCAGCTTCGGCAGCGGCTGGAAGACCATCTGCACCTGGGCGCCCTCGCCCACCTGGGCCGGCCCACCCCCCAAAGCCAGGGACCGCTGGCGCAGCTCTTCGGCCCGACCGGCAAAATGGTCGGCCAGCTTCCCCTCCAGGCGGGCCATGGTTTTGGCCTTGGACACCGAATTGGGCAGGGTCTTATAGGCGATCCAGGTTCCCCCGGGCTCTCCGGCGCCCTGGGAGGCGATGTAGTTGTAGAGCAGGATGGCGTCCCAGGGGTCGGCCGCCGCTTCCGGCGGATAGCGCACCTGGTCCTTGAAGACGGTGAGCCGGTGGCCGAAATAGGGGATCTCCAGGAAGGGCCGGCCCCCGCTCTCCCCCGCCAAGGCCCCCAGCCCCGGGGCCAGGGCGGCGAAGTCCAGGGGCGCCACCTTCTCCTGGAGGGCCTCCAGGGCGATGGCCAGGGACTCCCGCCGCCGGCCCACGCCCTGCTCCTGCTGGCCCTTCACCTGCTCTGCCAGGCGCAGGGCCTCGCCCGACAGGTAGGGGCATTTGGCAAGATCCTCCCCCTCCTTGATCACCTGGGTGGCGAAGGCCAGACAGGTGCTCACCCCGCACTCCCCGCAATTGGTGCGGGGCAGAACCTTGAACAGCTCCAGGACCGTGATTGCCATTAACCCCGGTCCAGTTCTTCCTCCAGAGTCTGGGCGGCCACTCTGGCGTGATTGATGGCCTCATCGAAGCGGTCGGAGCGATACTGATCATAGAGTCCGCAGCCGCAGTCGGCCAGTTTATCAAAGACCTGATTTTCCTCAATGTAGGCGATGAGCGCCCGAGTGGCGCGGATCAGCCCCCATGCCTGGTCGTGCACCGTCATCCTCCTTGCCCCGGCGGCCTCCGACTGGGTGGCGGAGCCGCAACATGATGAGATATTCTATCCTTTCCGGTCGGGCCGGGCATTAGTTTATTCCAGAGTTTTTCATCAGGCAGGGGGAGTGGCAGGGCGGGAGCGGTCTCAACTCTGAGCCCCCGGGGCACACACGGGAACCGGGTGAAAAGTCGGACCGGAAGCCCGCCCCGGCTTGTGCGCCGGAAGAGCCGCAGGCGACGGTTAACCTCTATGGACATGGTCAGAATGGCTGCGTCCGGCCCGAAAGTTTGGCCCGCCTCCCCGACCGGGAGGGTGCGTTTCAGGCGCCGCCCTGCCCTTTTCCCAGGTTAGATTTTTGTTGACGGAATGATAACCCGCTGTTTAGAATTACGTGTTTTGTCAGTCCCGACCACACAAGGGGGTGGCACGCCAAGGGAGGGATTCCCGGTTGGAGATCACTGTAAGGGAGGGTTCTGCCCATGAAAAGGGAATTCTTGGTCCAGAATCCGCGGCCGGACGGATACCACCTGTTGATGGAGTTGTTCGGCTGCGACCAGGATAAACTCAATTCCCGCAAATTCCTGCACCAAACCGTCCGCAGCGCCGTTAAGAAGGTGGGGCTCACCAACCTGGGGTCCCGGTTCCACCAGTTCCAGCCCCAGGGGGTCACGGGGTTCACCCTCTTAGCCCAATCCCACATCTCCCTCCATAGTTGGCCGGAATTCGGCTATCTGGTCCTGGACATCTTCACTTGCGGCGACCAGGCCCAGGCCGATCAACTGGCCGACCTCTTCCTTGAACGATTGCAGCCCTCCCGCGTCAACTGTCAGGTGGTGCGGAAGGGTTACCAATATCCCCGGGATTAACGGCCGCCTGCGGCCTGACGCCCCTGTCGAGGGGCCGAAAAAGGGTTGACGCCCTCCCCCAGGCTGGCATAATAGTCCCTGAGCTGTAAATCATCGGGAGAGGTGTTTCTTGTGACGACCCCCAACCGTATCCTGCTTGGCGTGGCCCTGGTGATGCTCTGTGCCGCCGGGAACGGCTGCGGCCGCCAATCCGCCCTGCCCCCCCCGGCTCCCGAAAGAGCGTTGCCGGCGCCGCCGCCACCGGCTTCCTACGGCAGCCCGGACCAGATGATGTTGGGGGATGCCATGCGGGGTGGGCGTCAGTTGCCGCCCGCCGAGGTGGCCAACCTGAGCGACCGCCTCCTCATGGAAAACAGCTCCACCCTGCGGGACGGGGAGACCCTGGCGCGCCTGGAGATTCTGCTCCTCAAGACCCTGAAGAACGCTCCCCAAGAGCTTCGTGCCCGACTGATGCGCAACCTGGGGATCATCCACTATCACAACCGCAAGTTCAAGCTGGCCCTGAACGAATTTCAGGCCTCCAACGAGCTTAATCCCAAGGACGCCCGCACCCACTTTTACCTGGCCCGCCTCTATGCCCACCAAGGCAATATCTTTCTGCGCCAGGGGCAGCAGAAAAAATCCCGAGGCCAGTTCAAACTGGCTAATATGGAGCTGGAACTGGCGCGCAAGCTGGATCCTGCCAACCCCGCCTACCGTAAGAACATCAAGCATATCCTGGAGCAAGAACAGGGGAGATGAGGATTTCCTGCCCTTATTGCGGCAATGACACGGATTTTTATGAGGTGGCGGAAGGGGTGACCATCACCACCTTTTATCTGCAGAACGAAGATGGCAGCTTCTCCGCGGTGAGCGACGACTCGGAAATCCAGGGGGAGGTGCGCCTCTTCTGCGGCGAATGCCACAAGGAACTTAAGGAATACCACGAGCATTTCCTGGACATGCTGTTTTGAGTTCTCCCCTCCCAGCCCTCGCGCCGCTCTCCGATACACCGCAGGGCGGGCCGTGCATGCTCCCGACCGTGAATATCAAGGTAAGGCCGAAAGGCGCCGCAGGCTATCCGGTCTCCGCAGCGCTGAGGTCTGCGGAACTCATAACCGCCTTTTGAGGGGGTGCGGCCTCAATTCTTCCGCAGCGTCTCTTTTCCCGAGCCGCTGCGGGCATAGAGGGCCATGTATTCCTGCTGCATGGACTTGACCTCCTCCCTGGCCTGGGCCAGGTTCTGTTCCAACTCCGCGATGTTTCGGGACTTCTCCCTTGACCCTTCGCGCTGCCGCTGCACCTCCTGCTCTAGGGCGGCTGCGGTCCCGCCCAGCCGGTCCCGCTCCTGCTGCATGGTCTCCAGCGCTTTGACCAGCGCTGCCTTCTCTTTTTCCAGGACTTCCAGCTTGGCCCTCAACAGCAGCTTCATCTTTCCGGGCAGGGCGTCGTCGTCGAGGAGGGCGTCCAGGTTTGCGTCCGGGAAGCGCTTCTGTCGGCGTCGGGCCAGCAGCAGTATGGCCGACAGAAGTGCTCCTGCCAGGGCCGCCACGCTCCAGGGCCACCCGGGGAGGGCCCTGAGCCACCCCGAAAAAGCGGGCGGCTTCAATTTCTCCAGGATGCTTCGCCACCGGGGCCGGCGAGAAGAGGCGGCGCTGCCGGACCCGGCCGCTCCGGGCGACTCCAGCCGCAGGGGGGCGGAGGCCAGCACCAGGGGCGGGTGGTCCCCGGTGCACAGCCGCAGACGCACGGTGAAGGGGCCGGACGCCGGGGGCTGCAATGCCACAATCCATGACCCCGCCCCCGCCAGCTCCAGAAACACCGCGCCCAGGCCGCCGGCCTCGGGCATCACCTCCAGATGGCCGACCAGGGTGCCCACCTCTTGTCCGCCCACCACCTCCACCCGCAAGCGAACCACGCCGTCGGGCCCTCCCGGCAATGCCGCCAATCTGAGGGCCGGACTCCCCCCGGCCTTGCCCATTTCCACCGCCGCGGTCCCCACCTGATTGACCGGCTCGCCGCCGGGCGGGGGCCCTCCCCCGGCCTTCCCGGCGCCCGCCCAGGTGAGCATCGCCGAGAATATCAGACTAATGAATGTTTTGCTGCCCATCATGGTTGTCAGAAGCGGACGTTGTTCTCCGGCGGTCATACCTGTCGCCACACCGACGCCCAAGGCGACTTACTCTCACTATTTTCACTTATTCAAGGCGGTTATCTTCCTTGCTTGATCTTATCGAACAAATTCACATTTTCTACAGCGTCCCCCGGCTTTTTCGTATAATTTGTGGTGAGCCATCCTGGCCAGAGATCAGGGGGAGGGTTCCGCATCGCGGCCTTGGGGCCGCCACCAAGCGCAAAATCGGTCTTGGTCCGGTTGGCCAACGAAGGCATGGGGTTCTAAAATAGTCCTTATTTACCGTAAAAATCCCGGTTCTGTAGGGGCGGGTTTGAAACCCGCCCCTACAAAAGGTTTTTCATGCCCGGGGGTGGCCCCGTTGGGGCCATGAGCATTACAAGACAGCAATCTCATCGAAGAGGTGACCCGTGGAGGTGGAAATGAGGCGCTTCGCCGTGGCTGCGACAATGGCGGCGATCCTCTGTCTGACGGTGGCGGGTTTGGCCGCCCAGGCCCAGGACGCCTTCCCGGAAATGGTCAGAAAGAGCAATCAGGCGGTGGTGCAGATTGTGGTGACGGACCGCCAGGGAAAAACCTGGAAGCGCGCCAGCGGCTTTTTCATCAGCGGTGAGGGCCGCCTGGTCACCTACCGGCGGCTGCTCCTGGGGGCCGCCGGCGCCGTGGCCAAAACCGGCGACGGCAAGACCTATCCCCTGAAGACCGTGCTGGCCGAGGACCGCCAGGGCGACGTGGCCCTGCTGGCCATCGAGCCGCCCCCCGCCCCTGTGCCTTATCTTCCCGTGGCCGCCGTCCCTCCTCAGATGGGGGAACGAGTGGTGGTCCTGGGGACCACGCGCAAGGGGACTCATACCTTAAGTGACGGCGTGGTCTCCGGTTTGCGGGAGTTTCTCTCCTTCGGCCAGGTGATCCAGATCACCGCGGTGGTGCGTCCCGTTATCATGGGGGGGGCCGTTCTCAACCTGAAGGGGGAGGTGGTGGGGCTGGCCGGCAGCGGGAAATCGGAAGGCTACGAATTTTACTTCGCCGTTCCCGGGGCCAAAATTCTGGCCCTGAAGCCCGACCTTAACCAACCCCTGGGGGAGTGGAGCGCGGCCCACCTGCAGGAGGCCGTGGAGTACTACCGGCAGCGGGCCCGGTCGGCTTTCGGGGCCAAGCGCCATGACGAGGGCCTCCTTTATCTGCGCAGCGTCATCCGCATGCAGCCTGACGACCCCCAGGCGTGGTTTCAATTGGGTCAGGCTCTTGTCAGACTGAACCGGCATCAACATGCCCTGGAGGCCTTGCGCCGGGCCGTGACCCTGAAGGCCGACTTTGCGGAAGCCCACTACCATCTGGGCCTGGTCTGCCTCAGACTCAACCAGCGGGAGACGGCCCGGAAGCACGCGGAGCTGCTCACCGCCCTGGACCAGAACCTGGCCGACAAACTGAAGGAGGCCCTCAAACCCGCGGCCGCGCCCGTCGGCGGCGAGATGAGTCTGCCGGAGTTGGTGGCCAGGATCCAGCCCACCGTGGTCTTCATTCAGGCCTCCTGCGGCCGGGGCAAGATCCGCAGCACCGGCACCGGCTTCTTCCTCAACGCCCGGGGCCACCTGGTGACCAACTACCACGTGCTCCGGGGCAAGGACCAGGCCACGGTCAAGACCAAAGAGGGGAAAGTCTATCCCATCACCCGCATCCTGGCCGAAGACAAGGCCGGCGACCTCATCCTGGCGGAGGTGGACCTGGGCGGCGCCACCGTCCCCTTTCTCCAGGTCTCCCGGGAGCTCCCCCGCATGGGCGAACAGGTGGTGATCGTGGGCAATCCCAAGGGGTTGGAGCAGACCGCCACCGAAGGCATCGTCTCGGCCATCCGGGAATTGCCCCGGGTGCGGGAAGGGAGACTGGTCCAGATTTCCGCGCCCATTTCCCCCGGCTCCAGCGGCAGCCCGGTGGTGAACCTGAAGGGGGTGGTGGTGGGCGTCGTCTCCCTGTTTTTCCCCGATGGACAGAACCTGAACTTCGCCATCGCCGCCGAGAGGGTGGCGGCTCTCAAACCCGGCCCCGGCCAGACCCTGGAGGAGCGGGCGACGGGGTGGTTGGCCGAGGCCCGGGAACTGGTCCAGGAAGGCCGGGCCGCCCTGGAAGCCAAGAATTACGCCAAGGCCCTGAGAGCCCTGCAACTGGCCGTCAGGACCAAGCCGGATCTGCCTGAGGCCCGTTATTGTCTGGGTCTGGCGTATTTCGCGGTGGGCCAGGTGACGGACGCCGCCAAAGAGCTGAAGTTTTTAAGGCTGCTGGACGCCAAACTGGCCGACGAGTTGCAGACCGCCATGCAGGCCGCCGTCCGGCCCCCGCAAGAGCAGCTGCCGCAACTGGTCCAGCGCCTCAAACCCGCGGTCATCGTGGTGTTCACCTACGACGCCCGGGACAACAAGACGGGCTTCGGCAGCGGGTTTTTCATCAATAAAGAAGGACACTTCATCACCAACCACCACGTTCTCGGGGGCTGTCACCGGGCCGAGGTCAAGGACGGCAAGGGCCAGGTCTATCCGGTGCTCAAGGTGCTGGCGGAGGACAAGGCGGGCGACCTGGCGCTGGCCGCGGCGCAATTGCCCGCCGGCGTCACCACCCCTTTTCTCAGCGTTTCGGAGACGCTCCCCGAAGTGGGGGAACGCATCGTGGCCATCGGCAATCCCCAGGGCTTTGAACTCACCACTTCCGACGGCATCGTTTCGGGCCTGCGCCTCTTTGAGAAGGCGGGCACGGTCATCCAGATGACCGCGGCCATTTCCCCGGGGTCCAGCGGCGGACCGGTGGCCAACATGAAGGGGCAGGTCATAGGGGTCTCCTCCTTTTTCTGGACCCAGGGGCAAAACCTCAACTTTGCCATCCCCGGCAAACGGGTGCTGGCCTTGCTGAGGCGCTGAAGAGCGGTGGGGGAGGGGGGCGGAAGCCGGCGGCCCCTTGCCGAACCGGCCCGCCGCCCTCAGGACGGCAGCCCCAGTGAGAGGGTGGGGGAAAATATATTAATTAATAACAATAAGATAATAAAAATTTACCGTTATTAAAAGAATTATCTCCTTAATAAATCATTGATAACCCCCAATAAGCGATTAACCTCCCCACTAAATCCCATCACAGGCCCTGCATATACACCATAAATCCCACCCTAATCAATTAATCTGCCGTTTATGGGAAATTACCCCCGGAAGGACAATATAGTTTATTGTATAACTAATTAATATATCAGTTATAAATATGATTTATGACATATTTGCCGATAGAAGCTGGCTTAGATATTTTTTATACCACTTTAATTATAAGTAAACTTAAATTTAACATATTAACCCCACTTACCCTAAAATTTAAGGATAAAATAGGATTATTATGCCTTAATGAATATTTTAACATAATAATTAGACTTATATTAACAAGAATATCATCAAGTTATGCAAAGTACACAATATTTTTTCTTGACAGCCATATTTTCTTGGGATAAGCATGAACACACACCAAAGACCGTTCACCGTTGCCCTTGGGCATTCTTCCGTTTCCTGGAGGTAAGGGGGGGACAAGGAGGAACGAGGACCGGATCCCAAAGGTCGTCGGGAGGGGGAAAGGCTCCTGCCGGCCTGGGTTCCACGGCCGAGGCCTGGAGGCGAATACTACCACCAGCGCGATGACGGGGGATACCCCATCACCTCTGGTCGGCCTGCGTTGCCAGTCATTCTCGCTGCATTCGGCAGCGTTTCAGTCATCTACCGCAATTGAGGACCACCATGAAAAAAATGGCGCTTATTTGCCTTCTTTTGCTTTGTTTCCTGGGGGTGGGGGTGATGGGCTCTCCCCGACCGACCATGTGCGTCACCATGTCCATTGTCACCGTCACGGCTTACCATCCGGGAGTTTATGGGGGGCATTCGGCCCGGGGCATCACCGCCTCCGGCATCCGGGTCCGGGAAGGCATCGTGGCGGTGAGCCGGGATATCGAAAAAAACCTCAACCTGGGCTTCGGCGACCGGGTCCTGCTTCATGGGCTGGGCGTCTTTGATTTCCAGGATCGCATGGCCGCCCACGTCCGCAAGAAGGTGGACGTTTTCATGAAGACCAAAAAGAAAGCCATTCGCTTCGGGGTGCGGCGCCACGTCGTCCTGGTCAAACTGGTGTGAGCCCGGCCCCCTATTTCACCCGTTCCACGTAGGCGCCGGTGCGGGTATCCACCCGCACCCGGTCCCCCACCTCAATAAACAGGGGCACCTGCACCACCGCGCCCGTTTCCAGGGTGGCGGGCTTGCTGCCCCCCGAGGCCGTGTCGCCCCGCACCCCGGGGTCGGTGCTCACCACCTCCAGTTCCACCGCGGTGGGGAGTTCCGCCGCCACCGGCTGCTGGTTGAAGAAGAGGATCTTCAGGTTCTCATTCTCCTTCAGATAGAGGGTGGCCTCCCCCAGCGCCGCGGCCGGCACCATGAATTGCTCAAAGCTTTCCATGTCCATGAGGCAGTAGGTGTCCCCTTCCCGGTAAAGGTATTGCACCTCCCGCTCCATCAGGTCCGGGCGCTTCACCTTTTCGCCCGAGCGGAAGGTCTGCTCCAGCACCCGCCCCGTGACCAGGTTCTTGATCTTGGTGCGCACAAAGGCCCCGCCTTTGCCGGGCTTGACGTGGAGGAACTCCACGATGGCATACGGCGCCCCATCGATTTCAATCTTCAAGCCTTTCTTAAAGTCTGCCGTGGAATACATGGACGGTTTTTCCTTATCACCGAGACTGAAAATCCCCTCACCCGGGGGCAGGCTGTGTCGCCGGGGGGACCGGAGGCGGCGGGCCTCTGCCGGGGAGAATGATTCTCCCCGGCGGCGCCGCAGGCGGGGCTGCTTACCCCGTAATTTCCAGGAAGCGCCAGGGGAGGCCCGGCCTCGCTGGGAGCCGGCTCAGGCCGGCCTGCAGACGTCCCCCGGGATGGCCCCCGGAGGCCGCGGGATTAAGGAAGGGGGTTTTGCGGCGATTTTCGAGGTTGGCGCGCTCCCTGGGGCTTTTGGCCGGCCTCCGGTTGCCCCTTCTGCTTCGTTTTCAGAACCGGGGACGGGTTCTCGGGCCCGTCGGACGGCTCCGCCCGGCCCTTGTCCGGGGAGGGCAATTGGAGAATGATTTCGTTTTTCCTGACGAAATTCAACTCCCGGCGGATGAGGTCCTGAATCATCACCGGATCGTCCTGCAGCCGCTTGATGGTCCGGGCCAGGCGGGTGTTCTCTTCGGTCAGACGGGCGTTTTCCTGGTCCACCCGGAGCTTTTCTTCCCTCAGTTGACATACCTGATAGAGTCCCCGGTGGCTGAAAACGACCAAAATGACCAGCACCGCCGCCAAAATCAGAACTAGACCGCCCAACCGGCGCGTATTGCCTCCGAGTTTTGGGGTCGGCTCGGTGTCAGGTGCAGACGCCACTGTTCCTTCCCTCCCGCAACCTGCCAGTATCTTGCCGAAAAAGACCACCCAACGCAATAGAAAAAGGGGGGCCTTACCCGGAAAAGTGCTCCCCCTGGACGGGGATTTCTTGGGTTCGCTTAGGAAGTTGTTGGTGGGGGAGGGGGCCAGGGGGGAGAACCTTCCATGTGTCACAGGTGGGCCGACGGCCCCGGCGCCTCTGTTTATCAATGCTGAACTCTACCTCTTGGATTGCCTCCCGGATTGATTCAGTCCGGGGATTTTCCCCTTGACAGGGTCACCGGCTTCCGCGACGATAACGCACGTAGGGCGGATAGCTCAGTTGGGAGAGCATCGGCCTTACAAGCCGGGGGTCACAGGTTCGAATCCTGTTCCGCCTACCAGTTTTTTGCGGGGGCGTAGTTCAGCTTGGTTAGAACGCCGGCCTGTCACGCCGGAGGTCGCGAGTTCGAGTCTCGTCGTCCCCGCCACGACGTATTAAAGGGCCCGCCCGATCGGCGCGGCCCTTTTCCTTTTTGCTTCATCCGTTGCCTCCATTCCTACCTCCGCCCGGATTTTTCTCACGAGTCGTGTTACAATGTTCTGCAAAGGAGGAGGATCCCATGGCTCAGGAAGGTTACCCCGCTTGGTACACGGTCATCAAGGAGAAGCACGGCAGGTTCATGGCCGCGCTGGAGCAGTTGGGGGAGGTGGTCCGGCAGGAGGGTCCCCTGGATGAAAAGACCTCCCATCTCATTCAGTTGGCGGCCGCGGCGGCCATCCGCTCCCAGGGTTCGGTGCACAGCCACGCCCGGCGGGCCCTCAAGGCCGGGGCCACGCCCGACGAGTTGTATCACACCCTGATCCTCCTCACCAGCACCATCGGCTTCCCCACCGTCTCCGCGGCCCTGAGCTGGGTGGAAGACGTGGTCTCCGGCAGGAAATGAGCGCCGCCGTTTGGCAGGGTGGTGAAAAAGGCCTTTCAGGGAGGGGACCGGGGGTCGGCTCGCGGCTTTCAGGCAAAAGAAAATTCAGCGGTCCCTGACACTTTCCATCCCGTCCCGGTCATGCCGGGTCGCGCCGCATCTTCCACTCTTTCAGGGCATCGAGCAGTTCGTGGGTGATTTTTCCCTGGCAGGCGATGCGGCCCAGCTCCACTTCCGGCTTGTTGTCGCCGTGGAAGTCGGAGCCGCCGGTGATGAGCAAGTCCAGTTCCTTGGCCAGTTCCCGGTAGAGCCCCTCCAGGTCCGGCCCGTGTTCCGGGTAAAAAACCTCCAGGCCCGCCAGGCCCATCCTCTTGAGGTCGACCAGCAAGGTCCTGAGTTCCCGGACGGAGTGAACGTTGAGGGTGAAGGGGTGGGAAAGCACGGGCACGCCGCCGCTCTCCCTGATCATGGCGATGGCCTCCGGCGGCGGAAAGCGGAACTTGCCCACGTAGGCCCGGCCGCGGTTGCTGAGAAAGAGGTCGAAGGCCTCCTGGATGCTGCGCACCGCGCCCCGCTCCAGCAGGGCTCGGGCGATGTGGGGCCGGCCCACCTGGCCGCCGCCGGAGACGGCCTCCACTTCGTCCAGGCTGACGGGGATGCCGAGAGAGTTCAGTTTGGCGACGATCTGGGGGTTGCGGTCACGGCGGGCCTGTTTGAGCACAGCCAGGCGCCGGTCCAGGAGACCGTCGTCATAATCCACCAGCAGCCCCAGGATGTGCATGGAGCCGCCGGGGTGTCGGGCGCTGATCTCCACCCCGGGGACCACCTCCACCCCTTCCTCCACTCCGGCCCGGATGGCCTCGGGGAGCCCGTCGATGGTGTCGTGGTCGGTGAGGGCGATGGCTGCCAGGCCGCGCTCCCGGGCCAGACGCACCACCGCGGCGGGCGTCAGCGAGCCGTCCGAGGCGGTGGAATGGGTGTGGAGGTCGATGAGGGCCATGGTGTGTAAGAAAACATGGTGCGCGGTGCGCACCATACATTTTACGAAATCAACGCCACCATTTCCCGGACGGCCCGCTCCATCCCCACCAGGACGGCCCGGCTGATGATGCTGTGGCCGATGGAGAATTCCTCGAATTCGGGGCGGCCCCGGAAGCGCTTGATGTTGGTGTAGTTGAGGCCGTGGCCGCATTTGACGCGCAAGCCCAAACTGCGGGCGTGGCGGGCGCCGTCCAGCAGTTGGTCAAAGAGCCGTTGGGCCTCGGCTTCGCTGGTCGCTTCGGCGTAGTCGCCGGTGTGCAGCTCCACCCAGGCGGCCCCCACCCCTTTGGCGGCGTCGAGCTGGCGGGGGTCCGGGTCCACAAACAGGCTCACGGTGAGGCCCGCCTCCTTCAGACGGCGCACGTAGTCCTGCAGAAACTCCTTTTGTCCGGCCACGTCGAGGCCGCCTTCGGTGGTGAGCTCCTCCCGCTTTTCCGGGACCAGGGTGACCAGGTCCGGCTTGACCTCGGCGGCCATGGCCAGCATCTCGGGGGTGGCCGCCATCTCCAGGTTGAGGCGGGTCTGCACCGTCCGGCGCAGAATCCGTAGATCCCGGTCCTGGATGTGGCGCCGGTCCTCACGCAGGTGCACGATGATGCCCTCCGCGCCGGCCAGCTCCGCCAGGGCTGCGGCGGTGACCGGATCGGGCTCGCGTCCCAGCCTGGCCTGGCGCACCGTGGCCACATGGTCCACATTCACTTCCAACTTGGCCAAGAAAAGACCTCCCAAGAATATGGGGCTGCCATGCAAGCCTGCACGGGTGGGGACACTTAAGCCGGATTATTCAGGAAAAGAGCTTAAAAAAGAACAGGGTGTCTGCCAAGTTCGGTAACAGGCTCTGCCCGCGACCTGCCAAAGGAAACGTTGCAACGAAAAGATCGAACATGCCCCGGCACAGGCTGGAAAGCCTGCGCCACCGGAGTTTCTGGTGCTGGCAAGGGCCGGGACGGCTGTAGGGGCGGGTTTCAAACCCGCCCCTACAGCTTTTTCCCCGGCAACCTGCTAATTCTTCTTCAGATTGTCCCGGATGAAGCTGACGATGTCGCCGGTGTCGGTGCCGGGGGTGAAGATGGCGGCGATGCCCGCGCCCTTCATGGCCGGCCCGTCCTCTTCGGGGATGATGCCCCCGCCCATGACCAGGATGTCGTCGATTTTTTTGTCCCTGAGGAGTTCCATCACCCGGGGAAAGAGGTAGGTGTGGGCCCCGGAGAGGCAGCTCATGGCGATGACGTCCACGTCCTCCTGGACCGCGGCGTTGACGATCTGCTCCGGGGTCTGCCTAAGCCCCGTGTAAATCACCTCCATGCCCGCGTCCCGGAGGGCCGCGCAGATGACCTTGATGCCCCGGTCATGACCGTCCAATCCCGGCTTGGCGGCCAGGACCCGAATTTTCCTGGATTCCTGCATGGTCTTTTCTCCCTTCCAACCGATCACATCACCGCCATCTCGTATTCGCCGAAGACGGCCCGGAGGGTGTCGCAGATTTCCCCCAGGGTGGCCAGGCATTGCACCGCTTTGAGGATGGGGGGCATGAGGTTGTCGGTCCCTTCGGCCGCGGTTTTCAGTTCCGCCAGGGCCTGGGCCACGGCGGCGTTGTCCCGGGAGCCCTTCAGTTCCTTTAAGCGCGCCACCTGGCGATCGCCCACGGTGGGGTCCACCTTGAGGAGGTCTTTGGGCTTTTCCTCTTCTTTCACCTGGAACTTGTTCAGGCCCACCACGATGCGCTCGTTCTTCTCGATCTCCCGCTGATAGCGGTAGGCGCTGTCGCCGATCTCCTTCTGGATGAAGCCCTTTTCGATGGCCGCCACCGCGCCGCCCATCCTGTCGATCTGGTCGATGTAGTCCTGGGCCCGCTTCTCGATTTCGTCGGTGAGGTATTCCACATAGTAGCAGCCCGCCAGTGGGTCCACCGTGTCGCAGACCGCGGTTTCGTGGGCGATGACCTGCTGGGTGCGCAGGGCCACCTGCACGGCCAGTTCCGAGGGGAGCGCCAGGGCTTCGTCGAAGGAGTTGGTGTGCAGGGACTGGGTGCCGCCCAACACCGCGGCCAGAGCCTCGAAAGCGGTGCGCATGATATTGTTCAGGGGCTGCTGGGCAGTGAGGCTGCAACCCGCGGTCTGGGTGTGGAAGCGCAGCATCTGGGAGCGCACGTCGGTGGAGCCGAAGCGCTCCTTCATGATCTTGGCCCAGAGGCGGCGGGCGGCCCGGAACTTGGCGATCTCTTCGAAGAAGTCCAGATGCGAATTGAAGAAAAAGGAGAGCCGGGGGCCGAATTCATCCACCTTCATGCCCGCGGCCAGGGCGGCTTCCACGTAGGCGATGCCGTTGGCCAGGGTGAAGGCCACTTCCTGCACCGCGGTGGAGCCGGCCTCCCGGATGTGGTAGCCGCTGATGCTGATGGTGTTCCACTGGGGCACGTTCTGGGTGCAGTATTCAAAAATGTTGGTGATGAGGCGCATGGATTTGCGGGGGCCGAAGATGTAGGTGCCCCGGGCCGGGTATTCTTTGAGGATGTCGTTCTGAACGGTGCCCCGCAGTTTGTCGAAGCCGATGCCCTGCTTTTCGGCCACGGCCAGGTACATGGCCAGGATGATGGCGCAGGGCGAGTTAATGGTCATGGAGGTGGACACCTGGTCCAGGGGAATGCCGGCGAAGAGGCGCTCCATGTCCCACAGGGAGTCGATGGCCACGCCCACCTTGCCCACTTCGCCCCGGGCCAGTTCGTGGTCCGAGTCGTAGCCGATCTGGGTGGGCAGGTCGAAGGCCACGGACAGGCCGGTCTGGCCGGACTTGAGGAGGAAGTGATAGCGCTCGTTGGTCTCCTCCGCGGAGCCGAAACCGGCGTACTGACGCATGGTCCAGAAGCGGCCCCGGTAGGCGGTGGGCTGCACGGCCCGGGTGAAGGGGTACTGGCCGGGCAGGCCCAGTTGGGCGGCGTAGTCGAAGCCCTCCAGGTCCAGGGGGGTGTAAACCCGAGCCACGGGGATGCCGGAGGTGTTAACGAATTCGGCTTTGCGCTCCGGCATTTTCTTCAGGACCTTGTCCACGGCGGCGTCGTACTTGGCCTTGAGGTCCGCCAATTTTTGTTTATCGTCCATAGTCATACCTCACTTTCCCGGTAGTGAGCCTCGGCGAGGCGGGGCCCAAAGGCCGCGCCCGCCGGTCTTGACCCTCAGCCGCGTCCCAGGATACTCCAGAGCAGCCCGGCGGTCAAGGTGCTGATAAGCAGGGCGGCCTGGCTCAAGGCCAGGGCCTGGGGGTAGATATTCCCGTGGGGGTCCTCCCGGCGGCAGATCACCTGGGTGAGATGGGCCGCGTCGGGGACCAGACCCAGAGCGGCGGCCCCCAAGAGGGGGTTGATCTTCTCACGCAGGAAGAGATTGACCGCTTTGATCGCCAGAATCACCAAAGCATTGGCCAGGAGCAGGGCCAAAAGACCCAGAATGATGATGGTGAGGAAATCCATGGAGATGAGGGCCAAGGCCTGACAGCGGCTACCCGCGGCGAGACCCAGGAGCAGGGCCATGATTTCGGCCAGGCGGTTGGCCAGGGTGCGGGAGAGGCGGTCCAGCACCCCCGACTCCCTGATGATGGCGCCCAGGAAAAACATGCCGGTGAGGAGGGCGGCCCGGGGGATGAAGAGGATGGTGAACAGAAAACCGGCGACGGCAAAGATGAGGCTCTCCCGGCGCGTCACCTTGCGGGTGGGCGACAGGCGCAGCATGCGCTCCTGGCGGGTGGTGAGAAGCCGCACCAAGCCGGGCTGCAGCAGGAAATAGAGCCCCACCAGGGAAAAGGCGGCCAACGAGATGGGACCGGAGAGCTCCGGGGCCAGTTGGGTGGCCAGAAAAGCGGCGGAGATGCCGTCGCCGCCGCCGATGAGGGCGATGCTGCCCGATTGCCCGGCAGTGAAGCCCAACAGCCGGGCCAACAGCAGGACCAGCAGGAAGGCGACGGGGGTGACCAGACCCCACAGCAGTTTCCGGGGATGGGCGATCAGGAAACCGAGGTTGGCGCCGGCGCCCCAACCCAGGAGAATGAGGGCCACGTAAAGGCCGGAGTCCAGCCCGGCCTGGAGGGTGTGCCAGAAGGGGCCCAGGGTCTGGGGCAGACTGAGGGCCGGGAGATTGCCCAGGAGCAGGCCCACCGACAAGGGCAGAAGGAACACGGGCTGAAGGCGAAAAAAAATGGCCACGTAGCCCAGGCCGAACGCCAGGAGGACGACCAGGAGGGTAAAGGCGAAAACGAGCAGGCTGAGTTCGCCGGGCATGGCCTCCTCCTCAACCCTGGGAGACCACGAGGAGGATTTCCCCCTTGGTGACGTTGGCCCCCTTGACCGCCCGGACCTCGGCGACCACGCCGGAGGCGGGGGAGGGGATGGCGTTTTCCATCTTCATGGCCTCCAGCTTGACTACGGTGGCGCCGGCCTTCACCTGGTCCCCCACCTGGACCAGGACCTCGAGCACCGTGCCGGGCATGGGGGCGGTGACCGCGGCCCCTCCGGGCAGGGGGGCTTCCGTATCCTGAGGACGCGGCGCCGGCGCCGGGGGGCGCGGGGGCTCAGGAGCAGGAGGCGCAGGCCGGGGCGCCCTCGCCGCGGTCGCCGGCGCGGCCGCGGCGGGCTCCAGCGCCTGGAACCGCACCTCGTAGGGGCGGCCGTTGACCATAACTCGAGCCAAGCCGCCCACCGTGGAGAGAATCTCCACCTCAAAGGTCTTGTCTGCGATGTTTAACCGGTAACGTGCCATGAGTCATCTCTTTTGCAGGCGCAGGCGGGCCTGCATGGTCTGCAGGCGACCGGCCAGAGGCCAGGGATTGCCGGCGGCGGGGCGGGGCCAGGCAGAAACGGCCACGGCCGCAGGCTTCCCCAGATGGAGGGAGAGGGCCAGGCCGATGGCCGCGGCCATGAGGGGGTCGACGGGCTCTCCGGGACGCATGGCAGGGGAGGGCGCCGGAGGAGCGGCCGGCGGCTGGACCTGCCGCACGGGCGCGGGCGAGGAGAACGGCGCCCCCAGCTCTTCCGATCCCAACCGGGTGGGCCCGGCGCCGGGCTCCAGAAATTCGGCCAGGGGGCCCAGATACCGGGTCGTCAACGCCAGGAGCCCCCCCCACACCAGGAGGAGGAGCATTCCCAGCAGGATTTCCCAGAACAGCCCGTCCATCAGCAGGCCCCCTGTTTGTAGAATTTGTTGGCGGGGGAGGGTCGGGGGGCCGCTGCTCCCCCGGCCCCCCCACTAGATCTCCCCGTCCTGCTCCATCTTGGCGATGGCCTCGAAGCGGATATCCATGCCCAGGATGCCCTGGATTTCGTCGTTGTCATCCCGGATGGGGACGCTCACGGTGATGCAAAGCGCCCCCGTAAACCGGGACGTGTAAAAGTCGGAGACAAACACCTTGCCGGACTTGTGGGGCTCGATGAACCAGGTGCGGCTGGAGAGGTCCTCTTCCAACTGCATGGTTTCGTACCGCGCCCGATCGACGATATGGGTGATATTGCGGGTGATTTTCCGACCTTCCAGGTTGACCACGTACATGAACTGGATGAAGGGATAGCTGTCCAGGACCTGCTGCAACACCGGTTCCTGGAGGGCGGGGTCCATGGAGCGGATCTCATCCTTTTGCGCCAGGTCTTCGGCCAGGTGGGCGGCCAACTGGCGGACCTTGCCCTTGAGGAGGTCGAACTCGGAGACGAACAGCTCGGGCAGATACTTGCGGGCCAGCGACTCCATCTCCTCGTTGGCGATGGAGGTGCAGCGCCCGGCGTCGTACCACTCCATGATGCGCTTGTGGATCTTGGTCACCCCGGGGGTGTTCTTGTCCACCCTGCGGTCGGCCTCCAGGCGGAGGCGGGAGTTGATCCAGTGAATGATGCCCGCCTTGCCGGACTTGTCGGTGATGGTGATGGTGGGCGGGCGCTTCAGAATGGCGGTGGTGTCGAAAGGATTGTAAATTTCCTCATCCTTGAGGAGCCCGTCCGCGTGGATGCCGGCGCTGGTAGCGTTGAAACTGCCGCCCACGAAGGGGTAGTTGGGGGGAATGCGGTAGTGCAGCTCCTGGGCGAAATACTCGGCGATGTCGGTGATGACGGTGGTGTCGATGCCGTCATTGGACCCTTTGAGCCCAATGTATTCGATGATGAGGGCCTCGACGGGGGAATTGCCGGTGCGCTCGCCGAACCCCAACAGCGTGCCGTTCACCGCGCCGCAGCCGTACAGCCAGGCGGTGACGCCGTTGATGAAGACCTTGTGGAAGTCGTTGTGGCCGTGCCATTCCAGGAGATGGCCGGGGACGCCGGCGTCGTCGATCATGGCCCGCACCAGCTTGGGGACGCTCCGGGGCAGGGCGGCGCCGGGGTAGGGGACCCCGAAACCCATGGTGTCGCACAGGCGGATTTTGATGTCGATGCCGGTCTCCTGGCGCAGCTTCATGAGTTCGATGGCAAAGGGCACGCAGAAGCCGTAAATGTCCGCCCGGGTGATGTCCTCGAAATGACAGCGGGGAACCACCCCTAAATTGAGGGCCTCCTTGACGATGGCCAGGTAGTTTTCCAGGGCCTTGCGCCGTCCCCAGTTGAGTTTCATGAAGAGATGGTAGTCCGATACGGAAGTAAGGATGCCCGTTTCCGTCAAACCCATGTCCCGCACCAGGACCAGGTCGTTGGCGTGGGCGCGAATCCAGCCGGTGATTTCCGGGTACCGGTAGCCCCGCTCCCGGCAGCGCTCCACGGCCTCCTTGTCCTTGTCGCTGTAAAGAAAGAACTCGGTCTGGCGGATAATGCCCTTGGGACCGGAGAGGCGGTGCAGCATGTCGAAAATCTCTACGATCTGCCGGACGGTGTAAGGCGGGCGCGCCTGCTGGCCATCCCGGAAGGTGGTGTCGGTGATGATCATCTGCTCCGGGGGCTGGGGCATGACGAATTTGTAGTCGAAGTCGATGCGGGCGATCTCCCTGTAGGGAAAGATGTCCCGCATCAGGTTGGGTTCCTCCACTTCCACCAGGCGGTGGCGCCAGAAGGTGGTGTGTTCGTGGTCGAGGAGGCGGCGGTCGGGATTCCAGCGTGCCATAATCTGTCTTCCTAATGGTTTCTGGGGGGTGTTCCCCCCGGTGAAGGAATGTTCGAAAATTGTAATTCTACTGAAAAACTTTTGAACTGACAAGATGTTCCGCAGATATTCGCAGGGCAATCGCATGTAAAAATCAAGTCGTCAGGACTTTCAATAAATAGGCGTGGTCACAGGCGGCTTTGAGGCGCTTGGTTTGGATGCCGCCTTTGAGGGTATGTTCTCGTTTCAGCAGGTTGATGGCCAGGTGGCGCAGGATGGCCAAATTTTCCGGGCCATGGTCTTTGCGGACGCGGCGGTGGTCTTCCCGGAAAGAGATATCCAGGCGTCAGTGCCGGCCATTTTCGATACCCCAGTGTTCTCTGATGGCCCGGGCGATGGCGGGGGCCTGGTTGTCCAGGCTGGTGATGCAAGAGGAGGTTTCCGTGGAGGTCTTGCCCTTCACCTCCCGTTCCCGGACCGCCATGCAGATGGTGTTCATCCCCGCCCAGTCGTTCTTTCCCGGCAGCCAGCCGGTATCGTTGGTGGTGAAATACCGCTCGACGGCCACGGTCTTACCTTGAAGCGCTGGAGAAAGCTCCTGGGCCCACCGGGTGAAAAAGTCATGGAACCCCTGGGGATCGAGCCGGGCGAAGAGAAGGCCGAAGGTGTCGTGGGAGGGGATGCCGTGGGGCAGTTGCAGGAATTCCTGAAACCAGTCCAGCTGGGAGCGGCCGTATTCCGCCACCTGGGTCCAGGAGTCGGCGCCGCTGATGAGGGCGCAAAGAGCAATCATGAGGATATCGTGGAGCAGGCGCCGGGTGTTGGGGCGCCGGGGGTCCTTGATGCAGTCGAAATGTTTGCGGAAGGGTGCAGGGGGAACAGGCTCCATGGTGTAACCTCCTAAAAAATATAGTTTTTCAGGCGGTTACCCCAAAGGCTGGCAAAAGACTAGAAATATTTAACCAAAGCTGCACGCGATTGCCCTGCGCCCTCTCAGGTAACCCCTTGTCTTTTTAAGGCAAATCAAATAATAGAGCCTCTTGCAAAATGCCCAAGAAATGGCTGTCAGGATGAGGCAATGGCGAAGTTTAGGGGTCCGGAACCCATGAAACCTTGCTTTTCTCAACCAGTTACCGGAAATTGGGCCCTTTGGGGCGCTG
>Ga0194111_10000891_pt1 | contig 36659 bp, 37 predicted proteins | sample TA2KigC300mmetaG_FD_146194 | JGI IMG/M metagenome (GOLD analysis project Ga0194111, IMG submission 146194) | Freshwater microbial communities from Lake Tanganyika, Tanzania - TA2015033 Kigoma Deep Cast 300m | ecosystem: Environmental > Aquatic > Freshwater > Lake | place: Tanzania: Lake... | reverse complement strand
ATGGTGCAGATGGCAACCTCGGGGCTTGTCCAGATAACATGTCTTTCTCGATTCGAGGTAGTTAAAAATGCTGTTACCTCGTTACAGGATAACTTTTTCTCTTGACAAGGTGCCTTTTAATGGGTGCAAAAATTCAGTCAAAACGGACATGGGGGAACCGTTCGTAAAGGTTTCGGGGCGAACCTTTCAGCGAATAAGCACACACATCCCAAGTCCTTGCGGGAGTTCACCTCAGGCGAGGTTGACCGTTTCCCCTAACATGTCAACTTAATCGCCGTCAGAAGCCTTGAAGAGCGGTTTACCCGTGGCCGTTTTTGCAACTGCAAGGTTTATTTAATGCGTTTGTATTACTTCAATTTCAGAAGTCGTCTCGCATTCCCCTCGTAGATCGCCCTGCGATCCTCCGGGCTGATATCCAGACTGTCGATCAGTTCGATGGTCCATCGGATATAGGCCGAGCCTCTCTCCGGGTCGAAGGGCGAATCCGAGGCAAAGAGCACCCGCTCCGGACCAAAAAATTTCAGTCCGCACATCGTCGCTTCCTTGGCCCCAAAAAGCGCTGTGTCCGCATAGAAGAGCTTGAAGTAATCCAGGTGGGGCCTCTTCAGCTTTTTCAATATGAGTGTGTAATCCTCATCCGACGTCCGGGTGCCCAGCTGATCCCAGCCCGGCCCTACCCTTCCTTCAAAATAGGGGACCATTCCTCCAAGATGATGGGTAATGATTTTAATATCAGGATGCTTATCAAAGAGCCCTGCGAAAACCAGATGAGCCATCGCCACACTCGTCTCATAAGGCCAGCCGAACGTCCACCAGATTTCATAATGGCTTTTCGGTTCGCTCTTATAATCGGGAAAATCTGCTCCCCTTGCTGGATGCATCCAGATGGGTCGATCCAGCTCAGCCATCAGATCAAAAAGCGGCATGGTCTCGGGCTTATCCAGGGGACGACCGGAAACATTGGTAAATATTTGAACCCCAACTGCTCCAAGCTCTTTGATTGCGCGTCTTGCCTCAATCAACAATCCCAACGGATCATTCATCGGGAGTGAAGCAATGAATCCAGGAAAACGGTCCGGATATTTTTGCACCAATTCAGCCATCCCATCATTGCCGAGTTTTGCCAGCTCTGTGGAAAGAGGTGGGGAAGCTAACGATTCAAGGGGTGGGTTAGGCAAACAGATAATCTGAACATAATCTTTGAACCGATCCATAATCCTGAACCGTTCATCAAGGTCTACGATGCACGGGATATTTCGCACCCGTTTGTTGATGTCTTTCGCATTGGGAGCGACTTGGAGCATTTTTTCATAAAAGGCCTTGGGAAAAATGTGGTTAAAGATATCGATTTTCATTGAGATGCTCCTTTCATTTTTTCTCTTTTTTTGAAGGAATTCCAAAGCTACTCCATCTTTTCTCCACTGCCTTCATCGTCTCTTGAGAAGGATAGGCTACGGGCGGAAATCTTTTATTCCCCCATTCGGGCCTGGGTTGCCATTCATAGGGTTTGACCGCTTCGACGATGAAGCTGTCTCCAAACCCCTGAAGTTCAGGAAGCTGTGAAGGATCCATGAAAGCTCCCTTCCCTCTCTGTAAAATCGTGACTCCTCTGGATGCTTGAAGCCTCGATACCATGGACCACCAGATTTCATCCAGATTAAAGGGATCGACGTCTTCATCAACGATGATCACGTTTTTTAAAAAAGCTCCAAGTTTGCTTCCCAGAAGGCCGTGGGCAATCGTCCGAGAATGCGCAGGATAACGTTGGTTCACTGAAACAACAGCCATCCCCCACCCGCCTGAGACAGCCGGATAATGGACCCCCCGGATGCCGGCAATCCCGAGAGTCTCTTCCAAAAAAATGTGAGCCAGAGCGCTTAACGCCACTGAGGCACAGAGATGGTCTTCATTAACAGGCTTCCCTTCAAGCGTGCCCCTGAAGATAGGATCATTCCTGTGGGTGACGCACTGAACATGGATCACAGGCCTCGGACTGGATTTCCCCCCATAATGGCCAGTCCACTCGCCAAAGGGACCTTCCGTCCTTCTCTCTTCAGGGGGAATCTCTCCTTCAATGACAATTTCGGAGTAAGCTGGGACTTCTAAATCATTCGTCTCACACTTCACCAATTCTACCGCTTCACCGCTTAGCCCTCCTGCGTAATCGTATTCGTCTGTCTGAGAAGGGAGCGGCGTTAAAAAGATGAAAGGCAACAAAGGAGCCATTCCGATCACAATCGCAACAGGCATGGCCTTTTTCATCTTCCGGTACTTCTCATAATGGAGGCCGATATGTTGATCGCGGGCGATCAGGATTCCGAGGGTCTTTTCATCGTGGATCATAACCCGGTACATCCCTGCATTGGTCCAGCCTGTTTCCGGGTCTTGAGTGATGACCCCATGCCATGTCCCGATGTATCTTCCTCCGTCTCCTGCCTGCCATAACGGGACAGGAAATCTCAGAAGATTCACCTGATCCCCAACAAGAATATTTTCTTTACAAGCGCCGGTTGCTGATTTTCTGGGTTTGATGGGTACGTTGATCTTTTTCCTGAATTCGGAAATGATCCCTTCCAGAGGTTCATGGGGAGGAAGGCCCAATGCGAGGGACACTCTCGAATAGGTTGAAACTCCGCATGTGAAAAGAGGGGTTGAATAATCTTTGATGTTCTTGAAAAGGAGCGCCGGCCCTTGCTGGCCGAGATTTTTTCTTACGATCCCTCCGATCTCATACCGCCAATCCACTTCGGCAGGGATTTCAGCCAGTTCCCCCTTTGCTCTTAATTGCTTGATAAATTCCCTCAAATCTCTAAAAGGCATAGGCGCCGAGCCCTTTCAGGGGAGTGAACCGCTTCTTTTTTTAATAACCCGGGTCCTTTTCCATTCCCACAGGAGGATGGGAACGCCGATTGCCAAACCGATCAGATCGCTCCTCCACCCCGGGATCAGACATCCCAACCCTCCGAGGATGAGGAGGGTTCTCTTAACCCAATTCAATTTTTGAAACAAGAATCCTTCAATTCCAATGGCCAACAAACTGATGCCGATCATCGCTGTAATAACGGCATGAATAATGTCAAAAATATCTCCTTGCAGCAGCAGAGATGGATGATAGGCAAACAGGAATGGAACGATGTAAGCCGCAATGCCCAATTTGATGGCCTGATAGGCGGTTTTCATCATATCCGCACCGGCCAGAGAAGCGGCCGCATAGACGGCCAGGCAGATCGGAGGAGTCAGGAACGACATCACGGCGAAGTAGAAAACAAACAGATGAGCATTCAACGGAGCTACCCCTAACTGAATAAGTGCAGGAGCGATCAGGATGATCATTAGGAGGTAGGCCGCTGTGACAGTCATACCCATTCCGAGAATAATTGCTCCCGCAGCTCCCAGAATCAGAAGAAGGAGGGTGCTTTCTCCAGCAAGGCTTACGAGGGCTTGTGAAAACGTAAACCCCAGGCCCGTGAGCGAAACGATTCCGATGATCAGCCCTGCCGCACAGCAGACAACCCCGACCTCAAGCATCCCTTCGCCGGTCTCTTTAAGTATTTTGATCACCTTTTTTAGACCGATGCGATCTTGTTTTCGAAAACAGCAGACGAGAAAAACCGAGGCTGTTGCGTACAGGCCTGCCCTGTCGGCCTCGATCATCTGTATGAAGAGGGTATAAATTAAGATCGAGAGGGGAATCAAAAAAAGCCACCCCTTACGTAATACCGCTAAAAGTCTCGGAAGTGCCTCTGAGGGAAGTCCCTTCAATCCGTTCTTGGCCGCCTCCAGGTCCACCTGGATGAAAACAGCCATATAATAGAGGACCGCAGGGATAGCCGCTGAAAGGGCTACCTTCACATAAGGTATACCCAGAAAAGTTGCCATCAGAAAGGCAGCGGCTCCCATAATGGGGGGCATGATCTGCCCTCCGCTCGATGCCGTCGCCTCGACCGCTCCCGCGAAATAAGGGGGGTACCCGGTCTTTTTCATCAATGGAATGGTGACCGATCCCGTCGTTACGACATTGGCCACAGCGCTTCCTGACATCGTTCCAAAAAGCGAACTTGCTAACACTGCGACCTTTGCAGGCCCTCCTCTGAAGCGACCCATCAGGGCCATGGCTGAGTCTGTGAAGAATTCACCCCCTCCAGTCCGGAAGAGCGCCTGTCCGAAGAAGACAAAAGCAAAGACGATCGTCGCCGCAACCTCGATGGCAATCCCAAGAATCCCCTGAGGATCGAGGTAGAGAAAGGTGGCAAGACGGGACCATGTCACCCCTTTACCGTAGAGTCTTCCGGGAAAGAGGAAGGTGAACAACGCATAGAAAATGAAAATAAAGACAATCGACAGGAAGGGCCAGCCCAGAACCCGGCGGGAAGCCTCCAAAACAAGGACAATAGCAATCGTCCCGAGAACGATCCTGGATGGAACGAGGAGTCCGAGTTCCACCACAATCTCTTTGTAGTAGAAGGCAAGATAGGCCCCGACAACCAAACTCAGAAAAGAACAGACTAAATCGTACCATGGCAGTTGATCCTTGGGCGCCCCTTTTCTCGTTGGGACAAGGATAAATACGAGGGCCATGATCAACCCAAAAAAGATGGCGAAGTATTGTTGGATGAAAAAAGTCAAACCTAAATATAAAGGAAGGTTTAAAATAGAGACCACGCCGATGAGAGGTATGGAGACCAACAACATGTCTTCCCAGTAACCCAATATTCCACTGAGCCTTCTAAATCTCGATTCTTCTCCGGTGTCGGTCATTTCAAACCTTCCTCTGAGACCTTATTTCTTCTTTGATGAGAGGGCTTCCTGCAGCTTCGCCATCTCATCGGTCCAGACTCTTTTTTCCTTGTAGAATTTGATCACCCCGGGATGATACGGAATCAGGGCCTCGTTTGTCACAAACTTATCAGTGGTCCAATCTTTAAGAAGCACATGGATGGCGCCCAGATCTTTATAATTTTCCCATAAAACCTTTGCAACCTGATAAGCAGCCTCATCGGGAAGATCCTCACGCGCGATCACGTAGATGTCGTAAGCCCAGAGATATTGTTCCTTCTCCACTCCTGTCCTGCCAGGTCCGGGAGTAACTTTCTCAGGATAACCCGGAAACTTGGCTTTCACCCTGCTGATAGCCTCCGGAGAAGGATCAACGGGAAGGATTCTGGCCCCTTTCTTGGCGTGGAGTTCCTCAATAATGGGCATACCTATGGCACAGGTTGCAGAAGCATCCGATCGGCCGTCGATCACCACCTTCACCCCCTCGGCTACGGAGCTGACAGGAATCGGGGTAATCTCCGACCACTTCACGCCTCCATTGAGCAGTAAGGCTTCCGTTTGTAACTGAAGAGATGGCGTGGGAAGATTCCCTGCGACTCGCTTTCCCTTCAGGTCCGAATACTTATAGATTCCCGAGTCTGCGGCTACGGCCAATCCAATGGCATTATTCACGCTGATCGCGATGAGACGAACCGGGAAACCTTTTCCCCCGGACAGTTTGCTATAAGTTGATTCTCCAAGATACCCTTTCTCGGCATCCCAGCAGTTCAGTACTCCGAGATCAATCTCTTGTGTCTTAATGAGGGGGTACCATGCAGAAGGGCCTGCCATGGGTTTGACAGTTGTTTTCATGGGCGTTTGTTTTCCAACAACTGTTGCCACCGCGGTTCCAACCACATTGAAGAAAGAGCCGACGGGATGGGTCCCGATATTGAGGATGGGTGGGAGTTGTTGCGCAGGGATAGTAGGGATGCTCCAGGCCAATAAAATTCCGAAAATTAACGTGAAAGCTAAAAATATTTTCATCATCGTTCCCTCCTTTCTTGTACTTTGGTAAAATGTTTTTTTAACAAAAGATTAAGTGTTCTTGTCTTTCCGCCTGTCCACAAATCGTTTTGCCTTGAAGTCAAATTTAGGAAGGCTCCCTGCCGGAACGATCTTGACTTCCATTCTAAGGTTGAGCTTGCTTTTTATTTCATCCTGAATGGTCCTTTGAATCACCCCTCCTTTCCCTTTTTCTTTTGTTTCAAGTTTGATGGCCACTTCATCAATCCCTGCCTCTTTAAACACTTCAATTTGGTAATCATCCCCGGGTTGAATATGGCTTTCCACAATATTGGCAAGGACATTGGGAAAGACGTTCACCCCGCGAATAATCAGCATCTCGTCCTTCCTGCCTAAAACTCCGCTGTGAAGGACTCGAAACGTCCTTCCGCAGGGGCAGATTCCTTTCTTCACTTTGACCAGATCGCCCGATCGATACCGGATGGCGGGCATGCATGATCTCCCCAGATTGGTAAGAACCAACTCTCCAATCTCACCTTCTTGGACCGGAAGCTCGGTCTCAGGATTCACGACTTCAGCAATAAATTCGCTCTCGATGATGTGGACGCCATCCAACTCTTCCGTGCATTGAAATCCCCAGGTTCCTACCTCTGTGAGCCCAATATAATCGAAACATTTTGCATTCCAAAGCCGCTCTAACTTTTCCCTGATCCCGGGAACGAGCGCACCAGGTTCGCCGGAAAGCATCAGGATGCGCACACTGGAGTTGGCAATATCGATATTGTTTTCGTTTGCGGTATCTATCAGGCGAAGGGCGTGGCTCGGTGTCGTGGGAATAACCGTTGCCTGATTATCAATAATGCACTGTAGTCGTTGCAGGGTATTCCAACCTCCAGTGGGGATGATGAGATTTCCTAATTGGTAAGCCCCCTCGTACATGATCCAGAAAGCGGTGTAGGGTCCAAAATTAAAGGGAAAAAGGATCCGGTCCCCTTTTCTCACCCCTGCCCCTTTTAAGATATGGCAGGCGACTTTCCCTCGCCACCGCCAGCTCTCTTGGGTATCGAGAAACTTTAAAGGCTTTCCGGTTGTCCCGGAGGTTTGATGATATTGTACGTAGTTTTCTAAGGGTTCGGTGAGATTACTCCCAAACGTGGGATGTTCCTCTTGATCCTTTTCAAATTCTTTCTTGACGGTGAAGGGTAACTGGTGTAGGTCCTCGACAGACCGAACGTCGGAAAGGGCGATGCCGGCTGTTTTAAACTTGTTTTGATAAAACGGGTTGGAAGCAAAGACCTTTTTCAGCATAGCATCCAGTTTTTTAGACTGAAGCCTTGCCAGCTTATCCCGGCTTGCCGTCTCTACCTGTTGATCAAAATATTCAACCACTCCCATTCCCTTCCCCCTTGGTCACCCCTTCTTCATTTCCCTCTTTGCCATGACCTCGAGCAAATCCTCCCAGGGCCTACCTGGAATAAATTCCTCCAGCTCCTTTTCAATCACTAAGTACCAGGGGGTCAATGCTTTTTCGCCGGATTCCCCTCGAATCCAGAGGGTATCAGGGTTCTTCAGGGTTCTTTTCGATTTTGCAACGGTTGCATAGACATGCTTCGTATTGTACTTGGTTTTGCCTGGAGACAGGTCTTTAATGAAGAGCTCCCTCTTCCCTTCCTTCATATCCGAAAACCTCCTCACGAACGTCTGCCATTCCTTCATAGCGCTTATCCTCCCCATTTTTTCTTTCTGTTTTTAGGTATCTATATTTTAATGCCGTAGCTTTCCCAGTTCTTGTTTACCTTATCAATCGTCTCTTTGGTGTAGATGGATTTGAACGAGGCTTTGATGGGGACAATCTCCTTCTCCCACTCCGGAGGCCATGTGCTGTCAAAGGCCACAGAGACCCCTTTCAACTTCTTCCTCTCCTCGGGGCTGTAGAACGGTGTTAATGAATTTGACCTGCCCTCGTACCACTCATACAGAATACCTCTTCCGGGATGGCATCGTGTGGCAAAGCAGTGCAGCACCTCGCCCATGTTGAAAACATCCACATCGGCATCTACGATGATATGTTTGTTGGTCATGATCCTTCTCAGGGTAAAATAGTCAAGGATCTTTCGAGCAATCTCCGTGCCGCCTTTTTTGACGCCGATCACGATTAAATGGGTGACCCCTTCAGGAGGGACGTACACATCCGTTACGGGGACACCATGCCTCAATAAGCCCTTTTTCATGGCCACGGCTGCGGTGAGAGAAGCCGCTATGGAGCTGTCATCAGGCGGTGTGCCGAGGCAGACCATGGTAACGATCGGTTGACTGCGATAGGTCACTGCCTTCACCTTGACGGCAACGCCCGCACACATGGTTCCGCTCCGGTAGCCGGGATACTCACCAAAAGGTCCATCCGGCGCGATCTTGTCCGGCATCAACTCACCTTCAATCACCATCTCTGCATGGGCCGGAACCAGGAGGTCTGATGTTTCGCACTTGACCAGTTCGACGGGTTCCCCTCTCAATCCGCCCACATGGTCGACCTCGTCCTCAAACGTCTTAATCCCTGCGGTTGCGACAATATGCGACAAAGGGTCAGTCCCAAGGACAACGGCGATGGGCATCGGTTTATTGTAAGGCAGATAGCTCTTCTTCATGATGAAGGCAAGCTGGCTTGTGCTCTGAGGCCATCCTGTCAGCCAGTTTTTGGTATGCACCATGAATCTGTACATGCCCCAGTTGGTCCAGTTTGTTTCGGGGTCTTTATTGATGACCACATCCCATGTGCCGATGTACCTGCCTCCGTCACCTTCGTGCACGATTGGGGCGGGAAATGCATTCAAATCAACTTTATTCCCCAGCATGATATTTTCCTTGCAGGGCGCATTGGTTTTTTTGGCAATTCTGGGAGGAATCTTGATGTCGATGCGTTCCTCATACTCCTTGTATATCTTTCGGATAGGCGTTTTCTTGGGTAGCATCATCGATAGGGCAACACGGCTCCACGTTCCGGAGGTGCCGTTGGAGATCCTGTATCCCTCAGGGTAGTCTTTAATCTTTTCGAATAGCAAGGCCGGGCCCTCATGCTCAAACGTTTTTCTGCTGATGGCTCCCGCCTCTCCATCCCAATCGACCTCTCTTTTGACTCGTGCAAGCTCGTTCTCTCTCTCAAGAACTTCGAAAAAATCTCTGTGATCATTAAAAACCATAGGGCACCCTCCTTATTTAGATTTCGATGTGACGATCTTTAAACCACTTTGTACCTGGATGATATCCTTCAGCATCAACTCATAAACTTTCTGGGAGTTTTTTTCTCTGAGAGCTTTTAATATTTTTTTGTGGTAGGCAACGGCCTGTCTGGAAATTTCGCTCCGCTTTTTCAAATCATTTGTTATCTCGAGGGTCAACTCTTTTACGACATCCAGCAGAGTCTTCATGGATAAGGCAATCACCTGATTTTTGGTGGCTGCAGCAATGAGTGAGTGAAACTCAATGTTCTGTGCCGGGGATGGAGCATTCGACTTGACGATCTTTGATGTCTCCTCAATATTTTTTTCCAGTTTCTCAAAATCCTCATCTGTAATTTTTTCGGTGGCTAATTTTGCGATATAGGGTTCTAACATGATTCTCGCTTCGGTCAACTCATTAATGGAGATTCTTTGCATTCGCAGGACGGAAGAGAAAGAGTCACTGATGGGCTTCGAATTGACTTCTGCTACGAATATGCCGGAGCCCGGTTTAATCGTTAAAAGCCCCGAGGTTTCCAGGATTTTGAGGGCTTCCCGGATCGAGATCCGGCTCGCCTGAAATTGTTCTACCAGCTCCCGCTCCGGAGGAAGCTTGTCCCCCGGCTTCATCGTCCCGCGGAGAATGGCATTCTTAACCTGCTGGGCGATGCGCTCTGAGATCTTTCTGCTTTTGATCGGTCGGAAGGGATTCATAAATTGGTATGACATCTGTCCTAATACCAATTTTAGAAACACTTGTCAATAAGAATAATTTCACAATTTAAATTGACAAACCCTTTCGTCATGAATAGAATGGAATTCCTCAATTGAAAACGAGGCGTTTGATGATCAAACCATGGTCGAAGATTCGAACCCAATCCACCCAATCCTATCGCGTTTTCTCCGTCCGGACAGATACGGTTCGTTCTCCGCGGACCAACCTCGAGCACGACTTCTATATTATTGAATCGAACGATTGGGTCAATATCATCCCTCTCACCGATGACCAACAGGTGGTCATGGTAAAACAGCACAGGCATGGCTCAAACGAGGTCACCCTTGAGATTCCCGGAGGCCTGGTGGATTCCGGGGATACTCCCGAAGGGGCCGCAGCCAGAGAATTATTGGAGGAAACAGGCCATGCGTCAAGTGCATGGATGAAACTCGGAGAGGTCAACCCGAATCCCGCCATCTTTAACAACCGCTGCCATACATTCCTAGCCAAAAATGTAAAGAAGATTCGTGAACCAAAACCTGATCAGACCGAAGATATTGAGGTTGTTCTGATTCCTCTCGCCGAGATTCCGGGATTGATCCGAAAGGGAACAATCGACCATGCCATTGTGATTACAGCATTCGCACATTATTTTCTCCGATACCCGGAAGGTTGACAATACCTTGACCCCCCTGAGCATCCTCCTTGTCCTGATTTCAGCCTTCATCCATTCTTCATGGAATTTCTTCACCAAGAAGGGAAACTGGCCGATCGAATTCTTCTTCTGGGTTTTTCTGTGTGGAACATTCCTCTATCTCCCTTATTTCTATTTCTCTGGACTTTTCCCAAGCCTTCTCTTCCAAGCCTCAGGGAAACTCTGGACACTCAGCATCATCTCAAGCCTGATCCAGACCTTCTATCTTATCTCTCTGATCAAAGCCTACCAGATGGGAGAACTCTCTTTGGTCTATCCCATCTCGCGCTCAGCGCCTCTGTTCACACAAGTCTGGGCAGTTCTATTGATCGGTGAAGTCCTCTCAATCACAGGAGTCGTTGGAATCGGTTTGGTGGTTACGGGAATCTTCATCATTTCAATGAGTGATTTTAGCTTCAGCTTGCACCTTGATCCCTCACGAAACGTTTCTTTGCAGCCCTTTCTCTTCGCCCTGATCGCCGCCCTCACAGGATCTGTTTATTCAGTCCTGGATAAAATCTGTGTCCAGATCACCCATCCCGTATTTTACTGCTGGCTCATCGACGTCTTAATGTGCATCGAAGTCGGACTCTACTCGCTCTTTCAAAAAAAGAACCTTCTTTTAAAGGTCTGGAGTGAATGGAAAAAGGAAATCTTTCTGATCACCCTTTTGCAAAATGCATCCTACCTTTTAGTCCTGATGGCGATGCAGATGAGCAAGGTGAGTTATGTGGTCGCCTTTCGCCAGGCAGGGGCTCTTTTAGGCGCGGTTATGGGAGTTGTCTTGTTGAAGGAAAGTCAATGGAAGATCCGCATCGCAGGGGCGATGGTTCTCACCCTCGGATTAATTCTCATTGGATTGGCAAAATGAACCGGTTATTTTAGAATGGTGATTTGAAATTCCCCTCCCCCACCCCTTTCCGGTGGCCACAGGCGTCACGCCTGTGCTACGGGGGGAAGGGGGAAAGGTTGAAACAGTTTGAACCCTATTCAAAAAAGCAGCAAAGCCCGCTCCCTTTTCTCCTTTTGCGCCTTCCATTTCCTGGATGATGGCTTTTCAGACTCCATCTATCTACTCCTCCCTTTCATTGCGACTGAATTGGGTCTCTCTTTCAGCCAGGTGGGTATGCTCAGGGGGATCTCTTCTGGCTGTATCGGTCTTTTTCAATTTCCACTGAGCCTCCTCGGAGAAAGGATTGGAGAAGTCATCGTGATTGCCCTTGGGACATTCGGCCTGGCAGGTGGATTCTTGCTCCTCGGTAAGTCTCACACTTTTTTAACCATTCTTTTCTCTCTCATGTTTGCAAAAGCGACAGGAGCAGGCCAGCATGGATTAAGTTCCTCGGTCCTCTCCAGGACCTTTGAGGTTTCGGGTCGCCGGGCAGCTATGGGGACTTATAATTTCTCAGGTGACCTGGGAAAAGTCTGCATTCCCTTCTTGCTGGCTCTGATGATCAACCTTTGGGGCTGGAGGCAAGCCATCTTTACCATCTCCCTTGGCGGGATGGCTGTGGGCGCATTTCTTTACATCCTGGTTTCCAAACAGAAGGAACATCCCCCTTCATTTCACACTACCCAAACGTTTAACTCTGAATCAACAGGATGGGGAATAAAGAATAGGAAAAAATTCCTTGCCCTGTTGACCATTGGAATGATTGATGTCGCAGCACGGTATTCCTTACTGACCTTTCTCCCTTTTCTTCTTTTGCAGAAGGGGATCCCCGTGACTCAATTTGGCTTTGCTCTTACGCTTCTCTTTGTGGGAGGTGCCGTGGGAAAATTTGCCTGCGGCGTTCTTGCGGAGTGGTTTGGAATCATTCCTATGGTGGTGGGCACAGAGATTTTAACAACTGCTGGGATTCTTTCCCTGACTGTGCTTCCTGCCTCATGGATCTGGTTCGTACTGCCGTTGGTGGGAATCGTCTTGAATGGGACGTCTTCTGTCCTTTATGCGACCGTGGCAGAGATGATCGCCCCAGCCTCTCGCTCTCGTGGGTATGGACTCTACTATGCCATCACATTAGGTTCGGGAGCCCTATCACCCCTGGCTTTCGGCCTGCTCACCGATTCGATGGGCCTCTCTTTCACCATTGTGATAACCGCCCTGATGTTAGTGATTACCCTTCCCCTGAGTCGGTATCTATCGCCTAAGTCAACATAATAAAAACTAACCCCCTTCATCCCCCAATCTAACGCCCCCTCCACTCTCCCCCTCTTAAATTAAGAGGGGGAAGGGGGAGTTATGTGGGCGAACGCGGGGCCGTAGGTTCTGAAGCACATTACCATTATCTTAATCTCTATAATCCATCGAAGGCAATTAGTAACAAGTTGTTTTAGAATCTACGTTGTCCCCTTGTTTGTAGTGAAGATAGGGATTATATTTGGCTTGACAACCTTTTGATTATTTAATAAAAATGTATTACGTTATTAACAGATTGAGGTCCGCTTGAAAATAGAAAAAATCTCTTGGGATCAGGAAACAGTTGACCACATTTCAAATCACCTGGTTTCGCCGGAAGAGGTTGAGGAAGTATTATTTAATGATGTGAACACCCCTCTGATAATGCGAGGGAAGGAAGGCAAATATCTTACTTATGGAAAAACTTATGGAGGACGACTATTGTTTATCGTTTGGGCCTCAAAATATAAAAAAACAAAAATCATTACTGCCAGAGATATGGCTGAAAAGGAAAAAAGTTTTTATAGAAGGAGAAAAGGATGAAAGTGCCAAAATTTAAAAATTTAAAAGAGGAGAGGGAATTTTGGGACACCCATGATTCAACGGATTATCACGATAACTTCAAGATAACTCAAAATGTGGTTTTCGTTCGACCCAAGAAAGAAGTTATCTCGCTACGTCTCGAGCCTAAGTTCATAAGGAGATTAAGGGAGCTTGCCGATAAAGAAGGGTTACCTCCTACGACTTATGCCAGGATGTTAATTGTTAAGAGTATTCAAGCCCATACAAAATAAATCTATCGTCGAGAATCCATCCTGCTATCCGCATCTGTGTTTGTTGCTTTATCTCCCTTCGATATTCCATGCCCCGTGCAGTGCAGAGCAAATTTGAAGGATGGGAAGTAGGTTCTGAATCACATTACCATTATCCTAATTTCTACAATCCATCGAAGGCAATTAGTAACAAGTTGTTTTAGAACCAACGTCCCCTTGTTCTGGTGTGAATTCAATTTGATAGCAAGACCCCCAATTGCGTTAGAGGGCACGAGGGGTCAATAAAGAAAAATAGGAAATTAGTTATGCCTGACCCCAATTCCTTTTCCCTCTGAAGAGGGAGGGAATTCTTTAGAAAATTTCACCACATCAAGAAACAGAATTGATCTTCTCGTGGATGAAGATCTTTCTCTTCTCAAGTTCTTTAAAAACTTCTGATGGATCAAAGGCGAGTTCTGGGATGATTACCCCTTTGGTACTGACTTTACCAGAAGCTAGGATCTGGGTCCCAATGGCCATGGGGATGCCCACGCAACGAGTATAAGCCCTCAGTTTTTCCCACCCTTTCACTGATCCGTCTGATGCAGGATGGGTATGGGTCAGGATGTGCTGAACTTTCTTCCCGCCTCTTGTGCCAATCACTTCCACATGCAAGGAGTATCCATAGAGGTCAGTCGTCTGTCCTTCGGGAGCCTGCATCAAATAATTCCCAATGGCATCCATAATGCCTATGTCCACATTCCCTACATTCACCCTGTCGTTTCGCATGAAGCCCCAATCATAAAGAGCCTTGATCAACTGCATATTCTTGGGAGGCCACGTCCCTCGAACTTCAATCAACTTCACCCCTTTATTGGCAAGGTACTGGGCAGCGGTCTTCGTCTCTGCGTGAGGGATAATATATTGGGGATGAGTCCCATAGGGTTGAGGGAGTTCGATATCTCTCGGTCTTGCAAAAGGTGGGACTTGAATAAACTTACCATCTTCATAAACCACACGGCCGGGAAGTTGTGGATCATACTCATAAGTCGTCGTCTCTGTGATCGAGGCTGAAAAAGCAATGGGCCGAAAGGCGCCATGGCTCACACGAACGATCTCTACCGTCTCCATCTGATCAGCAGCATACTTCACCATCATATCTGTGGTACCCGGGGTCATCCCAAACCCAGGGACATGGGTCTTCCCATGATCTTTAAAGAGTTGATCGTATTGATACTCATCTCCAAAACCATTGAGATTGATCCCGTGGCACCCAGCTTCAGCAATGCACGCCGTTGATAGGTCATTGAGGGAGATGGTGGTTCCATCCATGACAATGTCATAGCCCTGCATCAATGTCACGGTTTCCTTCTTCTCCTTGGCATTGACTTTCTTAAAATCGACCCTCGGGTCGTTGAGCCATTGCATTACTTCCCGGCCGGCTTTCTCATTGAAATCACCGATCGTGATCTTCTCAAATTTTGAAAATTCGATGAGATCCAGGGCTGCTTCACGACATATCTTACCCGCTCCTCCCAAACATAAAACTTTCATTGTTACGGAATTCCTTTCTGGGGTGAAGTTAATGATCAGTCAAAATTGTATAGACACGGAAGATAAATCTTTCCTTTGTTCTTTTTGCTAAAGGAAAGAATGCCCCCACTTATAACCCCCCTCAATTCCCCCCTTAAACTAAGGGGGGAGGAAAAGGGGTTACAGGAGATTTTCTCAAGAGTATGTCTTTATAATTATGGACTCCTTAGTAAGCTTGAACTTACTGCCTCATTAAGACATGGATGTTCTCGGGAATGGATAAGTAGATTTTTTCGTTCGTTTTGAAAACTCCAGTCTCCCTGGGATTGGACTGGTCAATGATGATCTTCTCTCCCATCACCTGAACGGTATACTTGGCCAGGGAGCCAACATACATTCCGATCTCCACATTTCCTTGAAAGACGTTCAACTTTGTTGCCGGTTCGGATCGAGAAAGCTCAATGGTCTCTGGCCGAATCACCAACTTCACTTTTTCTCCTGCACTGAAGCTTCTCTCTGGGACGAATTGGATCTTTCCAATAGGAGTGGAGGCAATCGCCCGATTGAGCCCAATATCTAAGATGTCAACTACCCCGTCTAAAAAATTGACATATCCCACAAACGCCGCAATGAATTCATTGGTAGGATGTTCGTAGATTTCGATCGGAGGCCCGATCTGCTGAATCTCACCATCCCGGAGGACGACAATCCGGTCCGAGATGCTCATCGCTTCAAACTGGTCATGGGTGACGAAGATGGTCGTGATCTTCAATCGTTCCTGAAGCTTTCGGATTTCTCCTCGCATGATGAGCCTAAGGTTTGCATCCAAATTTGAAAGAGGCTCATCCAATAGCAAGACTTTCGGTTCAAGGCTCAGGGCACGGGCCACGGCCACTCGTTGTTGCTGGCCGCCGCTCAGTTTGTCGATCATCCTTTCTCCGAGTCCTTCCAATTTTACCAATTTAAGTAACTCCTCCACCCTCTCGTCAATCTTATTCTTTTTCCACTTCTTAATCTTCAAACCATAACTGATATTTTCGGAGACGGTCATATGAGGAAAGAGGGCATAATTCTGGAAACAGATGCGGGTATCTCTCAAATTGGGAGGAAGATGGTCAATTTTCTGATTATCGAGGATGACCCGTCCTGAATCGAGAGGTGTAAATCCTCCGATAATCCGCAACAGGGTCGTCTTCCCGCATCCGCTGGGACCTACGAAAGTCACCAGTTCACCCTTCTTGATATCTAAGGTGATCCCTTTTAAGACCTCGTTGTTGTCGTAGAATTTATGAATGTCCTCAAGAATGAGCATGGGGATGGAATTCATACGTTTTTAGAAACTCCCTTCTGTGTGGCTTGGAATCTGGACCTCTTGCTCAAGAAGTTGAGACCGATCATGCAGAGGATGACAATCAGAACGAGTTTCATCGTCGTCGCAGAAGCAAATCCGATCTCGCCATAGGCAGCGGCGTCGAAAATCTTCACCGCAGCCAGCTCATAGCCAGGGCTGACGAGAAAGACCACGGCGCTCAGGGAGACGATGGCGGTCATGAAGGTGTAAATAAATCCCGCAATAAAGGCAGGAAACATGATGGGTAACACAATCTTATAGAAGGTGGTCATGAAGTTTGCTCCCAGATCTGCTGACGCCTCCTCGATTTCAATATTGATCTGATGGAGCTTACTGATGCCCGCCTCTACACCAACCGCAAGAAAGCGGAAGACGCAATTGAGCGCGAGGATCATGATCCCCCCTGTCAATTTGATCGGAGGGGTATTAAAAGCGAGCAGATAACCAATGCCAATAACCGTTCCCGGAAGGGCAAAGCCTGAAAGGGAGACCATTTCAATAAAGGATCGGCCAAAAAATTTACCCCGGACGATGACATAGGAAAGAAGGATGCCGATGATGGCGCCGATGAAAGCGGCGATTAAAGAAACCTTGATGCTGTTATAGATCGCCCGATTCGAATCGAAATTCAAGATATGACTGAGCACAATCTCGTTCTTGACGCCGAGAAGCTGAGTAAACGAAGCAACCAATACGACTCCGAAAGAGACCGTGATCACCAGGGCGGCGATTCCGCTGATGATAAAAAAAGGAACCTTCACGAGGGGGGTGATTTTTCTTGGCTCAGAGGCTACCGGTTTTCCCCCGATCGTCGTAAATTTCTTCCCGGTCAGGAGGTAGTTATGGAGAAAGAAGATGACAATGCAGGGGATAATCAGGATGACCGACAGGACGCTTCCCATCTCAAAATCGGCCTCGCCGATGATCATCTGGTAAGTGTCAGGGGCAAGAAAGGGCGTCCTGCCTCCCAGGATGGCCGCATTTCCAAACTCGGCAATCGTCATGACAAAGACAAGAAGTCCTGCTTTTAATATGCCGGGGGCCAGGAGAGGAATGGTGATGGTCCGGATGATCTTTATTTCAGAAGCCCCCAGATCGTAAGCGCTCTCTTCCAGGTTCGGATTGAGTGACATGAGCGTATTTTCGATCATCAGATAGGCCAGTGGAATGAAGGCCAGGGTCTGGGCAATCACCACACCACTGAAACCATAGATGGACCAGTTCAACCCCAGGGCGTTGGTCAATACTCCGTTCCTGCCAAACAGGATGATCAGGGAAATGGCAAAAAGGTAGGGGGGGGCAATCAACGGCAACAGGGTGAGCAATTTGAGAGGTTTTCGCAGAGCCATCGGTCCCCGGGTGGAAAGATAAGCCATGCAGAAACCTACGATGAGACAGACGACCGTATTGATCACACCAAGCAACAGGGTATTGATGAGGGACCGGAAATAATATCCTTTGACAAAAAATTTGAGGTAATAGGCAAGCGTCCAGCCTTCTGGACCCTTGATGCTTTTGATCAGGACGGCAACGATGGGATAAAGGAGAAAGATGGCAAGCAGCAGAAAGAGAATGGCAGCCAGGATATGGACCAACTCCGCATTGATGAAGGTTTTGACTCTTCCCAAGAGATTTCTTTGTGGAAGGTTAAGAATCTCTGCCTCTGCCATCTCTCTCCTTAGTAAAATTGTTTATTTAAACTCAGTCCTGAATTTCTCCTTCCAGATGTCATTCCATTTTGGCCGCATGTCTGCCGCATAGCCGAGGTCCAGCTTGATATACTTTGGCGTCACGTCTCCGTAAAGGGCGTTGGGCGCCGGACGGGGGGTGACATAACCGATTCCAGCCATCAATTTGCTGAACTCCAGGGTTCCCATGACGTCAATGACCTTCTTGCAGGCATCCGCCATGGCTGTCCCCTTAAGAATGAAGACGAAGGTCCCATCGTAGCCGATGCCTTCCTCAGGAACCGTCCAGAGAAGTGGAAAACCTTTGTTCAACCTGTCTTTCACATTTTCATCCGAGGTGATTCCAAGCAGGAACTCCCCTCTTCCAACCAGGTCGGTCGGAGCATTTCCGCTCCGTGTATAGTGATGGATGTTCTTGTCCAGGGCCTGGAGGTACTTCCATCCCTCATCCTCGCCATAGAGGGCCAGGAAAGCGAAGCGGATCATATTGGCTGTTCCCGAACTCAAAGGAGAAGGCATCACAATCTGATCCTTCCATTTCGGATCCAGAAGCTCTTTCCAGCTCTTCGGCATGGCATAGCCCTTCTCTTTTAACTTGTCCCGGTTTCCAACCAAGACAAAGGAGAAATTGGAAATATTAAACCAGGCTTTGTCCTTATCGAGAAACTCACCGGAAACACCTCTCCAGGCCGGAGAATCGTAAGGCACCGACCAGCCGTTTTTCTTCGCCATAAAGGCAAGCGGCGATCCGCAGCCGCTGACCATATCGGCATTGAAGTTCGGCGCCTCGGATTTGACCTTTGCCTCAATCTCTCCAAAGGACTGGAAAGTCTGAAGGATGGAAATGCCCGTTTTCTCTTTGACAAAGTTTACGACTTTAACATTGTTCTCCGGCGAAAGCCCCATGTAGGCCCTGACGTTCTGTGCCTGGGCATCATTCATCATAAATGCTACAGAAAGAATCGCTATGAACACCGCTAAACTTAACTTTCCTTTCATACCTTTTTCCTCCTTTCAAATTTTAAATTTCCTCCGCTTTAAATGACTATTCCAACCACCTCCTTTCTGAAGCCATTCTAACAATATTGAAAAAAAAGTCAAAAAAAGTTCTACCGATAATCTATAATTAAAATCCGAAAACTGAACAATATCTTTGTCATGCTGAAATTTTTTCAGCATCTCTCATTTTTGATAACCTATAGATCCTGAACCGAGTTCAGGATGACGATTAGGGATGATGGTTTGCACCTTTATATTTTCTTTAGCACTTTACGGCTGATGTCTATTAATTTCTGGATATCTTCCTCTGTGTGGGCAAGAGAGAGATACATCTTGGTCCCCATGGGATTTAAAAAGATTCCCTTTTCAAACAACCCCAGGGCAAACCTTCTCCCTTTCTGCCGGTCAGCCCTGAAAGCCGCCCGGTAATCCGTCACGGGTTCTTCGGTAAAGAGAACCTGACAGAGAGGACCGTCCCCTAATACCTGACCGGGGATCTCCAGCTTTTGAAAGAGTGCTCGAAACTTCTCTCTTAGTTTCCGTCCGAGATGATGAAGCCTCTCATATGCTCCTGGCTTTCGAAGTTCTTTCAGGGTAGCTAAGCTGGCGGACACAGAAACAGGATTTCCTGCCAGGGTAGAGGCAAACCAGACATAGCCCTCTTTCCCCAGATTCGACTCAACACAGAGGTCGAGGATATCAGCTCTTCCGCAGACCACTCCGATGGGATATCCCCCTCCCATAGCCTTCCCAAAAGCAGCAATGTCCGGAACGACTCCATAATACTCCTGAGCTCCACCATAAGCAAGACGGAATCCTGTGACCACTTCATCGAAGATCAGAAGAATCTTCTTCTCTTTTGTGATCTGTCGGATGCCCTCTAAAAATCCTTTGACAGGAGGGGTGCACCGTTGAAGCGGTTCCATAATGACACACGCAATCTCATCCTCGTTCTGCTCGATAAGTTGTTGGGTAGTTTTAAGATCATTATAAGGCGCGATCAGTATCTCATCTTGAACCTGTCTCGAGATACCCGCGGAGGTTGGTTCAGGCTTGGGAAAAGGAAGGAGGCTCTGAGGGAAAAGGCTTGTTACACCAATATCGTGGGCGCCATGATAAGCTCCCTCGAATTTAACCACTTTTGTCTTCCTTGAAAAAGCCCGTGCGAATCGGATGGCATAGAACGTGGCTTCTGTTCCGGAGGCGGCAAAGCGAATCTTTTCAGCACAGGGAATCGCCCGGTTCAGCTCCTTGGCCAGATCAAGCGCCTGTTCGGTCACATAGGAAAAACTCGATCCTTTTACGACCTGTTTTTTAACAGCTTTGATAATGGCAGGATGGGCATGGCCCAAAATGATAGAACCCCAGGAGATAGAATAATCGATAAACTCCTTTCCAAATACGTCATAGATCTTCGATCCCTTTCCATGGGAGAGAACAGTGGAAAGCTCCCTCGTGAGGTTAAATTCTCCAAGGGAGCCACCCGGAAATAACTGAAACGAAAGGTCAACAGGGTTCAACTTTTGACCTCCTCTATGACCGAATCATTGTAGTAGGGTAATCCTTTGAAACGGTTATCAGAATATCAGATGATCAGGAAGTGGGAATCAGGATATCAGAATATCAGGCTGTTTAAAAAGTTCTCATCTGGTTTCCTGGTTTCCTGGTTTCCTGGTTTCCTGATTTCCTGATCTCCTGCACACTGATGTCCTGGTCACCTGATACCCGATTTAATTCTACTCTTACGGAACCAAGTAGCTTGCCGACTTCAAAGCCCTAAAATTGATACAGAACTCTCTATTTCTTGGAAACGGCTTGATCCACAATAGTGCAAGCTTTATCAATGACGGACAATCCCTCCATCAACTGCTCTTCCGTGATGCAGAGAGGAGGCGCGACAAAGATCACATTCCACCGGGAATAACCCGAAACTCCGTTCTCCTTGCAATAGTTCAACACAGCAGCGATGCTGGGATCCTTCTTCTCATAGGTCTCCACTGTCCACGGAACCAAAGGTTCCCGGGTCTTCTTATCCTTGACAAATTCAATACCGGCAAAGAGGCCTAATCCCCGGACATCGCCAATGCTGGAGTGTTTCTCTTTCATCTTTTCAAGGGTAGCCATTAACTTCTTTCCCAGGATCCGGGAATTCTCGATCATCCCTTCTTCTTTATATACCTTAATTGAAGCAATGCCTGCGGCGCAGGCAATCGGGTTTCCAAACTGAGTCAATCCGCCATAATACATATGGTCCTCAAAATAATCGGCGATCTCTTCCCGTACGACAGTCGCTCCAAGGGGCAGATAGGCTCCATTGATCCCCTTGGCAAGCGTCATAATATCCGGCACAACATTCCAGTGGTCGCAGGCAAACCACTTTCCCGTCCTTCCAAAACCGGTCATGACCTCATCGGCAATCAACAGGACTCCGTACTCATCGCAGATCTTTCGCAGCCGCTGCATATAGCCATCCGGAGGCACGATCCGGCAGTTGCTGCCGGTGATCGGTTCGACGATGATGGCCGCTACCTCCTTGGGCCCCTCCACTTCAATCACCTCTCGGATCTGATCAGCGCAAAAAACATTGCACTCCGGGTAGGTCTTGCCAAAGAAACAACGGTAACAGAAGGGATCCCACACCCGGATGGTCCCCGGAATCCCTGGCTCATTGGCCAGCCTTCTCGGGTCTCCTGTAATGGACAAGGCACCGTAGGTTGCTCCATGGAACGACCGCCACCTGGAAATGATCTTCGACCTTCCTGTAAAGGCTTTCGCCATCTTGATGGCGTTCTCATTGGCCACTCCCCCTCCGCAGGAGAGAAAGCTTTTAACCAAATCACCCGGAGTGATCTCTGCAATCATCCGGCACAGTTCTGCTCGGGTCTCGTTTGCAAACCCGGGAGCCACATAACAGATCTTCTCTGTCTCCTCTTTGATCGCTTCGATGATCTTGGGATGCTGGTGCCCTGCATTCACATTGAAGAGCTGGGAAGAAAAATCGAGATACCTCTTCCCTTTGTCATCCCAGAAAACCGCCCCCTCTCCCCCCGTGATAATAAAGGGTTTGAAATCTTTCTGGGCTGTCCAGGTATGAAAGACATACTTCTTTTCGTTTTGTGCTACTTTCAAGGGATCCATCTGCTACCTCCTTTTTCGTGATTTCTGAATAGGTTCAGAAATCCCTGATTACACTGATTAGGAAACGATTCCACAGATAAGAGTTGTCACCCTGAACTTGTTTCAGGGTCTCATCCATTGGACAAATCGAGATGCTGAACCAAGTTCAGCATGACATTTTTTCTTTTCCGACTTTTACGACCTCATCAATATTGCCTTTTAGTTCCTACAAGAACTCCTTTTCGATCAACTCTGGGAGATCGGCTACGCTGGGAATCACGTGGGTATGCCAGTACCTTCCCCAATCGGTCACCGGTCGGGGACCGCTGAGAACACCGATGACTCCCCGGCATCCCGCATTTCGCCCCTCAAGCATATCCGCAGGCGTATCTCCGATCTTAATCACTTCATGGACACTCTGGATATTGAGCTGGGTCATCGCATAGAAAATCATAAATGGGGCTGGCCGGCCGATCTCTCCGGGAATGTGCTCTACATCCACTGAGAGATCCACCAGGCCGTCCCTCACCCAGCCCAACCCCTCCATAATCGCATCGGTGATCAAGCGGTGAAACCCCGTATCCGTCGCCACTTTGATCCCATGCGCATGGCACCATTTGAACGTATCCGAAGCTCCAGGAACCTCTTTGCACTGTTTCCGGTAATATTCAAGCATAATCTCCTGATACCGATCGAAGACCTTTTTGGCTTGTTCATATGTTTCAGGGTCTTTGATCTTCTCAAAGTCCTCGATCTCAATCTTGCGTCCCATTTCCCTGGCGATGAGAAACTGATAGAGATGAATCTTATTCGTCCCCATATGATAAAGAATCTCCTCTGGGGTGGTCTTTAGCTTGAACTCCTGGGCTGCCTGGTAAAGGCAATCCCTCACTCCGGTGTCGTCATAAACGGTTGTCCCCGAAAGATCGAACATGACCATGCTTATTTTTCCCATGAAAGTTCCTCCGTCTTTAACCCATCAATTATTGGTTTGAGTACGAATATATTTTTATACCCCCTCTTTGGCAAAGAGGGGTACGGGGAGATTTTTCAAATGTATTTTAAAATCCCCCTTTGTCCCCCTTTGCCAAAGGGGGATAAAAATATCATGAACTGGTTACTTTTATCTTCATGTTGAATTTTATCCGGGCTTATTCTATATTACTTAAAGTAATAAACTTTTTCTTTCCCATAACTATTCTTCATAAAAATGAACTTCCATCAACTCAAATCTTTCTATTTCGCCGTGAAATATGGGAGCCTCAGCGCTGCAGCCGATGCCCTCTATATCACCCAGCCTGCTGTGACAAAACAGATTCAGCAACTCCAGGCTACTTATGGAGTAAAACTTCTAAACCGATTCGGAAAAAAGATGGTCCCCACCGATGCCGGAGAAGTCCTCTTCGATTTTGCAGATAAAATTTTTCAGTTCGAAAGTCAGGCTGAAGAGAGCCTTCGCGATTTTCAACAGCGCAAAAGCGGCCGCCTCCGGATCCATGCGAGCGAGAGCTTCGGCGCTTACTATCTTCCCTTTATCATTAACCTTTTCAGGAAAAAATATCCAAAGATTCGCATCTCCGTCAATATCTTTCCCAATCAGGAGATCGTCGAAAACACGGTCAAATTGGAAAACGATATGGGGTTCATCTCTTACCCCATCGAGCATAAAAAATTATTAGCCCAGGAGATATTAGAAGATAGACTCGTCCTCATCGTTCCCTCAACCCATCCCTTGGCTAAGAAAAGGCTTCTGGAGCCTCGTCAATTGGATGGGCAGTCCATCGTCATGCACGAAAGGGGCTCTGCCTCACGTGAGATCGTTGATGGATTTATCAAGCGGCATAACATCTCTGTTTCGATTCCCCTGGAGCTTTCCAACAATGAAGCCATCAAAAGAGCGGTCGAAGAGGGAATCGGCCTTTCCCTCATTTCAGAACATGTGGTTAAAGAGGAAGTAAAAAGAAAAAAACTAAAATCGGTCCCCCTCATTGATCCAGCCTTGATACGAAAATTTTATCTCATCTACCACAAGGAAAAATATCTCTCTCAACCTTTCCAGATGTTTATCAGTATGGTCAATCAATGGACCTCAGAGTTTAAAAAGGAATTGTCTGCATAAAACATCTCCTGCTTCCCCGCCCATCTCTAAAAACTATACCATAATATGAAAAATCGCCCCTTTGAAAGGGGGAGACGCTGTCGGGTGGAAAAGATTTAGAGCAGGAACCTTTTACTGTTCATATTCGGACATGCCAAACGTATGAAAAAATTCGATTTTATACGAGCGACGATTTCCCATCATCTAAACGACCCGCATTCTAAATCTTTGGAGCTCGACAGCGTCTCCCCCTTTTCATACGAATACTACATAGCCCCCTTGTAAACATTAATCCTTTCCCCACTTCTTGAAAAAGTCTCCAAAGAGTTCTTCGTCCGGGGGCATATATTCTTCCACAGGAACCGATAGCCAGGTATAGTTGAGGAAATTCCTGTAATTGATATTTTCACTACTCATGTTGCCTGCCCAGGTCCCACAGCCGAGACTTTCGGTCCAGATCTGGCCATTGTACCAGCTTCCCGTATTGACCAGACAGTGAGGCATATTGCACTCCACTCGTCCTACTTTTGCCCGGATGGCAAGCTCTTCCATTCTCTCTACCCGGTTGGAGTGGAGGGAAACAGAATGGCCGATTCCAGAGAACTCAAGAATCTTTTCCAGACGATTGATCATTTCGTTAAAATCATTCCATTTCCATACAGTCAGAACAAGACTCAACTTCTCACCGGAGAATCTGTCCTCACGCCCGATCTTTTCACCCATGACCATTAGGAATTTTGTTCCAGCGGGAGGCTTGATTCCAGCGGCTTCAGCAATAATGGGGACGGATCTCCCAAAAATGTCTCGATTGATCGTCTTTCCATCAGGCCAGAGCGCCTTTCTCAGTTTCTCGCGCTCCTCGGTCGTGCAGAGGTATCCGCTCTCCTTCTTCAAGAGGTCCATAAATTTGTCGTAAATGGGTTCGTAAATAGCGACTGCATTTTCTGACGAACAGGACGTGGAATTGTTTGCTGTCTTTGAACGCATGATCTTATTGGCGGCTGCAGGAAGGTCTGCTGAATCATCAACAATCGAAACGACATTTCCCGCCCCAACGGTATGGGCTGGTTTGCCGGCTGCATAAACTACTTTAATCAGGGCGGCTCCGCCTGTTGCCATGACAAAGTCTACGTTCTTCATCAATTCCTGTGTCTTTTCGTTTGAGGGATATTGGATGCATTGGAACAGATCCTCAGGGGCATCAATCTTTTTAAGGGCCTTTCGCGCAATTTCAACCGCCATATAAGAACACTGTTTGGTTCTTGGATGGGGGGAGCAGATCATGGCATTCCGGGTCTTTAAAAGACTGAGGCCGATGGTACAGACCGTTCCTTCGGGATTGGTCATTGGAACAACATTGGCCACCACACCCATGGGTTTGGCATAGACCTTGATTCCCCTTTTCTTGTCTTCCCGGACCAGCCCGCAGGTCTTTACTCCCTTGAAGTCATTGATCGTTCCTCGCACCTTACTCCTGATCTTACTGATCTTATCTTCATAGACACCGATGAGACCTTCATCCACAGCAGCCTTAGCCATGGCCTTTACATTTTCATCCTTCTGCCATTCCCAGCCTACCGCTGCACACATCTCGTCAACTTTTTCCTGGGGCCAGTACTCGACGATCTCAAACGCCTTCTTCGCCCTTTTGTACATCTCCTGAATATCGTCCTTATGGTCTTGTGGCATATTGATTAACCTCCTTTTTGTAAAGACTTGTATTTCGTTAAACGGTTACGGTAAGGATGCCCGTATCGTCATTACGATGAACGTTAAACGGTGAACGACGAACAATAAAATTGTTGCTATTTGTTTATGGTTCATTGTTCATCGTTCATTGTTCATTGTTCATTGTTCAAACAAACCTCGTAATCCCAACCTTAACCCAAAAACTTATTCCTTCCGATCTTCTGGTTTCGGGACCGGCCTGTCCCCAGGGCCATCATAATATTTGGGACCCTGGATGGAGAGATCGAGAAGATTGATCATCTTCGTCGTCCGTGATGCCCTCCAGGCCTTTTCCCGGGTCATCTCTTCAATGGCATGAGCTCCACAGCTGAATCCGCGGCAGAGAACTCCAATGGCCCAGGCAGCCAGTGGACTGAATCCCAGGTCCATAAAAACCGAGTTGCCACCGCCGATCACGTTGGTCCAGACCTTCTTTCCATTGATCTTCTCGAATGCTTTCTCGATTTCGATCTGCAAATCGTGGAACTTTCCGGCAACTCCCAGGTCTCTTGCCATCTTCATGATCCGGATCGCTCTCGGATCGCCATGGATATGCTGGGGCTGTCCCAGGCCCATGATGTTCTTCCCTTTGTGATCCTTGACCAACTGCTCGGCGATCTGCGCGAGGGTCCATCCGTTTTTCTCACCCATGTCCATGTATTTGTGGACCATGATCCCGTGCAGATGTCCGGGACCGTGAGCCTCGCCGAAGGTCATGATGCCTGCTGCAATGGCTGCATTGAGGGCCGGCCTTCCGGAGGCGCAGCATCTTGCAGTCAGCGTCGAAGGGGACATGGCATGTTCCATGAATTCCACCATAAAGAAGTTAAGCATCTTCTCTTCGTTAATCTTTGGAAGCCTTCCCTGGAACAGCAAAAAGACGGCTGCCGCAAAGCTCCATCCCTTTTCAGCCATCTCCGTCGTATCGTATCCCCTCAGGACAATCTTATCTGCCGTCTTGTAGGCAATCGAGGTTTGCCAGTGGAACGGCTCCCTCCCCGTCTGATCATATTGATCTCCCCATTGATCATCTGCCATCTCTTCTTTCTCCTTTCTTGGATGAATAATATTTGGAGATTTATAAAACGTCCCTTTATATGAGTCAAACTAATAATTTTCATATTTTTCATAATCCAGGGTTATATATTTAAGTGAATTGAATCCACTCGACAAAATTGTACTGCGGGAACATCATCAGGGCCCAAAGGGAGATTTCAGAATTTCAGGGAGATCCATGATTGGGTTGGGGAGTTTTCGAAACCTTCTTCTTCCATATGGAGTAAGCCATCTTCAGCCCTATGATCGTGGTAGCGTCCTGAATCTCACCCTTTTCGACCATCGATAGGGCATGATCAAACGTGAAGCGATGAGGGGTTAGAAATTCATCTTCGTCCAAATGCTGTTCGCACGGTACCAGCCCTGTCGCTATAAAAAGATAAATTCGTTCATCACTATACCACGGAGCAATAAGAAGCTCTCCGATTTTCTCAAATTGACTACCTACCAATCCGCACTCTTCCTGGAGCTCTCTTTTGGCACATGCCAATGGATCTTCACCAGGGAGCAGACTCCCGGATGGGAGCTCATAGATATCTTTATCCACTGCAGTGCGGTGCTGGTAGACTAATGTGACGGCCCCATCTTCAAAAACAGGTATGATCGCCGACGATCCGGGATGGTGAATCACCCCGATCTCAGTCTTCTTCCCGTTAGGGAGAAGAACGTGGTGACTATTAAAGTCGTAAACCTTACCACACCAGATCAATTCTTTATCTACCCTTTTCATCATCAATTGTTACCTCACTGTCCATAGGGCCCATTGATTCCAAGTTCTTTCATCACCTTCTCGCATCTTTCGAGGCGTCCTCCTCCGATCTCCACTCCATGGAGATAGGCATCTATGGAATCCACATCCCTTAAAAGCTCTACAAAAGGATCGTCAGAAGTTAACTCTTTATCGCTATGTTGTACAATGGTTTTTACGATGGTCTCAATCTCTTCTTGCGTCACCCGGGAAAGTTTCCCGCTTGATTCTCGATTGTATCTTTCTATGAATTCGTAAACATAGGGGATGGCGGCTTCAGCATGACCTTCGTGCTTTTTGGTCATGACCACACCGATATCATGAAGCGCCGCAGCAATCCCGGCTAGGTCCGGGTCGATCCCTCTATGGATGGCCAATAGCTTTGCAAGCTGGGAGGTCGAATACATGTGCATGATGTTCCAGCGAATGGGAAAATCCCTCCCCTCATCCGTCAGATCCTTCATCTCTGAAAGAAGCATAGCCAGAATACGATTCAATCGTTTAACAGACAATCTCTCCAAATGAATATCTCCACTTTTCATTATTTATTCTCTCCCCTTACATGCCTGTGTTGAATCAACAGAATTGCTAAGCAGTTATGGTCTAAGAGAGGGTTGGGATTCAGAAGGAGGATGAGTTTATTCGGATTGTTACGAAGTTCAAATATTGTCATCTAATTTTTTGAAGAAACTCCCCGGCGGTCATTACCGAATTCTCTCAAGTTCTTTTAACAATTCAGATTCCGTGATACTTTCTTTTCTCATCAGCCATCTAAGGAATGATCTACTTTTGCGGGCATAAGCCTTTTTGAGTGCTGAAATAACTGCTTCCGATGTATCAGAAAATATCCCGAGCCTGACCTCGTCGTTAATATTCTTGTAAATTTCGTCCGGAATCTGGGCTACTATTTTAGGCATTTCACACCTCCTTAATATTTCACTCCACTAATGATACCAAACTGTTTATCAATTTGCACGATCTAAACAACTTTTTGGTTATCTCAAATGGTTCCTTCACCAGTTCACACACTGCCCAGGAAGTCGCTTAGCAAATTTTATAGCTCATTAAAAACTGTTGAGGGGATAATATCTTAATCCCTCTATATTCATCCACCGCTCTTAATGCTTTATCTCCTGTGATGATGACCTCTGCCCTCAATGCAATGGCGCATTCTATGAATTTATTGTCATCAGGATCTGTCTTCACCGCTATGATTTTTGGGGTTTTTATAGTAAAAATGATATTTACCCCTTTTGCAAATAGGGATAGAAGCTCCTCTATCTCATCTTCATCGTTTAATCCAACCCTTTGCAGGACATCGATATATTCAACAAGAATATCCTTTGATAGGCAAAGAATAATCTTCCCCATTTTCCAGAGGCCTATGATCCTCCGGGGATTGCCCCCAAAAAAGGACGAAACAAAGAGGTTAGTATCAATAACGGCCTTCATGATCGGCTTTTTCTTACCTCTTTAATCGCCCGACTTATATCTTTTTGCCTCACTCCTTTGGACCTTAATTTCCCTCCGATTCTGTCCCAGAGGTCATCAACATAGGCGCCAATATCCCGTTCTTTGATGTAGCCTTCGATCAATTCTCTCACCATCTGACTTGAAGTCTTGCCTTCCACCCTGGCGAGCTTATTAAACCGTTCTTTGACTTCCGAATCTATTCTGACAATCATTTGGGTTGTCATCGGCTTACCTCCGCTAATGTATATCTTGTATATATCATATATCAATTTGGACAGGTTGTCAATTTGGGGGAGGGTATGATAATATAGGGTAGCTTTTTTTATCAGCGCAGCGTCTTCGAACAATGGGCTATAGGGGAATCTTATGAAAGTTATTTTTCATCCGAGGTTCTACGAAGTTTATACGTCCGATCCGGCGGCGGCTCCGGGAAGGATGGAGGCGATTGTAAAGGCGCTGGAGAAAGACTTTGAATTTATCGAACCAGAACCTGCCGCAGAAAGGGACATCCAGAGAGTCCACGGAAGGCATCACATCCAGTCTGTCAAAAACGATCCATTGGTTTATGAGATCGGGCTTCTTGCTGCAGGAGGAGCCATCCGTGCAGGAGAGTTAGCCTTTGAGGGCCAACCCTCCTTCGGCCTTATCCGTCCTCCTGGGCACCATGCCAGCCCCCATTCCTGCTGGGGCTTCTGCTATTTCAACAATATCGCCATTGCTATCAAAAAACTCCTCCATGAGGAGAAGATCAACCGGGCGCTCATCCTCGATTTCGATCTACATTACGGCGATGGCACGGCCAATACATTTTCAGGAAACAGGTCAGTGACTTATTTCCATCCCGAGGGAGCACATCGTCAGACCTTCCTCGATTCTATTCAACAGACTCTCGGAAGCGATAAGGATTATGACATCATTGCCATCTCCGCCGGATTCGATCGCCACGATGAAGACTGGGGAGGACTTCTAAAGACCGAGGATTATCATACGATCGGGAAATGGGCCAGAGAGTTTTCCCTTGAAAACTGCCAGGGAAGACGCTTTGGCGTTCTCGAGGGTGGCTATAACCATTCTGTCCTTGGAAGAAATGTGAAGAGCTTCCTTCAGGGGTTGATGGATTGAAACCCATCCAGAGTAATCGTAGCATAAGAGAGAAAGGAACTCGCTCCTCCCCTTGCTTTTAACTGACCCATCCCTTCGGTCACCTTCTTTAAAACCTCATGGAGAGGGGCATTCTCCTTGCCCATCTTGTTGAGCTGAAACTCCAACCCCATCCTCCGCGGAAGCGAGAAGGTATACGAAATCTCGTCTCCATCCAGCCTTGGAAGTTTCTTCTTGGTCCAGAGAAAGTACAGGCGAAAAGGCATCTCCTTATCCCTCTCTGTCCTTCCGGCCAGAATAAAGGAGACCTGGTGGAGGGGATCAATGGGCAGAAGCTCACATTTCTTCCTCATAAACCGCTCATATTCTGTAGAGAGAAAAGCGAGGCTTGCCCCATAGATATCCTGTACATCGGTCATCCCCTCCTCCTGAATGAACTTTCCCAAGGTCTTTCCCATATCTGTTCCTTCAGCTGCTCCAGTGACCAGAAGTCCACAATGGGTTGCAATCGGAATGAGGCGGTCCATCTTTAAAGAAATCTCTTCCCCTTTTTCGTTCAACCGGATGGCCTGGTTATCGGCAGCTAAAACAATTCCATGAATATTTTGTGCAACGATGATCTGCGACATTTTGATTCCCCCTCTATTTAAAAGATATTCTCCTTAGGCGAGATTTTCAATAAAAAAATCACAATAAAAAATCGGTGTTGACAAACCTCTGGCGAGTTCTTAAAATCTTGCCAGATTTGGTTACTGACACTGACACATATTTTTCTAATTGAGGAGATTGAAAATGGTTGTTAAAAAAATAACACGTGAGAATTACTGGAACCCGGTCGTAGAAACTCTTCCGCCTGAACAGATGAGAGCGCTTCAACTCAAGAAATTTAAAAACATTGTTCAGTGGGCTTATGAGCGGTCCAAGTTTCATCGGAAACTCTACCAGGAGGCCGGCCTTGAACCCGGAGACATCAAATCCTATGAAGATGTGGCCAGAGTCCCGAAAGTGGAGAAGTCCATGATGAGGGACATCCAGAGAAAAGATCCATTTCCTTACGGCGATGCCCTCTGTGTCCCTCTCGAAGAGGTTACCGAGTTCCGGCAGACCAGCGGAACAACAGGCTCACCGGTCTATCAACCCGATACCTGGCAGGACTGGGAGTGGTGGGCAGAGTGCTGGGCTTACCTCCTCTATGCCCAGGGATACCGGAGACTGGACCGTGTCTTTATTCCATTTGGATACAATATTTTTGTCGCCTTCTGGGCAGGTCATTACGCGGCTGAAAAGGTCGGGTGCGAAGTCGTGCCAGGAGGGGTGCTCGATACAGAGGCACGCATCTTAAAAATTCAGGAACTAAAAGCGACAGCTATGATGGCAACCCCGACCTATGTGCTGGGAATGGCTGATGCCGCTAAAAAGAAATTGGGGATTGAACCTGCAAAAGATCTCACCATCAGAAAAATTACCTGTGCCGGTGAGCCAGGGGCAAGCATCCCGTCCACCAAGCAGAGGATGGAGGAGGCCTGGGGAGCCAAGGTCTACGATCATGTGGGAGCCACTGAGATCGGGGCATGGGGTTTCGAATGTACAGCCCAGCCAGGCGGTCTCCATATCAACGAAGCCCTCTTTCTCACCCAGTTGGAAGATATTGAAACAGGGGAGATCATCGAGGAGCCAGGCCGAAGGGGAAAGATTGTCATCACGGCTCTGGACCGCATGGCTCAGCCTTGCATCCGTTTTGATTCAAAAGATGTCGCAGAATGGGCAAAAGACCCCTGCCCCTGCGGGAGGACGTTCCGTGTTATTAAGGGTGGAGTCGTCGGAAGGGCGGACGACATCACCAAGATCAAAGGTGTTCTGATCGCTCCTTCTGCGATTGAGGAGGTCGTTCGTTCAATCAGTGGTCTGAGCAATGAGTTTGAAGTAGTGGTTACAAAGAAGGGCGACCTTGATGACCTCACTCTCAAAATTGAACTATTGCCCGATGCAGAGGGAAATCGAGAACCAATCCTTGCTCAGTTAAAGGACCAACTGAGGCTGAAGACAAACCTCGGCTACAATATTGAAGTTCATCCTTTTAACTCGCTTCCCCGTTATGAAGTGAAAGCAAAAAGGTTTAAGGATCTGAGGAAACACAGTTAATTAAAAATCCGAAGCACGAAATACGAATTTCGAAACAATTCCAAATAACCGAAATTCAAAATTAAAGCAGGTAAGTTTGGAACATTTAGAAATTCGAATTTAGAATTTGTTTCGGATTGGTCCGAGACGGACGCTTCGCCCGAAATTCGAATTTATGATGATGAGAGGTAAAACCATGAGCTTGACGAAGCTAAAACAGATGGATGTTCGAATCAAGAAGATTAAGAAGGCGGCCCAGGAACTTAAAGAACTCTCCGGCGGGATTCAAGCAGTTGACCGAAATGCCAGTCGGATCCTCGCTTCGGCCAAAATGCTTGAAATTAATATCAGTGATCTCCTCGAGATCAACCTGTAACTTGAAACCTGTAACTCGTAACGGTTTTTAGAGTTTGATCCACTTCGGAACAACGACAATGCCTGACTCAGTCACTGTGAACCGTTTCGCATCCTCGTCAAGATTGTAACCGATCTTCATTCCCTCAGGGATCTGGACATCCTTTTCAACTATTGCTTTGCGGATCTTCGCATTTCTCCCCACATCCACACCCTCAAGAAGGATCGAATCTTCAACTTCTGCGTAACTGTGGACCATGACCCTTGGTGAAAGAATCGATCTCTTCACATTGCCACCGCTGATGATACATCCATTCGAGATGATAGAATTGAGAGCGGTGCCTGTTCTTCCTTTTTCTTCCAAAACGGTCTTGGCAGGGGGATGAGGAAGTTGATAGGTAAAAATAGACCAATAAGGATCATAGAGATTGAGGCTGGGGGTAACCGACACCAGATCCATATTGGCTTCATAGTAAGCATCTATCGTCCCCACATCTCTCCAATATCCTTCTTTTCCAGGATCCCCTTCTCTGAAGTCAAATGCGAATATCCGATCCTTTTCGATCATCGAGGGAATAATATCTTTTCCAAAATCGTGGTTTGAATCGGACCGCGCATCCTCGATGAGCCGTCTCACCAGAATTTCCGTATTGAAGATATAAATTCCCATCGATGCCAGGATCCCTTCGGGATCTCCAGGGATGGTTTTAGGGGTTTCAGGTTTTTCCTGGAATCCGATGATCCGCCAATCCCTGTCAACCTCAATCACACCGAACTCCCTCGACAATCCCTTGTCCATCCTGATGGCAGCCACAGTTAAATCGGCTTTCTTTTCCCGGTGATAGGCAATCATCTTCCGGTAGTCCATCTTATAGATGTGGTCGCCCGAGAGGATGAGGACGAGATCCGGCTTTTCGTTCTGGAAAATATAAATATTCTGGAAGATGGCATCCGCCGTCCCCTGATACCAATGCTCATCGATCCTCTGCTGTGCCGGAACTACCTCTATGAATTCCCCAAGCGCCGTGGAAAGAATATCCCAGCCTAATTGGATGTGGCGATGTAACGACGTGGACTTATACTGGGTGAGGATATTGATGTGCCTGATCTCTGAATGGATACAATTGGAAAGGGTGAAGTCGATGATCCGGTAGATGGCGCCAAAAGGGACAGCCGGTTTGGCTCGATCCCGTGTCAGGGGATAGAGCCTCTCGCCTCGCCCCCCTGCGAGGAGCATGGTGACAACCTTCTTCATCTGGTCTTACCTTTTTTCAGAAGCTCCTTCACTTTGGCTTTTAGCTCCTCGAGATCGCTCGATTTCGTCACATAGGCATCTGCCACCCAACTCATGAAATCCTCGCGATATCCGGAGTAGGAGCTATTAAGGATGATGGGGATCTTCCTGTCTTTTCCAACGATCCGGCCAAGCGCTTCCATTCCATCCATCACAGGCATGACGATGTCGAGGATGATCAGATCAGGCTTCCCCTCTTCCAACTTCTGGATAGCCTCTTTCCCATTTCGGGCAGTGATGATCTCATAACCTTCTGCCTCGAGTTCCTCTTGATACAGAAGCCTCAACCCTTCCTCATCCTCAACCACCAATATCTTTTTCATAAGTTTATTATCGTCCATTTAAAGAAAAAAACAATCTTTTTTTACTCCGAACTCCGAACCTATTATTTCCTCTCTACCTTCTTCCTCTGCTCAATGGCCAGCTTGCATTCGGCACAAATGAACCGCGGAAGAGTATGGGGACAGGTCACCTTCTCTTCTCCAAACCCCCAATCGATCATATCCCGCACCGGCAGCTCCTGCTTAAAAGCATGTCCCAGACAGAGTCCCATCCCGCAGACAATACAAATCGCCACTGCATCTGTATCCACTCCCAACTTCGCACAGATATAACACTTCATGATTATTCCTCCCTCCTGACCTCATATGAACACTATAATATATTTTATTACGGAAAGGCTCAAAAATCAAAAGAGAAAATAAGATGAGAATGCCGAGCGCTTAATAAAAAGCAGGACACGCCAATGGGCCTACTGCAAAATTCCTAATGTAAGGTTTTTCGTTAAACTAAATCCTTAAGATAAAGATGGGGAGAGCAAATCCGAATCCCTTCCTTGGTTATGATATCCATATCTTCATCAAGAACCAATTGGATGGCCTGGACGGAGGGAAAACGGGCTTTAAGGTAACGAAGAGAGGGACTTGGAGTTTTTCCTGACGATTTGCATTCAATAAATTGTGTCGGGACACTCTCTTCAACGATTACAAAATCCACCTCTCTTTTATCCATATCTCTAAAATAGCGGAGTTCGATATCGCGCCCCTCGGTATCCTGTAAAAAGAAAATCCACTTCAATAGGTGACATGCAACCAGGTTTTCAAAGCGCAATCCCATATCTGAAACCACAGTCCAATCAAGATGGTAATGTTTGGCCTCTTTTTTTACTGCCCGTATTTTGGAGGCGCCAAATGGATAAATTCTGAAAATCATATAGAGGTTTTCAAGCATACCCACCCAGCGTGTTACGGATTGATGTGAAACCTGGAGATCCTCTCTCAGGGCATTAAGCGAGAGTGGAGATCCAACAAGGTCGGGCATACGGATAACCATCTTTTCTATCACCCCCACATCTTGCACTTGTTCGAGATCGGACAGATCTCCCTGGACAACACGAGAGCGATATTCTCTACTCCAACGCCGGCTCTCCTTTTCCGACTGTAGCAAAAAAGGCTCTGGAAAACCGCCATAAACTAGCAGATCCTGTATGACAGTACTTGTGGAAGCACCTAATTCAGCACATGACAAAGGAAATAGTCGATAAAAATGATACCGCCCTTGCAGAGAATCCCCTCCACGTCGATAATAATCCAACCGGGCACTACCGGTAACAAGGATTTGAAGTTCCTCCCCCCTTTTATCAAAAAGTCCTTTTACGACCTGCCGCCATCGTGAGTATTTATGGATCTCGTCAAGGATGAGAAAGCCTGATCCGGACGGAAAACGCTCACGTATGATGTTTTCTCGATCTTCAGCGTCATCCCAGGTCAGGTATCGTTTTGTAACGTCAAAACCTGCTTTTTGGCATAGATATTTGGCAAGGGTCGTCTTTCCTGACTGACGTGGTCCTCCGATAAAAACCATTTTTCTTTTAACATCATCACTAATTGATTGTTCAATATACCGCGCGATATGTTTTCCCACTTTTTTTATCCCTATCAGAAAATACACGCCTGTATTTTATGATATATCTTAAAATACTCGCATGGAAAAGTAAACCCCGTTAGATGAGCTTCTCCCTTCTAACGGGAAGGCTCACATCCCGATAAAAGCTAAGCTTCGCACGGGGCAAGCAGCGGACTTTCTAACGAGGTAAATCCTTTTTAAAACCGAAGTCATATCATCCAGTGAATGTTGGTCTTGAGGGGGGAGATTGGCTCAAAAATCAAAAGAGAAAATATTTGGCAGGAGCAGTGCGAGAATCATCCTTCAATCCCGATCGAACTCATTCTCGCTTAACTCTTTTCCCCTCTTTGGCAAAAAAGGGGGTAGAGGAGATTTTATAAATCAATTACCGAACAATCGTAAACACCTGAACCCGGCTGTTGCCCCGGTCCGCAATAAATACTTCTCCTTTATCATTGACGGACATCTGAGAAGGAAGTTTAAAAAAATTCTCACTTTACCTCAGTAAGACGTAATAGAGGGTGATCGGGGTTTTAGTTTAAGGCATTGAAAACATTTCACAAATCTCTTTTTTTTCAAAGCTGGCAAATTCCTTATTTTCGACTTAAGATGTTCTCCGACAGGAGGCATCATGGAACCATTACTCAAAAACATTTCGGCTATCATTCCAGATGAAAAGATCGATCGCGAACTTTCTTTTCCTTGTCCTGATAGAGGACCGCGTTCTGATCTTAAACCTTCTCAGCTGTATCGCATT
>Ga0194111_10000890_pt1 | contig 36685 bp, 47 predicted proteins | sample TA2KigC300mmetaG_FD_146194 | JGI IMG/M metagenome (GOLD analysis project Ga0194111, IMG submission 146194) | Freshwater microbial communities from Lake Tanganyika, Tanzania - TA2015033 Kigoma Deep Cast 300m | ecosystem: Environmental > Aquatic > Freshwater > Lake | place: Tanzania: Lake... | reverse complement strand
CAAGACAGCCACGGCGACGGCGTCCAGTCGTGGATCGCATCGGAAACCGCCTGGCAAACTCTGCAATACCGTCGTGGTCGCACGTTCCGTCGCCCCGAATGACGACACCCAATTCATCGAGCAGCTCTCTGATTGGCGACAAAGGGTCGTCCGGGCGGAGTATCCACCCCCATCCGCCGTCGCGATTTGGCTGGTTTTTGCGCTTGCTGTCTCGCAGATAAAAGTGCCAACCATTGTACAAAACCGCATCACAAAACTCGGCAATCAAAAACCGCTTCATCATCCGTCCTCCTAAACGTCCCTCGGCATGCTCTCGTTGACCGCCACGGCAGCCAAACAGATCGCAGTCGCCGCGCTCTCGTGGACCCGATCAATCGACGGCTTGGGCGCCCCGGCGCGGCAAAATGACGCCCGCCAAGTTCCGTCCCGCATGTCATAGAGGTTGAACCACACGCCTAGTTCGCGCAGATACTCGACGACCTCCCAGGCGGCTTTCATGTCCTGGCTGTAGCGCGGGATTTCCCGCAGGCCGGTGTCGCCAACCTCGCTGCCTTGCGGCCCCCATTCGTAAACCCAAGTTTCCAAGTCCGTCTTCGCAAGGCAGGGGCCAGCATAGGCCGCCCAGCCGCAACTTGACGGCGTGTACCAGTAGGCCAGGTGCCCTTTCTGGACGCGCGGCAAGCACATGAGCTTGGCCGCGGCCGCGTCAAGATCGTTTGCGCCTTCGACGGCAAAGCAGTCAGCAGGGATGCTCACGACACACCTCCACAGGCATCATGGCTCTTCGCCGTAATTCGGCTTCTACGTCTTCCTTCGTCCAGCCATTGACCATCCACCATTCCTTTCGCGTTCGGTCGTCGCTGAAAAACAGTTGCAAATTGCCGCAGCATGGGCAGTTCGCATCACAAAACATCAATCCCGTAAGCCTGGAAATCTCTGCGATTGTCATTGCTACCTGCCCTTCCGATGACAAACGACCCCGTAGCACCGCCCGCACAGGCAGCCGATGCCGTTGACGATGTACTTGGTGCGGTTCGTGAGATCCCGACTGCACCGGCGACAGACCATGGACGAATTGTGCAAACGCGGTTTGTAGTTATGGCCCGGCATTCCGCCAATAATGGGGCTCATGTATTTTGGCCTTTCTTCACCTCGGTTGAATCGTGCCGTTCAATCGCTTTGTCTAGTTTCGCTGGGCTGATCCCCCGATGTGCCGCGACAAGCAGCGCATCGAAGGCTCGCTCTTCGCGCTCTTGCTGTGGCACTGACGCATCGGGCCATGGGCCAATAAGCGGGCTTTCTGATAGTCCGTAAGATACTCGCGGGTCTTGTCCAGGCATCGGCGGTTTCCTTTCTATGGCAATTCTCTCCTTCTAAACGTCCCTCGCACGGTCAGCACGCGGAAGCCGTCGCCGAACTCGAGCAGGAACTTGCCCCGGCTCGCCCGCAGCAGGCGGCACGGCTGGCCGCGAGCCCGGGCAGCCAGCGACGGCTAATCCAGTAGTGGCTCATGGCAACTCCCTGGTTTCCCAGTCAATGTGGCAACGGGAACGGCTCGTCGATGTTGGCGAACGCCCTCGCCAGCACCACGGCCGGATCGGGCGACGGCTTGTAGGGGTTCTGTATCCGGCGCCTGGCCCACTTGCTCTTTTTCACCGGCAGCAGATCCAGCAGGATATCGACGGCGCGCTTGCCCCACCGGCCCACCGCAAGCCGAAGATTCTCCTCCGTTGTCTCCGCGCCATCCGGCCACTGGCACCAGAACGCGGTAAACATCTGCTCGCACCGATAGCCGGCATCGCGCAGCGTTTGACATGTGATTAGCACGGATAAGCCTCCTCATATACGAACAGGTTTTCCGGTTCTCTCGACCCGCACCGCCATTCATTCACCAGGCGAGGTTCATTCATGACTGCTTCCTCTCCCGGGCTCGCTCGATGCGGGCCACTGCTGCCGGCCCGAACAGCGCCAGCACGTCGGCCAGCCGATCCTCCGGCTTGTACGCCGCTTCCTCGACCGCCGACTGCGGATTCCTTGCGGCGCCCGTCTCGCTACCAAACGCATTCCTGGCCGCCTCTAAGACCGCCCGATCAACTGCCAAGCCGTTGACCCGTCGATCGTACATGCACCACGCGCCTTCGGGGTCGAGCCGGTTGCGCAGGGTGCCCTTGACCACGGCCAGCCGGCGACCGGGCGGGACCTTGCGGCCTGCCGCGATCGCCGTGGCCAGGTCTTCCGTGGAAAGCGTTCCCCGGGCCACTGCCTGGGCGATTTTCACCAATGACGGCAGTTCCCGGCCGTCGAATGGCAATCGGCCGGCAGCCGGCCAAAGGTCCGCCACGATCCGCTCGATGATTTGCCGCGCGTCGTTTCCGTCGTCGTTAGAAGAATTCAACGACGACGACGGACGCGCGCGTGGGGTTTCCCCTCCGGGATTGGGCACGTTGGGACAAGTTGGCCCTGCGTGGGCCAAGTTGGCCCTGCCTGGGACAACTTGGCCCTGCCTGGGACAAGTTGGCCCTACGATGGACAGCCTATCCATGGCGGCGATCTGGTAGCACGTGCCCTGGCTGTCGGTTTGGGATCGCACCAGCCCCAGGCGGATCGCCGTGGCCACCGTCCGCCTGGCCGTCTTGACGTGGCAGTCGAGCAGGTCTCGCCGCGTCAGTTCCTCTACGCTGATTGGCCACCATTCGTCTTCGCGTCCCTCGTGCGTATTGTCAAACACAGCCCGGCAAAAATCACGCACCCTTTTCCCCGCCCTGACCCTTTCAAGAGCTAGACTGAGCGCCGTCTCGCGCTCCAGACTCCGTTCGCCCGAAAAGTCCAAGGCTTCCTGCATCGGCATCTCCTCACTGGCGCCAAACAGTGCCGGCCTTGCACCGGCCCGGGGGTCCCCTTGCGGGCTGCTAGTCTCTCAACCCCTAAGCGCTACTCAGTTCGCAGTGCCCGCTTTGCGGCGGCCGCCGCGCTCCCAGCCGTGGCCGCGATTCAATTGGCTGGGTCGGCAAACAGGCTCATGGTTCCTCTTACGTCTCCACCGCGGTCCGCAGATCGTTGCGCCGCAGGTGCGCAGGCAGGTCGCTCTTGGGGTACTTTGCGGACACGACCGCGGCCGTTGCCAAGCGGGCGCGGCGGTGCAGCTCGTCGATCTCCTTTTCGTGGTGCGCGATGAGCGGGGCGATTTTGACCTCTTCCGCGGCGTGGATTGCGGCCGCCAGTTCGTTGATCGCGATCTGTTCACGCCAGAAGACGCGCAGGTCCTCGTTGGTGTCGCCGCACAGTTCCAGTTCGAGATGGAACTGCCAATGCCTCCTGGCATACGCCTCCCGCCAGTTGGCCGGCTCGCGGGCCTCGTCGGCAAATGGTCTTCGCGTCAACATGCCGTCCTCCTCCTGAGCAGTGTTCTCAACCGGCGCGCCGACCGCGGTCTCGGCGAGGTGCTTCTCCACTCGGTCGCGCGTCAGTCCGGACAGGGAAGGCAAGGCGCGGCGATACCAGAAGGCGGCCCGGGCGCGCAGGTTCGCGGCCGCGTCTTTGTCTTTTTCCGCAGCGTCGTAGGACTCCGCCAGTTTCCACCAGGCGTCGCCCAACTCGACCTGCTGCTGGGCTGTCGCCGGCCCCTGGCGGTCCTGTTTGGCCAGGTCGGCCAGGGTCGGGTCGCTCCCCTTGGCCAACCGCGGAATCCCTCCCATGCCCGGCGTGCCGTGGCTCATTGTTCATCCCTCATCCTTCATCCCATCCCTCATCCCCCTTCCTCTCCGCTGTCGCCTCATGCAGCCGCACGCGCAGCGTCCTCGCCTCCTCGCGGGTCACCTCAATAGTTCTCTGGAGGCGATCTAGCCGGCGCTCCAGCGTTTCGCACCGCGCTACGGTCGCCGGAATTGATATCAATAGATTCTCCGTCTGCGACACCTCCTGGGCCGCCTCAATGGTGCTCAGCACGCGATCTACCCGGCGTTCCGCTGCCTTCTGGGCGAGCCTCAGGTCCGAGAGTTCCGCCAGGATCGCCGAAATCTCGCCAGCCAGGGACTGCTGGCGGTCCCCCAGGGCGACGACGCTCCGGCTAATCATGCGGTGATTCCTGCAGACGGCGGCAATGAACGTGACAAACGCCAACAAGAAAACCGCTAGCGCGGTGATTCCTACGGACGGTGGCAGTGAAGCGGTGAACATTTCCATCATCCCTTATCCTTCATCCCTCATCCTTTATCCTTCATCCCCCGCCCCTCATCCCACTAGCCCGAAGCCGGGCGTGAACCCGGCGGGCAACTCGACCCGCTCCATCGCCGCCCGCGCCTCGTGGGCCTGACTGACGTACCACTGGGCCGTGGTCACGTCGGCGTGGTCGAGGATTTCCTGGAGCACGTGGGCCGACACGCGCGGGGCGAATAGTTGCGCGCAGGCCCGCTTCAGGTCGTGGATCGTTAGGTGCGGCACGCCGGCGATCCGCTGCAATCGCAACCATTGGCGCCACAGGGCCGGCCACGAGCACGACCGGGCGAACACGCGAGGGTCGCGGGCCTGCCGGATCACCACCAGGTGCCGGATCGCCTCGGGGCATAGCCCCTTGATCCGCTCGCAGCCTTCCTTGTCGTCCTCGGCCTCGATGCGCACGCTGCGCCCGGCCAGGTCCACGTGATCCCAGCGGAGGCTCAGCATGGCCCCGCGCCTCAGGCCAGTGGTCAGGGCCACGACGATCCAGGCGCGCCACCAGGCGGCCGGTGCCACCCCATGGATGATTGGGCATGTGGCATACTCCGCGGTCTGGTACACGCGGGCCAGCGCTGCCAAGTCGACCCGCTTGGGCAGGCGCCGCGGCAGTGTGAACGGTCGTGGACGCGGCACGCGGTCGAGCGCCTCCTTTCCCTCGGCCGCGTACCGCAGAATTGTCACCAGCGCCGTAAGCGTCTTGTTCACGGTTCGCCGGGACAGTTGCGCCGCCTTGCGCCCGGGCCGGCCCGCCAGCCAGTCCCGAAACTCCTCGAGCATGCGCTTGTCGATCGCAGCCAGTGCTGGCTCTTCGCCTCGCCCCTCTTCGTGCCACCGCTCCCAATGTCCGATCGCCTCCGTGTAGCTGGCCATGGTCCCCGATTTCGCCTGGAACAAGAATTCCGGACGAAACCACTGGTCGAAGAAACTCCTGAATGTTGCCTTGCGGATCGCCGTCTTGGTGGTCCGATCGCTCGATGCAGCTCTCATGGTGTACCTCCACGGCTAGAGCCGAGCGATCCTCCCTGAGCAAAGCCGCGGCTCCACGCGCCGCGGCAGACGATGCCGCTATGGTAATTCGCCCCAGCATGGTGTCACCCCTCGTCGTCCCAGTCCTCGCTGAACCACTCGTCGTCGTCGCGGTCCCATTCGTCCAGGTCGTCGTCCAGGCACTCGCATTGGCAGTCGTCCGGGGCCTCCTGCCACAGGTCCTCGCCGTCGCAGTCGCAGGCTTGGTTGCACATCGGGCACTCGTGCATGGCTCACAACTCCAATCGCCGATTCCTGCGCGTGCGGCCTTTGGGTTTTTGTCTCGCTAGTTTGCGGACCCTCATCACAGTCGCCGCTAATACCCTTCGGTATGGCATCGGATTCCATCTACGGCGACAAATCTTGATCGAGCGAAATGCGTTTTTCCAAGTCTCAGTCAATGGGAACTCTCCATGAAACCTCCGCAGAACGCGGCGGATTTCCTGGATGGCCAAGAACCACTCGCCCCTGACATTGATCGGAGCTAGCTTTCGATGTAGCCAATTCTCATCAGCCCAGCATCCGTCGAATCTGGCTAGTTCTCGGACTTCACTTGGGCAGCTTGATTGAATGTTTCTGAGTCGTCTGTCGACCCCAGAGTCGGTTTCGGAGAAACCAATCTTGATGACATGCAATCCGACTGCTTCGGCAAAGTAAATCATGGTCATCACAACTCCAATCGCCTCTGCTGTGCCGCGGTGGCGAACCGGCTGAACGCCTCCGGGTCGAGCTTCCGCTTTGCCTCCATCACGGCCTGGTTGATCTCGCGCTGGCAGGTCGCCTCGCGCAGGCGATCGGCCAGGTGCTCGTCGGCCAGCGGGTCGCCGGGCTGCTCGGCTGGCTCGTCCTCCGATTCCGGCTCGCCCGAGGCCGGCGGCTCGGGGCCTTCCTCTTCTGTCGGCCCGTGCATCGCTTCCTCGGCGGCGTGAAGTCCGCGCAGCACGTCAGCAAACGCATCGCGCAGCGCCCACGACCGGGCTCGCAGTTGGAGCATGCGCCGCGGGTACTGCTGCCACGGCCCGGCCTTCTCGGTCAGGCCGGCCGTCTTGGCGTCGGCCATCGAGAATGATCGAGTGACCGGCTTGCCGTCCGGCAGCCGGCGCACGGTGCAGGTGGCCGTTAGCACGCCCCCTTGGCTGGCCGTCGATTCACTGAATGCCGATTCGTCAAACAGACCCGAGGCCCGGCAGACGCCCAGCATGGCGTCGCCCCAGATGCTCGGTCTGCCGTTGATGACGGCGATGTTTTGCAGCGCGGCCATGGGCGGCAGGCCCAGTTCGGCCCCGAGCTGGATCGCCACCAGCACGGCGGCCGGGGACTTGACGTTGGCCGGGGCCAAGCCTGAGGCGATCACCTGTTCGGCGAATGCCATCATCTCAGCCATGGTCGAGAGCTGGAGTCCCCGCGGCCCGCGGGCCGGGGCCGCCGGCGCGGCGTGCGCCGGCAGCGGGGCGAGTTGGTTGGGGTTGTGGGTGGTGGTTGCGGTGGTCATGCGTGGCTCCTTTGGGTTGAGGCTACTCGCTTAGCGGCGAGCCCAGCAGGGCCCACCGTTCGCCGTTCACCGTGAACGGCTGCTGTCTCGACCAGATAACCAGCTTGGAAAAGTCGATGTATCTGAATGGTGTGCCGCTGTAGTCTTCGGTTGGCCGAAAGTCCGGGTTCTGTCGCGGTGCAACCCACCCATCCTCGTCGATGGGCCAGCGGCGAGCCGGGTCGTATCGGCTTAGTCGCGCGTAGGAGTCAATGAACTGCAATTCCTGAATGTCCTGCCAAAGCAACTGCTGATTCGCCAGCGGGACGCTCTTGAGTCGTTTGAAGAACAGCACGACCCGATGGCCGATGGCGTGGTATTTCAGGTACGACTCATAGGCGTCGCGCTCGATGGCTTTGGCCGCTTTCGCATCCCAAAGCACGACCCGCTCATCCGTGCGACACAGCACGCCATCGGGGCTGTGTCGCAGGAGTTGTGCTCCCGGATCGTTCGATCGTCTGATACGAGCCGACACAACCGGGGCAATGCTTTCTCCGCCGTACCGTTCCACCGCCGCCACCTCTCGACAGGATTGAAGCAGGGCCATCAACTCTTGCTCGAATTGCTGCCCGGGGCGCAGCCGCGCCTCGAACAATCTATTTGTGTGTCCCAAAGATCATCAAGTCGCGGTTGATGTACAGGATCTCCCGCTTTTCCTGGGCCATCTTGACGAATGCCGCGCTGTGGATTTCCGTGTTGTAGGGGACGATAATCCGGGCCAGGGGCGTCAGGTACTTTGCGATCCGCGCGTAGCAGAGAAACGGCAACTCGATGTATCGCCCGTCCTCTTTCCACGGGCCGATCAACAGGGCGAGCTTTCCCTTGTGGTTCCCCTGCCACTTGCGCTTGATCCACTTGGCGATGTTGGCGATGCAATCCAAGAACGCCTCCAGGCCCATGTTCGCCAGGTCGGTCGCCTTGTCGCTGTACTTCCCTTTTGCCTGCTGCCAGTAGGGCGGGTCGAGGAAGACCATGTCGGGGACGGGCAAATCGTCAGGCAGCCCCGTCGTGATGTCGTGCTGCCGAATTTCGTGCTTGCGGGCCTCGATCGGCGTCAGGTCCGAAACGTAGTACCGTCGCCAGCGTTTGCGGCACACGTCGATGGTCACGGCCCCGCCACCGAACGGATCAAACACCACGTCAAACGGCTTGGTGTAGTAGTAGAGCAGGTTGTCGATGATCTCCGGCGGGATGTTGCCGAAGATCCGGATCTGGTTGGTGGCCATCGGGAAGCTCCAATTCGCGTAGACCTTACGCTCAAAGTCTGACTCGTGCGAGATTGCAGATTTTTTCGCTTTCGGAAGTGCTTCCGATTCCGAAATTTTCTGCAAGAACTCGTTTACGGCTCCAATAGCAAGCCCCACCGCGTCCGCGATTTCCTGTTGCGTATGGCAGGCCAGCCACATGGCGGTCATCTTCTCTTCGCGCTCCGCCTGTAGCTGGTCGTCGATGTCTTGGAGGTAGGTGCGGACCTGGCGTTCCGTCACTGACAGCACTTCAGCGATCTCAGCCTTCTCGCAGCCCTCGCCTCCCATATAGAGCCGGATGGCCATCTTGGACTTATCCCGCTCCGTAAGCTGCTTGCCAGCCGTGGCGTTGCGTCGGCAGGCGAGGGCCATGAACTCCGCGTCGCTGGCGGTCTTGGTGACTGTCACCCGGATCGTCTCGCACTTCCTCGTCTTGTGCGCCGTCCAGCGATGCCAACCGTCGATCAACTCGTTGTGCTGGTTGACCTCGATGGGTGGCAGCAACTCGACCACCTCGGCGTATCGCTGAACCAGGGCCGGATCTTTCTCGATGCGCGGATACAGGTCTTCACGCATCACGACATCGGCAACGGGCAGTTCACCGTTCGTTTTCATTCCTGACTCCATGCCAGACTGGAAACCCCACAAACCTTCCGCAGCGGGCGCAGTCGCGGCGGGTGGACCGGCCCTCGTGGATCGGCACGTCGCGGAACTCTCCAGCCCCGCACCGCGCACAGCAGCCCGGCGGCCGCTCCGCGGGCCGTCTGACCGACAGAATCGCAATCGTCCGGTCACTCGGGATCATGCTCTCCTCCCCTCCCCGCCAGCCGCCGCGCGCAGAATGGGCCGGGCGCCGTGTCGGGTGACCGCCCGGCGATGCCGCTGGATGAGAAGGCGCGCGGCGGGCTGGGCAGGACGGAGACAACCACGGACGAGACAACAACCAAGAATCAAGCACAAGACCCCGCCCCGGCCCCGTGCGCGCTGGGCTGACCGCACCCAGGCCGCCGCAGGCAGCCGGTCTGCGCGGAATGACAACGCGCACGGGAGACCGAGGGCGTGGTGTCAGGCGCATGGCATGGCCCCCTTTGGCCGGTCAACGTGCTCGGCTTCGAGCCGATCCTTTTCCGCCATTGCGTCGCGTTGCCGGCGGAACAATGCGACCACCGTTTCCTCGCCCGAGGGCGACAACCCCGACAGGCTCCACTTGGCCAGCCGAACCCTGTCGATGCGCAGCGTGCCGAAGAGCACGCCGCAGGCCATGACGTGGCGGTGTTCGACGAAATACAGTCGGCACTCCAGACTTGACCCCAGGTGCGCGAAGAGCGCCCAGGCCGAAAACCTTGCCAGTGCGATGCCGCAGGCCCGGCAGCGGTAGCGGCGGTCCAATATCTCGAGTGGCCGCCTCGCGCCTTCGTGGCGCTCGGCTTCGGCGGCCGTCTCAATGAGCATCCCGCCGCACTTGAGACAGCGAGGTCTGGCTGCCCGGTGCAGCTCCAGCGACGTGATGAAGCGGACCGCCCCGCACACATCGCAGCGAAACGACTGGTGGGTGGCGCTCGTGCGCCGCACACGCCGACGCCCAGCCGGGCGATCATGGGCGTAGCCGCCATAGTCGTCGGTGTAAGGCGATCGTCGCATCACTGCCTCCCGCCGGCGGCGCCGCGGGGGAAAGGAGTAAAGACCCACGGCGCCGCCAAGCCAAGGAACTCAGGTGATACTGGCGGCCGATGGACTAAACCCTCTGACACCAGCCGCCACAACAGCGAGATAGATTACAGAATCCTGTAACCGCTGTCAACAAGAAGTCCGCCACAAAATGTGGTGGGCTGTGCGGGGGGGCCTACTACCCCTTGTCACCCTGCTTTCGGGCGTCGAGTAGGCGCTGAATCTCCGAGTTGGGAATCGCCCAGGAGTGTTTGCCGAGCCTTTGGGCCCTGATTTGGCCCGCGCGGATCATCTGGCAGATGCGCCCATCGGTCAAGCCGAGGGCCTCTGCTACCTCGTGGGTCGATAGGTAAGTCTCGGAAGCTAGCACGTTTTCCATGCCTCCATTATTACAGAATTCCGAAGTCCAATCAATCCGTTTCGAGGCGCTACGCTCGGGCAACTCACCACGGTGGTTCTCTCGGGGGGACACGCGCAACGGGTCCCCAACCCGATAACGCGCAAACCCACCACAAGCGGCAGAGTGGCCACGACTCAGTCGTGGCCAGTCCGAGCACCCCCTAGGGGAGTCGAACCCCTGTTCTCGGACTGAGAACCCGATGTGCAGTTAGGGTGGGTCTAGTTGGGCCAGAACAGCCCGAGAATCGCCGCCACGGGCCAGCTAGGGCCATTGGCGACGGCAAGAGAGTTAGGATGGCCGCCAGCGCGATTCCATGGCATCCAGCCCGCACCGTAGAGCGACCCAAAGCACGTCTTCCGCCGACCAGTCGCGCCTCGCCGGGTCGGGATCGGGCCGGATCGCGTTGCGCGCGACCGCGATCCTTTCCGCCTGGGCGGTCAGGGCGGGGTCGTACCGGCTGAGCAATCGCTCGAATCGGCCGTAGTTGAGTACCGCTGCCATTGCCTCCCTCCTGCGGCCGTCGGGCCGCGATGCAGGCCAGGAGTCTCACCTATGGTGGCGGCCCTGATGACCGCCCCCCTTTTCGCGCACCCGGACGAGTTGCGGCTGATCCCCTTCCGGCCGGGGCTGCTCAGCCACATAGAGTTCCAGCCGCACACGGCGGCCGCGGATCGTGACTTTGACCTCGTAGATCGCCGCCATCCGATTTTTTTCCTTAGCCGCTTTCTTCAGCCGCGCCTCGTCGCAGGCTCGCTCCAGTTCGGCGGCCGCCCGAGCAAACAGCGGGCCCTCGTCCTGCGCCGGCAGACCGGCGATGGCCATATACTCGCGCACGGCCTGGACCGTGACGTACCACCCCTGGATCATGGCAATCTCCTTTTTTTCCAGGGGGCCGGCGCGGCAGGTCCTACATCACGCCGCGCCAGCCCTCCCGTCGACGGGCAGAGCGGGGCGGGGGAGATCATGGGCACTTACGGGCAGCCGCTTGTCGGAGGGATAAATCCTCGCCAGTTTCGCCGTCGGAGAATCGGTACTCCGCGACGCTGCCGGTCTGCCTGTTGCTGCTCTGGTGCCGATGCAGAGAGCACACCCTACATGTGTCGGTGCTGCTCAGTTGCGTGCCGGCACCAGCGTAGACCGGGCCTTCAGCCCAATCGTGGGCGGCGTCGATGGCGTCCAGTAGTTTTTGCGTGGTCGCTTTCATGGCTTTTCTCTCTTTCGTGCCGGCTGCCGGCCGGCTCGGTTGCGCCCTGTTGCCCGGGCGCTGGGCATGTCAGCCCCCGCCTGCGCTGGGCGGGGTAGCGGCTCGCGCCGCAAGTGTAACCGTGGCCGGTGACTGGTCGGCCGCGGCGCCGGCCAGGAGAGTCAATCGGCCAGGGCCGCCAGCACGGCGGCCTGCCGACGCCGCACTTCAGCGTCATCAAGGGGTTGCCATCCCTCGCGGAGGGCAACCCGGATTCCCCAACGCCTTGGCTCGCCCACCCCATCGCCAGGCTCGGGGGAGAGCTCCACGTAGCCAAGCCCCAAGGATTCGCCAGCGGGTGTCGGGACCAGGACGACCCGGCCCGATCCCCAGAAGGAACCGGGCGGGTACTCCTGCACCTCCTTTTCCAGCAGGCCCTTCTCTAGGGCCTGCTGTCTCTGCGCAGCGGAGAGCTTCATTTCTCCGCCGTAAGCCAGCCAATCCAGCTGGCTGCGGTTGTACTCACCAAGCGTGAGAATCATCGCTTCCTCCTGCGGCTCTTAGCCGCGCTGCCCGGAGTCCGCCGGGCTCGGTGTTGCGCCCTGAAGCCCGGGCGCGGGGCGTGTCAGTCAGTCCCCGCCGGGGCTCCCGTCGATGCCCAGAGCAGGGAAGCGGCCCGCGCCGCGCAATGTTGGGCCAGTGACTAGCTGGCCGCAGCGCGGGCCAGGAGGGTCAACCAGCCTCAGAGGTCGCGGTCTCAGACTCCAAGCACCGAGCTGTTAGCACCGCTGAATCGGTCGCGCAGGTAGATCGCCAGCCGCTTCTCCGGCCGGCACCAGCAGCCGGTCGGCTGGTGGTGGGACCGGGCCCGCTTCGCGTCGCCCCGGGTTGTTTTGGCTCTCGTCATGGCTTTCTCCTCACTGCCCCAATTATAGCCGATCGGTTAGGGTTATCGAGAGCGATTCCGTCCGTTTTCTCAACTTTTTCCCGGGATCGGCCATAACCTATTGCGAGAGCTAGAGTTACGACCAGAAAAAAAACGGCCAGGCTCCAGCGAATTTTCCCCTTCAACCCTAACTGGACAGTTAGTATTTAAGACTCCCGCCCTAACCTCTTGCGACCGTTAGGGTTGCGTCTTTTGCGGCCGGCAGTGCCAGCGGGCGCGATGAGGGACGGGTTGCCCGGGCGCCGCGGCACCTGGGCAAACGCATCGACGGCCCGGGCTGGCAGGGCCAGATCGCGGCCGAATTTGCCGGCCGGCAGCCGGCCGGCCAGGATGAACTGGCGGACGCGGCCCGGGCTGACTCCCAGCACGGCCGCGGCCTGGGCCACGGTGTAGACGTTTTGCATGGCGTTGCCTCCTCGCGTAAAATATAGCGTTGGCAATACAAATGTCAAGCCGCTTGACGCGCCCGTGGCCCGGGCGGGAGGAGGAAATCATGGTTGCGCGCGAGAGAAGGGGGAATGCGCCGGCGATTGCCGCGCTTTGCTGTGTAGCGTTCGGTCTGTTGGGCACGCTGATCTTTCCGCCGATCGGCCTGGTGATTGCCGTTTTGGGGATCGCTTGCGCGGTGCTAGGAATCCTGCTGGCCTGCTTTCGCCGCGGTGAGGGCCTATTCTTTTCGCTAATCGCCCTGGCACTCTGCGCGCTGCCGTTCCTCCTCGTGATCGGCTACCTCGCAGTGCTGTTTGGCCGATAGTCGCAGCCGTGGCCGCGGCGATCGCCGATCAATCGGACTGAGGCGGGCGCCAGTGGAACTGGGCGATGTCCCACTCGCACGCGCGGCCCACGAGGTCGATCAATTCGGGCGTCCAACGGCCCGGCTCGCGGTCGGCTCGGCTTAGGTGCGGCAGTTCCACGGCGGCGGACACGCACGGGATGGCTCGCCAGCCGTATCGCAGCGCCGGAAACAGGATCGGGCGCACGTGGTATAGCGTGACGCAATGATGGAACCACGGCGACTTGGCTTCGCGTCCCCATTCAGCCTGGACGTAGGCGGCGAAGTCCGGGTAGGCCGCCGCGCGGCGCAGTTCGTCGGGCACGCGCCAGCCGGAGTCCAGACGCATTTCGGTCGTGATCGGGATGGTTTCGGCCCGGTCGCGGCGCCAACGCCAGGAACTCTCCACGATCTCCCAGGGCGACCGGGCGACGCTCCAGTAAGTGTAGCGCCCAGGGTCGTCCTCCATCTCCACGTCAATCAGACGGATGATGTCGGCTGCTGTCGCGTGCTTGAAGGCGACCAGATCGACCAGGCCATGCCGGCATGAGTGCGCCAGCGCGTGCTGGACCGAGGTTCCGCCGGTGCGCGGGATGTGGACGAAGACGGCTCGGTGGTGCGGGCAAATCCACATCAATAGCGGACCTCGCGGCGCCAGCTTTCGGGCCACGCGGCGGGCGGGCCGAACAGTCGGGCCAGCCACTCGCGCGTGGTGGTCAGATTGTACTGTGCCGAAGGATTCGCGCGAACCTCGGTCCACGGGGCGTCGTGCCACTCGTGGTAGATAAGGTCGGGGATCGCCAGCGGGCGGCCGTGCTCGCCTACGGGCAGGGCACGCAGGGCGTCGAGCGACTCGCCCGTGGTGATTGCCATGAACAACCGGAGCCCCCAGTCCCAGGTCGGGTTGCCAACAAGCCAGTCCGGGCACTGGCTGCGCACTCGCTGCCACCACGCTGGCCGGAAGCAGAACAGGTCCGCGCCGGCGTAGGGACTCAGGCGAGAGACGGCTTGACGGTCGAGAAGCGCGGGGCGAGGGGCGGGGGATGACGGGAAATCGCGGCGAAACGTGAAGCCGCACTCGTGATCTGCCAGGTGGGCGCGGATCGCGCTGGTGGCCTCGGGCACGATGCCAACATCAGCATTGCTATAGACCACCAAGTCCTCGGGCTCGGCCGCCCGGCAGCCGGCGTCCAGCAGATCGCGCAAGAAGGGCACGCGGCGAGGATCGTCCGGGGCGACCGAACCGGAGTCGCGAGCCAGGTCCGGGGGTGTGACAAAGCAGGGCACCCAGGCCGCGCCGTCATAGAGCCGCTGCCACGATCGCCACGCCTCGGCCATGCGCCGTTTGGTCTCGCCCGACGCCGCCCAGAGATTGACCGCGTGGACGATCTTCGCGGCCGGCCGGTCCGGCGGCTTCGGGTGGGCGGCGAAGTGGTCGCGGGTGCGGTCATAGATTTCGACCAGGCGAGGCGAGTGGAGCTTGCGATGGGCGCACGTCTCGGAGCCGGCCCAGACGCCGTAGCGCGTCAAGGCTTGGTCGAGGTAGAGGAACTCGAAACACTCGGCGGCATGGCGCAGGCCAAGCAGCAGGTCGTTGCCGACCATCATTGTGGGCCGCGTGTGGAATGCCGGGCCGAACGCCTCGGCGCATTCCTTCAGCGTGCGGATCGCCAGGTCGCGGCGAAACACCTGGACGACCGGCGATCGGGCGTACGCGCCGCGCGCGGTCATGGCCGGTAGGGCGGCGGTGCTCGGGTGGATGCCGGCCGGGCCGTGGTATTGGCGGTGATAGCCCTTGGGGCCCACGCCCCAGGATTGGCCGTCCCAGACGATCCAATCGACGCGGCCCAGGGCGGGCAGGATGCGCTGGGCCAGGGCCGCGGCGTAGTCGGGCGCCAGAAAGTCGTCGTCATGGAGGATCTGGACGTAGGGCGTGGCGGCGGCGTACAGGCCGCGCAGCCACAGTTCGTTGCAGCCCAGGTCGGTCGAGGTGGCGGTGACTCGCAGATCGGGCCGAGCGCGGCGGGCGCTGGACAGCACGGCGATCTCTTCAGGCCCCGGGCAGGCGATCGAGACGACCACGGGCACGCCGGGCGGCACGCTGGCCAGGCAGCGGGCGAGCAGGGCGGGCCGGCGGAACGCGGTCACCACGACGGTCAACGGGCACTCGGGCGCCCGGGCGGTGGGCAAGAGCTGCCACTGGTCAACGGCCGCCAGGCCCCAGCGTGCCTCAGGACAATCTTCGGTCGCCATGCGGGCCTTGTTCAGCACGGCGACCCGGGACTGGTTCACGCGACACCCGCACACCACACAGTGATCGTCGCGAAAACGGCAACAACCTCGGCAGATCGCGGCGAGATGATTGACCGTTGCATCGTCGCGCGTAGGTCGGCCGGCGGCGACCCAACGGATCACGGCCTCGCCCCAAGTCAGCACGCGGCGGACGAGCGAGGTCCGTGCGGCCCGAGGCGTGATGTTGGGCGATTGTCGTCCGGGCCCTCGGCCAGCTTCCCACAGGCGCCAGTAATCCTCTCGCGTGCGGCACAGCCGAACCCAGGTGGCCGTCTTGCGCACGCCGTGCCGCGGGCAGTCGCCGCCGTTGGGTATCGGACAGTCCGCGCGGCAGTCGCTCACGGGGCGGTCTCCGTGATCGTCAGCGTGATTGACCGATCTCCAGGGCCGGCCAGGCAGCAGAGCAACACTTGAACACTGCCGGTCAGCGTGTAGATCAGGTTCAGGGGGGAGCAGTCGCTCGCGTCCTCGTCTACGGTCATCGGGTTTCCAGCGTTGCACAGGTTGTCGGGGTCCTCCAGGCAGCTCTCTTCACTTGCGCACGAGTTTCCAATCCAGGCTTCAGGAAACCCTGCATCGGCGCACCCGACCTCGACGCACCACTTCTCACACGTTGCGCCGCACGAGATGTCCGAGTATCCGCGCCATATCACCTTGGGCTGCGCGGCGCAGCCGTAGTATTGCGGCGTCAGTGTGAACTCGCCGACGCAATCCGCGCACGCCCCTGTGCCCGAGAGCACAGCGTAGAGCGTCTTGGGTAGGATGCGGTCTTGGCAAAAGCAGAGGCAGTACGGGCAATCGTCCTTATGGTTGGCCAGGTAGTGCTCCCACACGGCGAAGTTGTCCCAAACAATTGCATTTGCGCCGCTATTCGCCAGGCCGGTTTTGCCGCCATAGGGGTCGTATCCCGTTTCCGACCAGGCCGCAATTCCCTCCACGTCGGCCACGCAAAAGACAGTTTCTTCGTCGTGAACACAGAACCTGAAACGCCTCGTGCCCGTCAAGCCGTCGCTGTATGTGTGGAGAGCTTCAGCGACCGTGCTCTCCACGCCAGCCGTGCGCTTGATGATCTTGATCGTCGCCGTGCCGCTGCCGTCGATCGCATACTCTCCGCACAGGTAGTTGTCCGCGTCCGCGTAGCAGGCAAGCACGCGGTACGTCTCGTTGACGTGGCGGTCGGGCGCCTCGGCGTAGATCACAATTCCGTGGAAAGCAATCGCCTCGCTGCGCACTAAAATCGTCGGGCCCCCGGCCGATTGCCAGAGTCGGTTGCTGGCGATGTCGGAATCACCCGCGACCTCGGCGTACGCGCCGCCAGGATCATCATTGTCGGCGCGGTTGAAATCGTCAGCAAATCGCCAGCATCTGCAGCAGCACTCGGTGACACCGACCAGCATCGCGCCACCTCATGCGTAGTCGGGATCGTAGTAGTACGATGGCTGCGGGCATCCGGCCGCGTACCACTTGCGGTAATCGCGGAACCAGGTCACCGAGCACCAGGCCGGGGCCGCGGGCACAGCCACGTCGGTGTTGATCGCTGCGATGGCATCCACAATCCGGCCTTCCCACTCAGCGTCCGGGATGCCGTCCAGGTCCTGGTCTTTCCAGATTTGCACCGTGCCCTTGTGACCCGGCGAAATCTCTGTGCTGGCCTTGCCCCAGAAACTACGGTCGCCGCCGCCAGGGCCGATCTGGACAACGCCCCAGCCGGAGTCCGTGTCGAGGTATTCGACTTTCGCCCCGCCCGCTGGCAAGAGGATGAGGCCGCTGGTCGATCCGGGCGAGATGTCGGCGTAGCCGTACCATTCCGTGCCCGAGACCTGGACCGGGGCCAGGCCCGAGACGATCGCCCGGCCCAGCTTGCCCGAGGCAATAGGCTCGGTCAAGACGGCGAACTTGCCGTCGTGGTCAGGAAAGCCGGGCGCGACCGCCTTGAGCGTCTGCTGGTTCTTGAAGCCGTGAAGATTGGCGGTCGGCAGGTAGACCGAGCCGCCCAGGCCGACCACTGAACAGCGGGCCAGGTCGCCGCCCGTGTCGTTGCGCACGTAGCGCGTGGTGGCGTAATGGGCAAGGAATCGCGGCAGGGCGCCGGTCACGTCGCGCTGGGTGTGCGCCCAGCGAACCACGTCGATGATGTCATTCCAAAATCGGGCGGATATCTCGAGCGGCTGCCCGGCCTGCACTTTCTTGTAGATGTCGCCCATGGCTCACGTGCCGATCCCCAGCAAGGCGAAGTTGGCCGAACCGTACATCTTCTCGACGTGGACGGCGATGGCATCGATCACGTTGCGGTTGACTGCGCCAAGCTCCTGTTGCTGGTATTCGATCCAAAGGTAATGATGCGGCGGTTTGTCCACGCCACTGATCGAGCCGTAGGTGAGGTTGGTCTGGCCGACATCGCGCACGAAGTGGAATGTCACCTCCACCCGGTCCGGGTCTTTGTTACTCCCGCTCCCCTGGGCGCCCATGAACAAGACCGACCCTGCCGGCTTGCCGCGGAAAACGGCGTTGTTGACTTTGCCGGTGAGCAGCTCCAGCGTGTCGCTATACGCGAAGCTCGCGGCGGCCAAAGGGAGCTGCCAAACCTCGGTCCACTTGAACTGGGCTACCACGATTTCGCAGCCCTCGACCTCGCCGTTCTGATTGACCCCGATTGCGCCGTTGTTGTTGTGCGCGGCCGGGTAGTCGGCGATGTGCTGGAAGGCGTGAGTAACCTTGGCGGTGCCGCCCGTGGTGTCGAAGTTCCACTTGAACTCCCACGGGTCGATCGGGCCATACTCAGCGTCGATGTACCACAGGTTGAATCCCTGGGGATCAATGCGGATCGTCTCGCGCCACAGGCCGTGGTAGATCGCCGGCAGGTTGGCTTTGGCATAGGCCAGCACGTACTGGTCGTCCTGGGTGCCGCTCAGCCAGTAGCGCAAAACGGCGCGGTCCGGCGTGTCGGTGAGGTCGCGCGAGAGCGGCCGTTCATTCCAGATGATTGCCATGGGATCTCACGGGCCGAAGGCAACGGCTTGGCCAAACAGGCGGGCCTGGACTCGCCACCAGCGGGCGTCTTCTTGCATTTGGCGCAGCATGGCCTGGGTGTTGCGGGCGGTCTGCCGTTGGGGGTCGGCCAGCGGGCCGCCGAACTGCATGGCTGCGGCGGCCCAGCCGCTGAACGTGCCCCCGATGCGGTCCGCGCCGCCTCCGAGGGCGCCCAGCAGGCCGCGCTTAGGTAACTCGGGGACCTGGCCCTGACGCAGCGCACGGGCCTGGTCGACTAGGGCGACCAGTTCGGCCCGCGTCCGAGCCTGCTGCGCCTGGGCGGCCGGCAGGCCGGCCCCGGCGGCTGCGGCTTTCCACGCAGCTTGCTTCCGCTGGCCCCAAGCCTGGATGGCGGCGAGCTGCTGCTGCTGGGCGGCAAGCGCCCCGGCCATCTTCGTGCCGGCGGCGGCCCAGACAACAGGGGCCGCCCGGCCGACCGGCGCCGGCCGGATGGCTGCGGGCAGCGAGGCGAAAATGCTGTTGAGCAGGTTGTTGAACCCGATCTCCACTTCGGCCATGAGTTGGTAGAGGGTGATCTTCAGCGCGCCTACGGCCTTTGGCCAGAGCGAGCCCATAGCGACTGCGATGTCCACAATCGTGTCGATAGCAAACCCTTTGACGTTCTCCCAGGCCATGTACCCGGCGACCTTCAGCGTGTCCCAGACGTACTGAAAGCCTTTGGCGAGAATCTTGGCAGCCAGCATCACGTCGCCGCCCGCCAGCGCATCGACGATGCCGCCGGCCGCGTAGCCCAGCCATCGGGCGAGGCTCGTGAAAACCCGGCGCAAGAAGGTCCAGGTGTTTGCCAGCACGCTGCGCAAATTGAGAAGGGCGCCCGCGACAATAGCCAATATGCCGACCACGAGGCCGAGGGGCGAAGTGATGGCCGTCACGAGCATTCCGCCGAGGGCGAAGAATCCGCTTACAAGGGCCGCGATGATCGGCCCGCCGATGCGCGTTAGCAGCAGGGCCAGCGGGCGGAGGAATTGCAGGGCCTTGCCAAACACGGCCAGCGACGCGCCCAGGGCGACCAGGGCGCTATTGACCCCGAAAATCTGGCGCACCAAACGCTCGTTGTTCTCGATCCACTCCCGCAGACCCTTCATGGCCAGGATCGCCTTGTCGGTGTAGACCTCGGTGACCGGGGCCAGCGCGCCGCCGATGGCCCGGGCCGCGCTGGTCGAGACCATGGCGAGAACGTGGAACTTGTCGTTGAGCCGCCCTGCCGCGGCCGCGGCCTGGGCGTTGACGATGAGGCCCAGGTCTTTGGCGTTCTGCATGAAGCCGCGCAGGGCCTTGGCCCCGCCCTGGATCATGGGCAGCAGCTTTGTGCCGCTTCTGCCGAAGACGGACATAGCGACCGCGGCCCGGTCGGTAGGGTTTGGGATCTTGTCGATGGCGTCGGCAATCGCCAGGAACTGCTCGTCCATGCTGAGGTTGGCGAGGCCGCGCATGTCCAGCCCGAGCTGGCGCAGCAACTCTCGCGGGCCCTTGGAGCCGTGGGCAGCTTCAGAGAGCATCTTGGCCATGCGGCGCAGGCCGACCTCCAGGTCTTCGCCGGTCGCCCCGGACTGCTCAGCGGCGAATCGCAGGCCGCCGAACGCCTCGACCGCCATGCCCGCGCGCGCGGCCGCTTCATCGAGGGCCTCGCCGTAGGCGGCCCACATTTTCACGGCCAAGCCCATGCCGGCCACGATCCCGGCCGGCGAGGCGAATCGCTCAAGGATCGCCATCATAGGGCCGGGCAGGGCGCCGCCGAACGCGCGCATCCCGAAGCCCTGGATCGCGGCGCCGGTCCGGGCCAGGGCGCTGAGGAACTTGCTGTTCTTGAGATACAGCTCAACGTGGGCACGGCCGGCCGCGATGTCAGCTCGGGTTGCCATCGGCAAGGGCCTTCAGGACGTTTGGATCGTAGGGCACCGGTTCGCGCTTCTGGGGCAGTTCGCCGGTCAACGCCAGGCACAACATGGCGAGGAAGTCCTCGCGCTTGCCGCGCACCATCAGGACGAGTTGGCGGGCGGTGAACGGCCGGGGGTCGAGCCCAAGGACGCCACCGCACTCCCAAAGGAGCGACTCAACTCCTCGGCCATCGCCCGCTCCACCTCGGCGTCGATCGCCGGGTCGTTCGCTTTTTCGCGGTACATCGCGATCGCCTTCGTCCTGAACGTCTCCGCCTTCTCCAGCAGCGTCGTCAGGGCCGGCTGCCGGAGCTTCTGGAAAAAATCCAGCCAGTCGGCCAAAAAACAGTCTTGGGCGGCTGTGAAGCATTCGGCGAGGATCAGGTCGGCGAAGGCTTCGGGGGCAACGCCGCGGCGCTCCATCTCGCTGGCCAGCAAGTAACAGAGCAGCTCCCAGAAGGCAACCGGGTCGTACTGGATGGCGTGAAGCAACGGCAGCTTGTCGTCGCCGGCAAACGGCCCAGCCGGGTCCAGCAGGTTGAAGCGGCCGCCCGATTCGCGCTTGATCTTCAGAAACAACCCGAAGGTGAAGTCGGGCAACTTCCATTCCGTGCCGTCGGCGTCCCGAAACGCGCTCATGGTGTGCTGTCCTCCAGGCTTAGGATCTTCAGCGTGGCGGCGGCAGTCGTGTCGTTGTGACTCGCCTTGGTGGAGACAATCGGGTTGCCAGTGAACACGTTGGTATCGCCGCCGTCGATGTCCCAGACTTCGGGCTTGTTGGCCGCCAGGTCGATTTCTTCGATCGTCACGGGCGCGCTGTCCACCATGTCCACGTGGCCCAGGCCGATCGCGTCGGCGTCTTCATAGTGCAGCTCGACGCCGAGAATCTTCACGGCATCGCCGTCGATCTGGGTGTTGACGGCGACCTGGCGGCAGACGATGCACGAGGCGCCGTTGGCCGGGAAGTCGTCGCCGGCGCCGCCGTTGAGCGACAGGGCGTTGCCGGCGATTGTGCCGGGCACGCTGTAGCGGAGGCCGCCCGACCAGTACACGTCGAAGTTGCCGTTGGCGTAGCCGTGGCCCGCGGGCAGGTTGCACGCGGCGATGCTGGCGCTGGTCTTCACCCAATCGGTCGCCGTTTTGGCCGCTGGCAGCGCGATCTCATAGTAATTGGGATGATCCGCGCTGCGAGTCGCGTGGCGGTGCAGCGCGAACGAACCGCAGCTCAGACTTACGGCGTAGTTGACGGCGGGCATGTTATCAAGCAATCTGGGCGCTGGTGGTGGTCAAGAGCAGTTGCACCAGCGACGTGGAAATGCCCACGCCGATCACGGTGATAAAATTGGTGGCGACCAGGTCGGCGGCCGGGGCGATCTTGCCCGCGGCGGCGGAGAGCACGTAAAAGGTGCCCGCGGCCACGGTCGCGCCGAGGTTGATCTGGCCGGCCCGCTGCACGAGGATCGGCTGGTTGACCGCCCCGCCGTTCAGCGCAATGCCGTACACGTCGTCGTCGGTGGCAGCGTCGCACTGGGCGAGGTACACCTTGCCGTCAGCGGCCTTGACGTAGACCGGCGCGCCGGCGGTGATCGTCTCGCCGGCCGTCTTGGTCATGGTTTCCGCGCCGGTTCCGCTGACCACGCTGGTTGCTGTTTGGGTGAGGTCTGCCATGATGGACTCAGGGTTCAGGGTTCAGGGTTCAGGGTTCACACGTAAAGCTGTGGATCGCGGTCCTCGGCGGTGGGCGTGGCGGTGAACTGCCAGGTCTGCTCCGCGCCGTGGGGCTCGCCCTTTTTGCAGTCCAGGATGCAGTCGCCGTCAAAGCCCTTGGCCGAGGCGTAGTCTTTGGTGCGGATTGCCACGGCGGCGCCGGTGAAGGCCGCGGCCTTGAGGGCCTCCAGACTCGTATCGCTGGTCTTTTCGAGCATCGTGAACTCGATGGTGACCCCAAGCTCGGTCACGCGCTGGCTGGTGATCGGCGGTGTGGAGCCGCTGCCGCGCGTGGTGGTGTCGCCCTTCTTGGGGTCAAGGTTGTAGTTCACGTCGCGCACGTTGGTGAGCTTGGTGCTTGCCGTGGCGCCTTTTGCGCCGTAGTAGATTTCGCCCTCAAACGCCATTTTCGTGGCCATAGGATTCTCCTTGTTGGTCGGTTGGTTTCATGCGCCGATGGAGCCTCGCCAGCTTGCTTGGAACTGGCCAGCCATGGCCAAAAGCGCGGGAAACATGAAGGGCCGCTCGTCGTATTGCCGGCCGCGGAACTCGCCGCCGTGCTCGTGCGCCCCGCCCACGCCGCCCGAGAGGCTGAAGGCCGGGCCGATGACCGCGCCGTAGGCGTCGGCCCAAAACACGATCGCCTTGGGGAGGCGTCGCGTGTGGGTGTGCGGCGGCTCGCCCGGGGGCGAGGCGCCCTTGCGCTTGCGCATCAGCGACATGGCCCTCTTGCGGATGACCGAGGCGGCGTGGCGGAAGTTCTCAAAGCCAGCCTTCTCGGCGGCGTCGCGCACCTGGCGGGAGCGGTCTTCGTAGCTGATTTCGACGCCGATCATGCCATTTCCCCATGCACCGCGTACTCCAGCTCGATCACGGCCACAAACAGGTCGGCCTGCCGGAGGCGCGTCGGCAAGTAAGGCATCAGGCCGCCCTCGGGCAACTCGACGAACTTTGCGTCCGGGTATCCGGCCAAGGCCGGCTCGCGGCTAGCCAGGTATTCGAGGATCGCCCCGGCCAGTTTGGCCAGGCCGTCGCACAACGCGGTGTCGCCCTGCGACACCGCCTTGCGCACGCAAATGTCGATCGGCACATCCACTCGCCAGCCGCCCACGGTGATCCTCTCGACGCGCGGGCGGCCGTAGAGAACGTGAACTTGGAGGGCGTCAGCCGATTCTCGCCAGAGTTCCGTGTCGTAGCTCCGCGCCGGCGTAAACGTCTCGGTAAACGCATCACGGGCCACGGCAAGCTGTAGCTCGTCGACCACGGCGTCGGCAACGGCGATGGCGATCGCGGCGGGGTTCAACGGGCAAGCTCCAGCTTGGTGTGGATGCGGTAGCGGCTCCGGGCGGCATCGACCTCGAACACCCGGCCATCGGACAGGGGCAACACCAGATAGGTGTCAACCTGGGCGCCGCGGTCCCATTCGATCTTGTCGCCACGGGCCGGCGTGATCGGCACGTCGTCCACCATCAGCTCGGCAACGGCGACCAGAAAATCGGTAAAGATTTCCGTTTCAATGAAGCTGCGTTCGTTGGCCACTTGGTGCTCCGTGCGCCCGACTGTGGCGGAGAGCGAAATCGCCGTGGCCCCGCGCCAGTAGACGACGGACTGCGAGACGTGCTCGGCCAGCACGTCGCTGAGCCAGGCGGCGGCAGTGGCCAAGAGGTCGCTCATCTCACGCTTCTTCAGCCCACACGCCCCGCTGGGCGAGGATCATCCAGGTGTGCGCGGCGCCGTAGCCTAGCTGGACGTAGTCGCCTTTCCGGCTGGTCGCGGCGGCCAGTATGCGGCCTTTGCCGGCGGTCCCCGCGATGTTCGGTCCCGCGACCTTGTCGGCCGTCTCGTCCTGATTGGTTTTGACGTGAACGCGCTGGCCGGTCGTCCCGCAGCGGATCACGTATTCCAGGCCGGCGGCGGCCTCGGGGAGCATGATGCCGTTGGCGGCGTCGCCGACCGTGCAATTCATGCACTTGCCGCAATCCTGGATGTCCAGGGTCTTGTCGCCCCCGGAGACGTCCACGTCCTCCCAGAGCAGGTCGGCCGCGTACTCGGGCAGTTCGTCGGGCGCCAACTGGGCGTCAACCCACGCCTGATTGGTTCCTGCGGCCGCCACGCACTGGCCAAAGTACACGCAGCCCGAGCCGCCGGTCCGCACCGCCAACTCGTTGACGAGATCCCAAAACACGGCATCGCCAACGGCGAACACCGGCCCGTCCGTGCCGTCTTTCGTCAGCCGGAACACGCCCTCCGTGTCCAGCGCGCCGACGGCCGAAGCCGCAATGGCCCGCTCGGCGACGCCCAGCAGGTTGCCGAGGTCCACGATAGCGCCGGTGGCTATGATCGCGCTCGGCGTGTATTTGATCTTCCGGCCTTCGCCGGTCACTCGTGTTGCGTTCATGGATTGGCTCCAGGATGAAGGGCGCAAGCGGCCCGGCTGCCGAGGGAGTTACGCTTCCGCCGCCCAGATGCCGCGCTTGGCCCGGATCAGATAGCCGTCGGCCGATCCGTATTGCAAGAACATGTAGTCGCCCATCTTGCTGGTGGCGGCGGCAAGGATCTGGTCCTTGTTGTCCACCCCGGCAATGTCCGGCCCCATGATCTTGTCTGCCGCATTGGGGCTGATGGCCACGCGCTGGCCGGTGGCCCCACAACGGACGAGAAACGAGAACCCGGCGGCGACTGCGGGCAGCGTGACGACGTTGGTGGCGTGGCCCACCGTCACGTTCATGCACTTGCCGCAATCCTCAATGTCGAGCGTCTTGGAGCCGCCGGCGAGCGTCACGTCCTCCCAGAGCAGGTCGGCCATCCAGCCGGGCAGGCTCTGCGGGGCCAGGCGCACACGCACGAGTGCCACGCTGGCCCCGGCCGCCACGGTGCAGGGGCCGAAGTAGACGCAGCCGCTTCCGCCAGTGCGGACCGCCAGCGAATTGGCGGTATCCCAGAACACGGCGTCGCCGATGGCGAACACCGGCCCGGCCGCGCCGCTCTTGGTGAGGTCGAACACGCCCTCCGTATCCAGCGCGCCGACGGCTGAAGCCGCGATGGCCCGCTCGGCGACGCCCAGCAGGTTGCCCAGGTCCACGATCGCGCCGGTGGCCACGATCGCGCTCGGCGTGTATTTGATCTTCCGGCCTTCGCCGGTCACTCGTGTTGCGTTCATCTTTCACGCTCCGTTAGCGGTTTCGGTTTGTCAGGCGGTTGTCGGTTTGTCAGGCGGACGATCAGGCCCCGGCCGACTTCACGCCGGCCCGCCACTCGGCTGCTGCCACCCCAAAGTCCCAGTACACTCGCCAAGCCACGGCGAGCGAATCCGCGTCCGTCTCCAAGCCGAAATATTCGACGATCGGCGACTGCTGGCCGTTGAGGTAGGCGATTTCGTAGCAAGGGAGGATCGACGGATCGGCGAACAGATACCAGTACGCGGTCGAGTATCCGGCGATCAGAGAGTTCTCCAGGTAGCTGGACGTGAGCGGGAACCCGCCGAACTTGCCGGCGTAGGGATTGCCGGCCCCGGTCAGCGCGAGCGTGCCGTCCACGTCGATGGAGATCGGCACCAGCGGGGCGTCGGGCATCAACAGGGTCCGCGCGGCGAACTCCAGGGTGGGCGGGACCAGCACGATTGCCGGATCGACCATCACCGGATCGCCGTCCGCGCCCGTGAGGTTGCGGAACGCCTTGATCGCGTTGGCCAGCCCGGCGGCGGCGAAGGCAGTGCCCGCGCCCGTGACGTAGTTGCCGCGGGCCGCAGTGAAATGGCTGGCACCCGCGCCGCTGGCCATCAGCAGGGTGAAGAAAACCTTCTCGCGCGTGGCGTAACTCTTGCGGGCGAGGGCGGTCGCCATCCGGTCGAACGCGCCCAGGTCGTCGTTGACGATGTCCGTGCGCGACAGGCGCAGCACGGCGCCGCGGGTTCCGACCTGGCGGGTGTACGTCTCTTCGCCCAGATTCAGGTGTTCCAACTCGCCGGAGGGTGCAACCGTGGCCAGATCCCCGTTGAGGGCCAGGCTGCAAACGGTGTGGGCGTGAAAATTGCTGTGATTGGCCAAGCCGCAGAGTCCGGGCACCAGCCAGGTCGGCTCAGCGGCGACCTTGGCCATGGCCTTGTTGGCCACGGCGCCCAGGATGTTGGACAGGTCGATCGAGGAGAGACCGGCCGCCCGGACGCGGATGTCGGGGATTGCCCAGCCGAGGACCTCGCGCCAGTTGCCGGTGGTGATCCGCTGGCGGCCGATGTAGCCGTTGGCGGTGGCTGCGGCGAGGATAATCTCCTGAAGTCCGATCTGCCGGCCGAACTGGCGCTGGGCCGACTCGACGGTCCGCTCGCCGCAGTCCTTGACTACGCGGTCGGCCGCGTGGCCCGCGGCCAGAAGCGCCGCGGCCTGGAGCGTGTCGCCGTTGCTGGGTTCGGCCCGCCGTTCGTGGATCGTGGGGCCTGTGGGCCGCAATCGCAGGAGTTCCATGTCAAAATCGCGCACGGTCGTGCCCGCCTCGATAGCGCGGGCGGCCAGTTCGCGGATGCGTTCGGCGAAGACCGGGTCTCGGTTGAGGCCCCGGACCGCGCCCACGGCCATGTTCTCGATGGCCTCGCGGCGGCGGAACTCCGCGATCTCCGCGTCGATCCGGGAGAGGCCGCCGGCGTGGGCAGGCGCCTTCGGCTGATCGGCGGAAGCCGCCGCGCCGCTTCCGGTAATCGCTGCGCTGGGGACCATGGGCGGCTGGGCCGCGGCCGCCACGGGCGCGCTGGGGTGCTCGACCTGGAATTGGGCCAACAGCGTCTGGAACTCGGTCGCGGTCATTTTCGCGCTGTCCAGGTTCTTCGACTTCAGCCATTGCTCGAACGTCATGGGATTCTCCTTGCGAGGTTGTGCTGCGATGGAAGCGGTGGCGTTCTCGTCGGCGCCGATGCCGACGAAAGAGACTTCGCCGAGGCGGCCGGCGCGGACGACGTAGATCGGGCCGTTGAACTCGCGGCCGTTGACGGTAGCTTGCTGATTGGCGTCGATAGGCTCGATGCGCTCGGGGATCACGCCGACCGAGGCCGCCCAGACAAAGCCGTTCTTGGCGTGCGAAACGACCTGATGGGCCGGGGTGCCCGGCGACGTGTCGCCCGTGATTTCGCCCTCGACGGTGATCTTGGCGTCGGCGATCGCCGCCTTGCCCTGGCCCACGATCTGGCTGGGGTCGTGGTCCAAGAGAATCGTGGTCCGGCCGGCCCGCAGGCCAGCCAGGTCCACGACCAGGGGGCGCGACCAGCCCACGCGCAGCAGGCCGCCGGTATAGGCCAGGATGGAAAAGCTGGGGCGCTTCGCGTCGCGGCCGCCAGCAGCTTCCACGGCCTGCTCGATCGTCACGCGCTCCGCGGCGCAGAGGATCGGCCCGGCCGGCTCCGCGGCGAGAATCGCGGCCAAGGCCCGCTTATTCTTCTTCTTCAGTCGATCGCGTCGACTCATCGTCCAACTCCTCTTGGTCTTCATCTTCGTCGTCGTCTTGTTCGCCCGGGCCGGTTGCTTTGGCAAACAGCAGTCCGCGCAGCGCTTGTTGATATTCCTCCAGCGTCATGCCCAGCGCGTCGGCCTGTTTGGTGAACTCGGTCCGCCAGTCCCTGCCCTGTTTGGCGTACAGCGTCGGATACGTGAGCGAGCCGTTGCGCAGGTCGCGGTCTTGCGCGGCGGATTCTTTGGAGGGGTCAACGTGGGATCGCGTGTCCCAGTGCCATTCGTGCGGATATTGGCCCAGGTCAATGTCTCGCGGCGAAATCCCGGACATCTCCGAGAGCGTCTCGCGGAGCCATGCGGCGAAGACCGGCTCGATGATGACAATCCGTATATCATCCCGGTCGATCATGTTCGAGAGGTCGTAACTCTGGTTGTCCAGACGGCCCGAGGCGTAGTTGTACTTTGAGCTGTTGCCGGTCGCGATGTTGGCGGGCATCAGGAGCGGCCGCGCCTCTTCGGCCACGATCTGCTCGTTGTATTCGGCGAGCGTGGTGGCCGGGTGCTCGGCTTTGACCTGGCCCAGCGTATAGCCGTCCGGCGCGATCATGGCCGAGCCGAACTCCAGAGAGATCGTGTCCAGCGGCTCGGGCGCGGGCTCGCCGATCTCCGGCGGCTGGGCCGTCTGAAGGACCGCGGCGATCTCGGCGGCGGTCTCGGCCGCGCGGATGGTCGCCTTCAGGAACCGGCGGTGATTCGCCAGCAGGGCAAGGCTTGGGGTGAACTCGCTCACGCCCCGGTGCTGTTCGGGCCGGTCTTCGTCGTACCAGTGAACGACAAACTCCGCAGGGTACGCGGTGGCCTTGGGCGTGCCAAATGACTCGCCGCCGGGGTGCTCGTCGAGAATCCAGTAACGGGTCGGATTCCCGTCCGCGTCGAAGTCGATCCCGTCCACGCGGTTCTTCTGTCCCGGGCGCAGGTCCGGCGTGGTCAGCCGATCACACTCCACGAGGCGCAAGTGGACCTTAGCCAGCGTGGGCAGTTTCGGATTGTTGGCGATGATCCCCAGGGCCTCGCCGCAGCGCACCTTGGCCCGGCAGGCGGTGCGGAGCGTGCGCGCGAAGCGCGTGGCGTCCGACCATCGCCGCCACTCGGCCTCCAGCCTCTCATTTTGCCCCTCGTCGTCGGTCAGGATCTGCAGGCGCGGCCCGGTGCCGATCAGATCGTTGGCCTTCTGCTTGTTCATGCCGTTGGCGTAGCCGCCGTTGGCCAGCTCGTAGCGGGCCCGCTGGCGAAGGATGCGGCGGATTTCCGGGCTGGCCGCGGCATCGGCTGAGAGGGCGTCGGCGGCCGCCCAGTGGCGCACGTTCTCATCGGTCGTCTGGGCGGCGTCATAACGCGCCACGACGCGCCGATGGGCCACCGCGCGCCGCGGGGCGGGAGCCAGCCAGCGCTTGAGCCATGCGAGCATCAGGTCATACCCGGAGGAAGCAGCTTGGCGAATCGGATGCCCGGTTTGCGGGAAGCCGCCGCCTGTTTGCTGGAGAGGTAGCGGTCCATGGCGATCAGGTCGGGCAGGCTCCGCTGCTGGGCTGATGTGCCGTCCACGGTCGCGCTGGCCGGAGTGGTGGCCGCCGTTTCGAGAGTTTCGCTGTCCATGACTTCAGCCTGACAACGGCTTTGCCTCTGGGCGGAAAGCGGGGCTGAATGGCGAGAAAATGTTCCACCCGTGGAACTTTTTAGCTTACCCGCTCTGAGGTGATCAGCTTCTGGCCGCAGTAGCGGCAGATCCGGACGCGCCGGATATAGCCGGCGCGGCGGCGGACGTAGAACACGCGGAAGTGCCGGCAGCCGCAGTGGCGGCAGACGAGGCCCAGCTCCGCGTTCGTGCCGTCGTTTTTCGTGTCGCCGGTCATTGGGCGGCCCGCTGGCGCTGAATTTCGGAAAGTTTGACGCGCTTGCGGCGCCCAGCCGGCTCGGCGCCAGGGAACGCGATGCCGAGCATCGAGGCCCCTACGGCGGCGCCGACGATCGCGTCCCACCAGTGGTTGTCCTGGCCGGGCTTCTGTTTCCACTCCAGCACGGTTCGCCCCTTGGCCGTGGTCTCCACAGGCGTCTCGGCCGTGCAATGATCGGCGAAGAGGCGATGGGCCTCCGCGTCGCGGCCGAACAGGAGCCATGAGCCGGGGGTGCCGGGGGCCATCATCAGCCGGCCGGCGGCGCAGGTCTTCCACCAGTTCACGTCGATCAGCACGTAGCGATCGCCGGCGCGTGGGGGTGGGACCCGCCAGCGGTGGCCGGCCATGGCCCCGGGCTCCGGGCGGTACTCGTGGTAGGGCTTAGACGAGGCCCCGACGTACTGCCCGATGGACGCGCAAACGATCGTCCAGGATTGCACGTGGCGGCGGCAGAACGCCTTGACCAGTTCGGTCTTCTGGCCCCAGTGCGCATCGATCAAAAGCTTGGCCACGCGCAGGCTCGCCCCGTCCTCGCGTTGGAAAACGCGGCCTAAGATCGCGCCGGTCGCCTCGGTCAGGCCAGCCAGGAGCCAGGCGTCTTCGGCTGTGCCCGGATGGGCCGCGGCCAGGGTGCGCGGCGGGTTGCGCTGGGCGAAGTAGCGGGCGGGCTGTTTGGGGTGGGTGCCGTAGTCGAGCACCCAGCCCGAGAAGTCGGCGGCCCAGGCGCAGGCAATCCAGTAGAGGATCTCGCTATGCACATCAATGAAGGCCGTCAGGTGCTCGGCCGTCTTGGGCACGGCGCCGCGCGGCACATTGGAGAGCTGGCGGGCCACGCCCTCGGCAGTGAGCTTGACCGAGGATTCATCGGGCACCAGCGGCTCGTTCTGGTATTCGCTGGCAAAAGACGCCTCGCCCACGTCCAGACGCAGGTTCCAGGCGTGCTGGAGCGCGCTCAGCTCGTCGGGGGCGTGGCGCTCGGGCCAGGCCACGCGGGCGCCGGCGTCCATCTTCTCGCGGTTAGCGCGGTAGAACTCGGTCGCCTCGACCGGCTCCTGCCCGGCCCGCTGGGCGTCGGCCCGGAGTTGGGCGTATTGTCGCCAGGGCTTTTCGTCGGACCAAGTGTAGACCAGCTTGGTTCTCAGCCCGTGCCACTGGGGATGTTTGGCGGCGTCGATGATCTGGTCGGCCATGTCGCCCGGCGCGATCACGGTGCAGGGCATCACGCCGGCGATGGTCTGGCCAGGGCCGGCCAAGCCGAGGATTGCGCCGGTCAGTACGCTCAGGCGCCGGGCGACTTGAAACGGGGAATTGGCGGACTCTTCGGTCTGCGGGTCGTCGATCACGGCCAGCGACGGGCGCAGGGAGGGGCGGCCCTTGCGTTTGACCATCATGCCACGTATGCGCCCAGTGATGCCCCGCGCCCGCACACGGCAGCCGCTTGACGCGCTGCCGGGAATCGTGGGCAGGACGATCTCGGCCCGGTGCCAGGCGATGTACGTGCGCTGGCCCTGGTAAGTCTGGCCTTTGGCCCGGTTGGCAATGCCCTCAAGGCGCCGGATCGGCACGCACAGCTCGGGGAAATCGGCGGCCAGCAGCTCGTTGGTTTCCAGCTCCAGTTTGACGTTTTCCAACATCGCACTGGCGTGGGCCTCGTCCGCGCCGATGAGGACGGAGAATGGGCGGTGGCCGTAGACCAGACACCAGAGGACGGCCGCCTCGACCAGCGTGGTCTTGCCCGAGCCGCGGGGCATGGCCAGGGCGAACAGGCCGCCGCGCAGCACGGCCGCCTCGATCCGCTCAATGGCCACGAGGTGGTCGGGCGACCAGGCTAGGCTGAAACGGTCGGCCAGGTACGTCTCGCAGAAGCGGCGGAAACTGTACGCCCCCTCGCCCCGCCGCGCCGGATTGACGATCGGCGGCAGTGGGCCGATGTCCCGGCCGCTCGCCGATTGGCTCGCCTGGCGGGCCCGCGAGCGTTCCTTGCGGCGCTGGTAGGATCGGTCGGCCATGTCAGCGGCACCAGTGGGCGAGGCGGCGGCGGGCGAGATCGCAGTAGGCGGGGTTCAAGTCGATGCCGACGCAGGATCGGCCAAGCTGGAGGGCCACGAGGCCGGTTGTGCCCGCGCCGAAGAATGGATCGAGCACTGTGCAGGGCACCGGCAAGCCGCCGCACTTGCAGCCGGAACGCCAACCGACGGTGCGGGATGTCGTTTCAATTCTCTCTGCTCTGCCGCCATCGTTTCGGCTTGAATCAGCCTTGATTGGGTTCCCCGGCCTGGTTGCGTATCGATCCTTCTCCACCACCCGCACCCACGGCGTCCCGCACGTCGGGCAGCAGCCGCGCTCGCTTGTCCCCGCCTTGATGCAGGGCTCGATCAGCGCGGGCGGGAACGTGGCAAAATGCGCCTCGGAGTAAGGCTGAGGGGCGACCGTCCAGACGGAGCGGCGGTTGCGGCCTGTGCGAGACACGCCATACCCAGAAGCCCCACGGGCATATCGGTTGTCTGCACCGCCGCTTATCGCCCCTCTATAGACGGTTTTGTCCTCTGGCTTCGGTTGCGGCCTGTCTATACTTGCCGCCGCCTCCTTCACTGCCTCCGCATCGTAGTAGTACCGGGCCGATTTGGTGAGCAGGAACATGTACTCGTGGCTTGGCTCTGGCGCATCCATCGGAGGACGGCGGACCTCGAATACGTGACCGCAACCACACGGGCACGCCTCGCGGGCGATTACGTCGCCTTCATCCGTGGCGACCGTCCAGACGGATCGGCGGTTGCGGCCGGTCACTGTTCCGTCTTCATTCCACGCGCGTCCTTTGGTATCGCTGTCGTTACGTCCCGCGCCGCGGGAGTATCCGTTTCTGTAGTTGCCAGGGTTGCCCATTCGCTCATCCGCAAACGGCTCCCTCACCGCCTCCGCATCGTAGTAGTACCGCGCCGATTTGGTGAGCAGGAAGATGTACTCGTGCGCCTTGGTGCAGCGATCCCGCACGCTCTCCGGCATCGGGTTCGGCTTGGCCCAGATGATGTCCTGCCGCAGATACCAGCCGTGCGCTTGCAGGGCGAAGGCGACACGCCACGGGATGCCGACGAGGTCTTTGCGTTTGAGGCCGTGCTTCAATCGTATGGGATTCATGCGCTGTCCGTTGTGTTCGGCTTTGGTGCCAACAAGGGTCGATGATGTGTCGGGGCCACCGCTACCCTTAGTGTCGCTCGCATACGAATCGCCCAGATTCAGCCACAGCGTGCCGTCGTCGCGCAGCACGCGCCGCACCTCGCGGAACACCTCGACCATGCGGGCGACGTAGGCTTCCGGCGTGCCCTCCAGGCCGATCTGCTGGTCGATGCGGGTGGCGCCGCACTTGCCGCATGTCTCACGGTACTGGATCGACATTTCCTCGTCTTTTCTGTTCTCTTGTTTCCTGTTGCCTCCATCGCATTTATTGGCGGCGTTTGCCAGATTTGTCCTTACACCATACTTGACCGATGCAACGTGATCGCACGCCGGGTCGCCTCCATCCCACTTCGCGGTTCCGTAGTCCCGCAGGCCCCAGTACGGCGGCGACGTGACGCAACAGTGGACGCTCGCGTCGGGCAACGTGCGCAGCACATCCAGGCAGTCGCCCGTGAGCACGCGGCAAGCGTTGCCCTGGTCGCCGCGCAGCACCACCAGCCGCGCCCGGGCGCGTCTCGGCTTTCGGCGGCGTCGCGTCTCGGTGATTCTCTTCGGCATCAGGATCGGGATCGCAGGCGGATGATCTCCACGGCCGCCAGGCGGGCCAGTTCGGCGGCCGGCTCGTTGCCCTGGCCCAGGCCGAGCGGCTCCAGGTGCTGTCGCACGGCGGCAAGCTCGGGGTCGGGGGTGGAGGCGGCGGGGTCGAGGTCGTCAAGGCTGAAACGCGGCTCGTAGAGTCGCAGCAGCCGGTTGAGTTCGCGCTGCGTCTGAACGGCGGTCTTGATGTCGCTAATGGCCATGCTCTTCGCGTAGCAGTCGCTCAGCCGGGCAATGGCCGCGCCCAGGGCCTCGTCGCGGTCATAGTTGGCTGCGATGATCAGCCGGGCCCGGGCCTCGCGCAGGGCGCGGCGGGCCGCACGCTTGCTGGCCCCGAGCTTCTCAGTCGCCGTAGCCAGGATCGACTCCTCGCTCAGGCCCGAGACGAGCATGAAGGCGATCTTAGGCAGGATCGCGGGCGCGGGTGGCATGGATGATCTCGAGGGAAAGCAAGTGTGTGTTGATTCCCGATGGTTCCGGCCACCCTCGGCCGTCAGTCGCCACAGAAAGGACCCGTCAGGTGGGGGGGTGGCAACAAAACAGGCAGTTGCGGCAGTTTGCGGGACCCTCGCACGCCTGGGGGCCTGGCTCGGCCGAAATCGCATCCCTCAACGGGATTGCGGCTCGATGCAGGAAAAAGTTTCCAGCCCTCGCGTGGCTTTGGATTTGTTGTTCAGTCTCGCAGGCGTGGCTGAACGCGGCGGGGTCAGACCGGGCCAAATCGCACCATTCACTCTGGCTATGCTGCGGGCAAAAAACGCAGGATGTCCGCGGGGCCTCTGGCCAGCCGGCCTCGCGCACAATCGCCCCACACCTCTCGCGGGTCAGCTTCATCTCGATCAACGGCCACCGACGGTGGCACCAGGGCTCTTGGCTTGGCTTGGCTCTGCGCGATTCATCAGCCGACATCCCCAGCCACACGCTGCACCGCATGATCCCGCGAGAGCGCAGCCAGCGGCGGCAGACCTCGGCCTTCCAGCGTCCTGAGCACAGAGTCGGCAGTTTCCCCACCGACCCGTTAGGCCGGCGGAAAAACAGTGGCAGCAAGACGCGGCCCAGGCGATCCACAGGCTCGTTCGGCATCCAGTCGGCAGTGCGCACAATCTCTAGCTGGCAGTCAACGCCCGCCAATCGCGGCCGCAGGACAGTGCGGACGTGTTCCCAGGTGCTGGCCGGCTCGTGCCCAACGTCCACCATCATCGCCACGTCGGGCACAGGCAGCCTGCCCAGCACGATCAGTGCGGCGATCGCCGTGCTCTCCACGCCGCCTCCGCAGCACCAGACGCTCGCCCGCGGCATGGCGTCTCGCCTCGCCCGCATAACGACGCTGGTACACCTATTGGCGCACGTCCGGCTACAGTACTGCCTTGCTGCCCGTTTTGAGCGGAACTCCTGCCCGCACCCGCCGCACCGCAACAGCATGTCCTGCAATCTCCTGCTCGCTACCTTGCCGCCCCGCGTAGCAGCGACTCGGCAACCACCGAGCCGAGCGCTACCACGGCGCCCAACAGCAGCCACGCCCACCGCCGCGCGTGCCGGCGGAAGGCCATGAGCAGGGCCACCTGCGTGCGCAGCCCCTCCCCGTTGCCGTCGATGACCCGGTCGTGCTGGCCGATCAACTGCTGGCACGACTCGCAGCGCGTGCGCATGGCGATCACCGCGTCATGGGTGCTGTCGAGTTTCGCCGCAATGGCATTGAGCTGTTCCCGAATCGTCATGGCTCGCCTCGCTCATGGCCCAGGCGCCGGGGGTGCGAGCCGTAGGTCGAGCCACGTATCGTCGCCCGGAGCCGCGGCGGCCGGCGTCGGCGTCTTCAGCCACCCGGCCAGCCACGGCAGGCCCGCGCCGATCCCGGCCCCGCCGCCCAGCAGCGCCGCGGCCAGCGCCAGCTTGGCCAGCGCGCCCGCCGCGGCGGGCTGCCTGGATGGAGTGGCCGGCTCAGCCGGCGCCGCATCGCGCGGCGCGGGCTGGCCGATCGTGATGTTGTCGGCGATCAGGATGTCGCCCATCTCAGGCTCCGCGGCTTGGGCTGGCTCCTGCCCCCAGAGCTTCTTGGTCTCATACCTGCGGACCTTTTCTCGGTCCGCCTTGGCCAGGGACCTCAAGTCTTCCAGAAGGATCACCTGCCGGAGGTGGTGAAGTTTCGCCGCCTTCGGCCCCCACTCTGCCGCCGTCGCTGCCACCGCTTGGGCCACGGAGGGCGGCGATCTGGGCGCCGATCCAGGCAATGCGTCTTGTGAGGACATCAGCGGTGCCTCCTTCGCCAAAGGCAATGCGCAAGTCCAGGTTGTCCGGCGGCTCGGCCACGTTACTTCGTGACGGCCGGGCCGCTCACGCCGCTGGTCGGCACGCCGCCGATCCCGGAGGGCAGGAACGCCCGGGCCTGGCCGCCTCCGCTCTCGCCGATGATTCTGTGGGTCAGCCCCTCGCGGTAGCCGACCTTGCCTTCGAGCAGCGATAGGCGGCCTTGCTCCATCACGAAGGCATGGCCCTGCGCCTGGGTGACAATCACGGCCTCCATCGACTCGGCCGCGCGGTCTGTGGCTGGCATCTGACTCTCTCCTTCCGGGCCTTCGCCCGGCACTGGGATGTGCAACGATTCTGGCATCTACTGGCCTCTGCGTTGCGGGATCAGGTAGAAATCCAGGCCCTCGCCCAGATGTACGGTCCTCATTTCAATCTCAATCCATTCGGCCGATGCGCCCGACTTCAGGTTGGGCAGCGGCACGCCTTTCGGCCACAGCGTGCGCACCGTGATCGGCGGCAAACGCCTCGCCACCTCTGCGGCCAGTTCCTCCACATTGACAGCCGCCCCTTGCGGGCCAGCAGGCCCACGCTCGCCCGGCACGCCCGGCACGCCTGGCGGGCCAGCTGGTCCGGGGATCGCGGGCTGGGCCTTCAGTTCCGCTAGGTCCGCCTGGATCGCCGCCAGGGCCTGCTGCCAGTCGGCCGTGGGAGGCTGCACGGTCGAGGGCGGGTCGCAGGCCCTGGGCGGCTGTGCGGCGGCCGGCGCATCGTCGGGCGGTGGCAATGCGACCGGAGGCGCTGCAACAATGGGCGGTGGGGCCCGCGGTCGAGGCCGACACAATCCTCCCGGACACCACCGGTCCAACAGGCGCCGGGCCTGCCCGCTGTAGGTGCCCATCGTGGTCTGCCCGGTCGTGCCGGGGCCGCTCGACCCCCAAAGCACGCCGACCAGCTCACCCGCTTGGTTGGTGATCGGGCCGCCCGAATCTCCCTTCCTCGCCCGGCCGGTCATTTCCAGCGTGCGCGCCTGCCCGTCGGCCCTCTGGACGTAACCGCGCACCACGCCAGAGAACGGCCGATAGCTGCCCTGCCCAAACCCGTGCGCCGTTACCTGGTCGCCCTGATAGGCTGGCTGCTGGGCAATCGGCATCGGCTCGACCCCGAGATCGGCGACCTCGACGGCTGCCAGGTCCCACTCGCGGTCCTGCCCGAGCACACGCCCGGCGAATCGCCGGCCATCCGCCGCAAACACGGCGACCTGCCCGCCTCCGCGGACCACATGGTCGCACGTGAGCACCACGGCCCGCGTGCCGTCCGCGCTCACCACGGTCCCGGTGCCGTAGCTGGTGACTGGGCCGACGT
>Ga0194111_10000889_pt1 | contig 36695 bp, 30 predicted proteins | sample TA2KigC300mmetaG_FD_146194 | JGI IMG/M metagenome (GOLD analysis project Ga0194111, IMG submission 146194) | Freshwater microbial communities from Lake Tanganyika, Tanzania - TA2015033 Kigoma Deep Cast 300m | ecosystem: Environmental > Aquatic > Freshwater > Lake | place: Tanzania: Lake... | reverse complement strand
CCTCAGAACGATGGCGGCGAAAACAACGGGCCCAAAAAATGCCTTCATTGCCCGATATCCGCCATCAATTGGCAAAATGCTTGATGAGGATGCTGATTTGATCATTTATCTGTCGGAGTAGTATTAAAACCCATCCGTGTTTATCTGTATTCATCGGTGGTTTCTCCCCGTTTTTCCCAGGGAAATCTCCATTGACATTCCTGTTATTCTAAGTAAATGTAAACCATACCGCAGTTTCGGGGAAAAGCCGCCATAGCTCATTATTCCAAAGTCCGGGCATCGCAGGTAGGCAAATTCCCCGGATAGCGCTCCGGCTATTGGGGGGCTACATTTGACCCTCAAACGGCCGCGTCCTGATGAAAGGAGACCATCAAACATGCCCAGGATCTTGCGCCTCAATATGACCGATAGAACCTATCGCTGGGAAGAGGTCCCGCCGGATTACGCTGGGTTGGGAGGCCGGGCCTTGACTTCCCGGATCATTCGCCGGGAAGTGCCCCCCACCTGCCACCCTTTGAGCGCCGCCAACAAGCTGGTGGTGGCTCCGGGCCTGCTCACCGGCGCACCCGCGGCCAATACCGGGCGCATCTCCGTGGGGGGCAAATCTCCCCTCACCGGCGGCATCAAGGAGAGCAACTCCGGCGGCCTGGTGTCCCAGAAGTTGGCCCGTTTGGGCGTCGCCGGGGTGGTGGTGGAGGACAAACCCCGGCCGGAAGACGGCTTCTCCCTGGTGCGAATTACCAAGGACGGGGTGGAATTTCACACCGCGGACGACCTGACCGGCCGGGGCAATTACCAAACCATGGCCCGCCTGTGGAAGCGCTTCGGCAGGGGCATAGGGGTCATGAGCATCGGCCAGGCCGGGGAAAAATGCCTCACCTCCGCCAGCATTCACTTCGCCGATCCCCAGGGCCGCCCGGGAAGGGCCGCGGGCCGGGGCGGCCTGGGCGCGCTGATGGGGTCCAAAAAGCTCAAGGCCCTGGTGGTGGACGATAAGGGGACCCCCCCGGTGCCCCTGGCTGACCCGCAAAAGTTCAAGGCCGCGGCCCGCAAATGGGCCAAATACCTCCTGGAACATCCCGTTAGCGGCCAGGCCCTGCCCGCTTACGGCACCGCGGTGCTCATCAACATCGTCAACGAGGCGGGGGCGCTGCCTACTAAAAACTTCCGGGGGGGACGTTTCGAATTTGCCGAACACATCAGCGGCGAACGCCTGGTGGAGTTAATTAAGCAGCGGGGCGGCAAGACCAAAGAAGGCTGCCATCCGGGATGTCTCATCCAGTGCTCCCAGACGTTTCATGACGCCAAAGGAAAGTACCTCACCTCCGGCTTCGAGTATGAAACCATCTGGGCTTTAGGGGCAAATACTCTCATTAAGAATCTGGACGAAATCGCGGTCATCGACCGGCTCTGCGATGATTTCGGCATGGACACCATTGAAATGGGCTGCACCCTGGGGGTGTTGATGGAAGGCGGCGTCATTCCCTGGGGCGACGGCCCCGCGGCCATCAAGATGGTGAAAAAAGTCGGAACCAGGGACCCTTGGGGATTGATCATCGGCAACGGCTCGGTGTTCACCGGCCGGGCCCTGGGAGTGGACCGGGTGCCCGCGGTGAAGGGCCAAGGGTTGCCGGCCTATGACCCCCGGGCGGAAAAGGGGGTGGGCCTCACCTACGCCACCAGCCCCATGGGCGGCGACCACACCGCGGGCTACGGGGTGGCCACCAATATCCTGGGCTGCGGCGGCACGCCCAATCCCCTGAAGAAGGAGGGCAACGTGGAGTTGTCCCGGAACCTCCAGATCGCCACCGCGGCCATCGACGCTACCGGGATGTGCCTCTTTGTGGCCTTCCCGGTGCTGGACAACCCCGACGCCCTCCAGTGTATCGTGGACCTGATCAACGCCCGCTACGGCCTCAACCTCACCACCGGCGACGTGGGGGCCCTGGGCCGGCAGGTCCTGCACGATGAATTGAGCTTCAACCAGGACGCCGGCTTCACCAAGGCCCACGACCGGCTGCCGGAGTTCTTTGCCAAAGAAAAACTCCCGCCTCATAACACCACCTGGGACTTCACCGACGAAGAAGTGGATCAGGTGCTGGGGGATTTGTAAATGCATGGGTGTGGGGGAGGGCCAGGGGCCGATGGCCCTGCCCTCCCCCACACCCCCCTCCCAACCCCCATAAGGGGTTGAGAAAGTCTCGGTCAGGTATTCCTCGTTACCCCGCTCCTTACTTGGGAACTAAAAAAACTTTATTACTCGGAGCGGAAAATGGATTACCTTCACCCCCACCCCAGCCCTCCCCCCTCAAGGGGAAGGGGGGCAAAAGGAAGGAACTTCTTTAATGCTCCGAGTAATAATAAAAGTCCTTGACAGATATACCATTAGATGGTATATAAAAGGTAAATTTTATTGAAGAAGGAGAGCGCGCCTGTGAGCACCCCGAAATATCAATGAAAAATCACTTGGAATGTCAGGCTGGCCAATAAGATTTTGAAAAAGCTAAAGAAAGTGCCTCGGGGGATTGAAGAGGCTGTTCAGGTCCTATTGGCGGAATTGAAACTTTCTGGCCCTGTTAGGGGTAATACCAAGTTCGGTTTCTGCTGCAACAAATCAAATTACTAACCTATTGATAATTAATAATTTATTAACCGAAAACCGAAAACGGTATAATTGGTCTAATTATGGCAAAATTGCCGCTTACCCCAACCATCATCACTGCCATCTTCAGAAAGGGAAACCCACATATGTGGCTGTATGGAAGGTGGTTGATAAGAAGAAGAAAATTATAGAGGTTGTATATGTTGGAACTCACGAGGGAATCAACTACGACCAATTATGTTGAAATTCGGTTCCGGATCCCCATAGAAAAATTGCAGGAAGTCCGTCAGGCCATGGCTTCCATCGGGGCAGAAGAAGAAGTCAGCTCTGTTCCCTGGGAGGAGGTGTATCCTGATTTTAATGCAAGGATCGCCCTGCGCGGAGCGCGGAAGAAAGAGGGCCTGTCACAAAAAGAATTGGCCCGTTTGGCTGGGATGAAGCAAGCCCATATTTCCGAAATGGAAAATGGTAAAAGACCCATTGGGAAGGAATTAGCCAAACGTCTTTCTAAGGTCTTAAAAGTCGATTATAGGGTTTTTCTTTAATCTTACACCTTTGCTTCAGCGCCGGTATTAGACCCAATTTCATGCACCTCCAGGTCTTCCTCAACGCCACCCTGCGCCGCTATGTGCCCGGTTATGACCCTTACCAGGGCTTGTCCCTGGAAGTCGCGCCCGGCGCCACCGTGGCTCAGGTCATTAACCGCCTGGGACTCCCGCCCCAAGAGGTCACCATCATCATGGTGGACGGTCTGCGCCGGGACATGGATTACACCTTACAAGGAAATGAGCGCCTGGGCCTGTTCCCCCCCATCGGCGGCGGGTGATGGGTTCCCTCGTTCCCAAGCTCCTGCTTGGGAACGCCGATTTTTTGTCCAAGCTCTCGCTTGGGCTTCACCGTGCGCCCCGTTGATTAGCCCGCCAAAGATATGACTTCCAGCCGCCCCGTCTCCCCGTCGAAATAGGCCAGCCGCCCCGCGTACGCCGGCGGCTGCCCCAACAGAATTCGCATGGCCTCCTGCACCTGAAGACTGGCCGCCAGGCTCACCACCGGGGCCAGTACGTCCCGGATGGCTTCGGACTCCGGGGCCTCAGGATGGTAAATCTGGTGAAACTGGATATCAGAATCCGGCATCACCGTGGCCACCTGGCCGAAATGCCCGTGCACCGCGGCGTGAATTAAGGGCACCCCCACTTCCCGGGCCGCGGCGAACATCTCCCGCCGCACCTTGACCGAGTCCAGTCCATCCAGTACCACTTGCACCTGGGTAAGATAAACCCGCAGCAGTTCCCCGTCCAGGAACCGGGGAATAGGCTCCACCTCCAGGGCCGGAGTAATATTCAGAAGATGCCGGGCAGTCACCAGGGCCTTGTTTTGCCCCAGGGTGCTCCGGGTGGCCAGTAGTTGGCGGTTGAGGTTGGAAGGCGCAAATACATCCCCATCGGCCAGGAGCAGCCGTCCCACCCCCACCCGGGCCAGGAGCGTGGCAATGTTACCCCCCAACCCCCCCAGCCCCACCACCAGGGCGGAGCTTTGAAAGAGCTTGAGCTGCTCGGCCGCGGTCAACGCCGGGAAATTCCGGTCCCACAATTCAGGGAAGATGCCTTCCTGCAAGGCCATTTCGGTGGCTTGCCGGAGGCTCAGTCCGTTCTCCGCCGCCCAGGCTTCCAGTTCCGCCGCGCCCACCCGGAGATACTCTTGGTGATGACGGACTCCGGATTGGCTAATGGACTTCAGGCTATTGGTTTTTCTTTCCATTTGCCAGTGAGAACCCAGATGAAACAAAATTTAACCACCAAGACACAAAGGCACCAAGGGCCACAAATAAAATATTACTTGGAAAATCTTGGTGTCTTGGTGTCTTGGTGGTGAATTATTTTGCACCTTTGGCTAACGGTTATAACAGGATAACCTTTTCCGCCTCTAAGGGGTCCCGCAGGGCCAGGGTGCAGAAGCTCACCGCGTCGGCGCCGAGGTCGAAATATTTCTTCACGTCCTCCCGGCTCGTCACCCCGCAGCCCATGATGAGAAACAGCTTCACTTTCTGGCGCAGTTCCCGGTTATATTTATAAGCCGCATTAAAGGCCGGGCCGCCGGACACCCCCCCGCCGTTCACCTGCCACAGGGGAGAGCGGGGATTATGGGGGGGCGGATAGATGATTTCATAAGGAATGGTATTGATGGCGTGGATGGCATTTATCCCCAGCTCTTCCAGCTCCTGGGCGAACTCGTAGGGGTGACAGATGCTGACCTTAGCGATGATGAAGAGGCCGGGGTATTTTCCCCGCACCTCCCGGGAGCACTTCAAACCTTGCGCCACGTTCTCCCGGATTTCTTCGGCGGAGTTGGGGCAGGAGAAATTCAGTTCCACCGACCAGAATCTTTGCCCCAGGAGGAATTGGAAAATCTCCAGGGCTTCCAAAGTTTCCCTGATGGCCCGGTCCGTCCCCTTGGCGAATTCGGGATAAAAATTGGGTATGACCCGGAAACCCGCGTCCACCGCCAACCGGATCTCCGCCCCGGCCCGGGCCGCGCCCTCATTGGTCAGCCCGTAGGCGTTGAGCATGCCCATTCCCGGCAGCCGCCGGATATATTTCCAGGTGAGGGGATTCCAGGGGATTAAATTGCCCTTCCTTTTAAAGCGGGTGGAAGATTTGGTGAGGACTGTGGTTCCCGTTTCCCGAACTGACCGAAGCAGCCTGCGGTAGGCCGGCCACAGGGTGTAAGGGAAAATGCCCCGTCCCCCCAGCCCCAGGGCGGTGGAGATGACGATGGGGGAGATTTTGTGGTTATCTGATGAAACCATTTCGGGGACCTGGATTTTTATGGGCAGATGATTTATCCTCTCGTTCCCAAGCTCCCGCTTGGTAACGCCATTTGGGGGCGTAGCTCCTGCTTGCCCCAAATCGTTTTCAAAGGAAATGGTGAAAAAGCAGGAGCTTTTTCTTCCATTTTTGGTTCCCAAGCTGGAGCTTGGGAACCAGGAAAAAATTAGTGGCCCAGGCTTCCAGCCTGGGGGCAAGGCAACTTTGGTGGATCAAGGGCGCATATACAGGCTGGAAGCCTGTGCCGCTAAATATTAATTTGTTGAATCCAAAGCCGCGGCGATTTCCTCCACCACCCGTCGGGCCGCGGCCACCGGGCCGCCCTGGCTCTCCGGATAAGTGCGGATGGGCCGCCCCACCACGATGTAATCGGCCCCATTTTTGATGGCCTCAAACGGAGTAACGATGCGCTGCTGATCATCTCCCGCCACCGCGGCCCACTCCGGCCTGATGCCGGGGCAGACCGCCAGAAAATCCGGGCCGCAGGCCTCCTTCACCGCCTTCACCTCCCGCCCGGAGCACACCACCCCGGCGCAGCCGGCTTCTTTCGCCATAACCGCCCGTCTCACCACCAGGCGAGCGGGGTCTTCCCAATACTGCCTCTCAAAGCCCAGGGCTTTTAAGTCATCCCCGGTAGTGCTGGTCAGCACTGTCACCGCCAGAACCTTAAACACCGTACCGGACACGATCTTCTTCAGAGCCGCGGGGCCTAAATCGCTAGGAATGGTGAACAGAGCCAGGCCATGTAATATGGTCCGAATCGGTCCCAGAAGGGTGTTGGGTATGTCATATAACTTTAAATCAAGAAAGACCCAGTCCCCCCCTACCCTGTTGACCAGTTCCTGCAGCAATCCCGGCCCTTCCGCCAGGTACAACTCCAGGCCTAACTTAAATAAGCCCACTTCCCCCTCGAGCAGTTGGACCAGATCCAGGGCCTGCCTTTTATCCGGCACATCCAGGGCGAAGATGAGGCGGTCTTTGGGTTTCATCGTGATCTCTTCCCCGTTGTATATGGAGGCCATGCTTTCCGCCCTGGGAAGGCGGGCCAAGGCCCGCCTTCCCAGGGCGGAAACTCAAGGGGTTGGGGGATGGGGTGCGGGGAAGGGGGGCAGGGGCTTTTGCCCCTGGCCCCCTTCCCCGCATTATCCTTGCATCAAATACGCCTCCGCCCGGGCCAAATCCTCCAGCGTGTCCACCTCCACGGTGTCGCCTTCCGTCTCCACTATATGAATGGGAAACCCGTATTCCAAGGCCCGGAGCTGCTCCAGTTTTTCCGCCTCTTCCCAGCGGCCCGGGAAAAGGCTGACGAACTCCCGTAGGAAACTCACCCGGTAGGCATAGATGCCGATATGTTTGAAATAAAAAGGCCGCTGGCCATCCCGCCAGAAGGGGAGCGGGCTCCGAGAAAAATAAAGGGCCCGGCCCCGGTGGTCGAAGACCACCTTGACCACGTTGGGATCGGCAGCAATTTCAGGGTCCGTGAAACGCCGGGCGGGAGTGGCCATCACCGCAGAGCAGTCCCGCTGTAGAATCCCCGCGAGGTGGGCGATAAGCCGCGGCGGGAAGACCGGCTGGTCCCCCTGGATGTTCACCACGATGTCTTCCGGGGCCAGCCCTAACTTCTCCGCGGCTTCGGCCAGGCGGTCGCTTCCCGAAGGGTGGTCCGGCCGGGTCATGATCGCCCGGCCCCCGAAACCCTCCACGCACTCCTTGATGCGCTGGTCGTCGGTGGCCACCCACAGGCCGTCCAGTTCCCTAACCTGGGCTGCCCGCTCATAAACCCACTGAATCAGGGGCTTTCCCAGGATGGTCGCCAACGCTTTTCCCGGCAGCCGGGTGGAGCCGTACCGGGCTGGAATAATTGCTATTTGTCGAATGGGCATCAATCAACCTTACCGAATTTTCCCGGTTGGGGCCAGAAAATTGTTTCCCGGCAGCGATAACAGGTTGCGGTCAAACAGTTAAAGTATTAAACGAGAGCGCACCTGGGGGTGGGACCGATGAGATATTTCTTTAAGGTCTCTTATTCCAAGTTGCCGTCAAATCGTAGGGGCGGGGTCACCCCGCCCGTGGAATGGTTCCCATCAAATTGGGGGCGGGAAACCCCGCCCCCACCATTTTGCCTGGCAATGTTATTTGTTTGACGGGGACTCGGGATTAGGGGCTCGGGGGAGGGGTAAGGGCAAGGGCCCTTAGCCCCTCTCTCCCTAAACTTTTGCGCTAAAACTGGAAGGCCATGCTCACGCCCAGAGAATGAACATCAGAGGAATAACGGCCGTTGGCCTGAAGGGCAGGGGGGGCCACGGGAGCCCCGTTACTGGTGATGGTGTTGTTTTTAGTGCGGTTTTCAAAGAGGATATAATTGTAGGCCGCGCTAAAGGTGAACCTTTTATACTTAAATTCTTTGCCTATGGTGAAGACATGGCGGTTGGCGTCGGGTAATTGGGGATCGAAGGTATGGTCGGGCACTGGCGTCATGTCGTAAATATAACCGGCCCGCACCTTGATGCCGGGCTTGATCTCATAATTGGCGCCGAAGCGGAAAGCCCAGGCGTCCCGCCAGTCTTTGGGAGTGACCAAGCTCCTGGCCCCAAACAGGGGCCTGCCTAAATCTATCCTCAGCTGGTCAAAAGTGGACCACCCGGTCCAGGTGACATCAAACAAAAAAGTGAAGGGTTTTATGCGGCTGTAGGCAGTGCCGAAGGTCACCGAGGGCGGAAAGGTGAGATTGGCAGACCCGGTGATATCGGGGATTATCGGCGGGTGGATGGACAGCGTGCCCCGGTGCTTGACGTTGATCTCGCTACGATAGTGGACTCCCAGCTTCACCCCCGGGATCGGCTCATAGAGGGCTCCAAGGTTGTAGCCCACTCCCATGCCGTTGCCGCTGACGTATGACTCCCTGTTGAGCGGAAAGATCATTCGCTTCAAGTCCACCGCGGACCACAGCATATTAACCCCCGCGGCCAGGGACAGGTTATCCCTGACTTTGACGGCTACCGTGGGATTAACGTTGAAGGTGCGGAGTTTGCTGAAGGTGGTTATGAAGCGCCCCGGCCAATTGGGCGGCCACATGGTGCCCAGTCCAAAGGGGGTGAATAGCCCCAGACCCAGCGTCACCCGCTGGTGGACAGGCCCGGCGATATAGACGGTGGGGGTGTGGAATAACCGGTGATTGGTCTGGGAAGACCCTCCTTGTCCTTGGAATTCCCGGTCGGGATAATTGAAAAAGGTTCCCTGATAAATTTGGGTTCGCGTAAGTTGGGTCAGACCGGCGGGGTTGTAAAAAATGGCAGAGGGATCATTGGCTTCGGCCACAAAGGCGTTGCCCTGGCCCATGGCCGCGGTCCCCTGCTGCACCAGGGCGAAACCGGCGCTCCAGGCAGGCGTGCCCCCAGCCAGCAGCCCCAACCAGCCCGCCAGCCAGAACAGAATCCCGGCCAGCCTCCATACGGTGTCCCACGTTCCAGGCATTCGGTCCCTGCAAGGAGCGCCACTTTTCTGGAACCACCAACCCAAGTTCCTGGACTGGCATATTAAGGTTTCCTTGCACTTGCGCCACCCCGAGCCTGTAAAAAAGCAACCGTCTCCCTGTTGCCAAGAACTCATAGGCCACCCCAAGGATAGTAACTCTCACATAAATGAGAAACAAATTAAATGGTTTGTACCATATAAGAGTTTTTCAAAAAAATCAAATTTTTTAGAAGGATGTATGACGTTATAGAAAAGATATTTGGGGAAATAGAATAAAAAGGGGTGCAGGTGCTACGAATTCATTAATTTTGCTTTCTCTCTTATTCTTTATTAAAATATTAAAATAATTAATTCCTTAAATTTATAAATATTGTAAATTAATGATCCAGCTTGTTTAAGTAAGAACTCGGTTAATTATCTCTCTCCACTGCCCGGCTTAGATTGGTGACATGGTGGGTAAGGATGAAGAGAGGTCTGGCCGGGCCTCATAGGTGGGGACAGGATTACCTTGCCGGATCAAACAGGGCTTCACCATTGCCGGGAAGACCCCGGGCCGGCGTTGGGGAAGCTAAAACCGGCCCCCAAGAAAGCGCCCGATGACCTTGATTTTCCCTCCTAAAGGGAATAAATTTTATGTTAATGATTGATATTCACTCCCATATCCTGCCGGGTTTAGATGACGGCCCCCAAACCTGGGAAGAGGCTCTGGAGATGGCCCGGCTGGCGGCGGAGGATGGCATCCAGATCATGGTGGCCACGCCGCACCTGTTTAAGGATCGGTTTAGTGATGTGGGCGGAATCAACAATAAAGAGACTATCCTGGCCCAGATCCATCAATTCAGGGAAAAATTATCCCAGGCCCAGATCCCTCTGGAAATAATGCCGGGCTGTGATATGCATTTATCTCCGCGGGCCTTGGAATTGCTGGAAGAAGACCAGGTTTTCACCATAAACGATACCAGGAATTATCTCCTCTTGGAATTGCCTGATATGTCTTTCCCACCGGGGATAGGGGACGTCTGTTTCAATCTGCAGTCCAAAGGAATCACCCCCATCATCACCCATCCGGAACGGCATTTCCTCATCCAGGAGATGCCGGACAAGCTCAGGAATCTCCTGGATCTGGGATGCCTGGCCCAGATAACCGCCACCAGCGTGTTGGGCGGATTCGGGCGAGCCATCGCCCGTTTCTCCCGGGACCTTCTTAAGAAGGGATATGTTCAAGTTGCAGCCAGCGATGCCCACGATACCAGGGGGCGGGCGCCGAAGCTGCGCCGGGCCGTGGAGGAAATAGCCCGGGTCATCGGGAAAAAGCGGGCCTGGGACATGGTAACCACTATCCCTGACAAGATCATCAAAGGGCAACCCGTGAATTGAAAACGGCCCGGGCTTAAAGGCGGACTTTCTGGTTTACTCGTCCCCATTGCCCCTGGCCCTTATGAGGGCAACGCTTTTTAAGTCCCCCGAGTCTTTCCCATGAAAAAACTGGCGTGTTTCAAGGCTTATGATGTCCGGGGCCGGGTGCCGGAAGACCTAAATGAAACGGTGGCCTACCGCATCGGCCGGGCCTTCGCGGCGTTTCTCTCTCCCGCCCGGGTGGCGGTGGGCCGGGACGTGCGAAACTCCAGCCCGTCTCTGGCGGAGGCCCTGTCCAGGGGCCTCATGGACAGCGGCGTCCAGGTCCTGGACCTGGGCATGTGCGGCACTGAGCAGATTTATTTCTACACTTCCCACCTGGAACTGGGGGGCGGCATTATGGTTACCGCCAGCCATAATCCCCCGGAATATAACGGCATGAAGTTAGTCCGGGAGCGCTCCCGGCCCTTGAGCGGCGATAGCGGCCTTCATGACCTGGAAGCCCTGGCTGCCGCGGGCGTCTTCCCGCCCCCCGCCGCCAACCGGGGAGAGCGGGCCGCGGTGGACGCCCTGGAAGATTACGTGGCTCATCTGTTGAGCTATGTGGACCTGAGCGCACTTCGGCCCCTGAAGGTGGTGGTGAACCCCGGCAACGGCTGTGCCGGTCCGGTGATCGACCGTTTGGCCCCTTATCTGCCTTTCCGCTTTATCCGGCTCTGCCATGAACCAGACGGCACTTTTCCCCATGGAGTCCCCAATCCATTGCTGCCGGAGAACCGGAAGGCCACCGCCCAGGCGGTCCGGGACCATGGCGCCGATGTGGGCCTGGCTTGGGACGGAGATTTTGACCGCTGTTTCTTTTTCGACGAGGCGGGAGAGTTTGTCGAGAGCTACTACCTCATCGGCCTTCTGGCCCAGGCCCTTCTGGCCCGGAGCCCTGGCAGCGCCATCATTCACGACCCCCGCCTCACCTGGAACACCATAGAAATGGTGCAGGAGGCCGGGGGCCGGCCGGTGCTTTGCAAAACCGGCCACGCCTTCATTAAGGAACGGATGCGGGCGGAAAACGCCCTCTACGGAGGGGAAATGTCCGGGCACCATTACTTCCGGGACTTTTTCTACTGTGACAGCGGCATGATACCCTGGCTGCTGGTCCTGGAGATTATGTGCCGGCGGGGGGGGCGACCCCTCTCAGCCCTGGTTCGGGACCGGATGGTACGATACCCGGTGAGTGGGGAGATTAACCGCAAAGTGGCGGATCCCCAAGGGGTGCTCCGACGGGTGGAAGAGTTTTATTTCCCTGCGGCTTCAACTATGGACCGGGTGGACGGAATCAGCCTGGAGTTCCCGGAGTGGCGCTTCAACCTGCGGCCCTCTCAGACGGAGCCGGTGCTGCGCCTCAATGTCGAGACCCGGCAGGACTGGGGACTACTTAAAGAAAAAACCGCCGAGATTTTGGCAATGATGAAGTAGCGTTATTATCCTAGTTTTATGGTGCTGTTATGAAGAAGTTTTTCCTTTCCACCCTTAACCTGACGACAGCCTTTTTGATCCTGACCGCGGGCTGCTCAGGGGTGGTCACCCGGTCTGCTACGACGGAGATCAAAACCTTTTTTTTAGCGGGGCAGGAAGCCCGGCTGACAGGGTTGAAACAAAATCTGTGCCCGGAAAAGGTGGACCTCTCCGCCTATGCCCATCTTATGGAGATCAAATACCCTCCCACCTCCACGGTGGAGGTCCTCAAGGACCCTCCAGTCCGGGCCCATGTAATTTTCGCCGTCCTCCAATGGACCAGACCTCCCGAGGTGCCATGCGACGATCCCAGGGTGGTGGAGGGTTTTAAGACTAAGGCCCAGGCTGTGGGAGCCGACGCCATCATCATCTGCAAGGACTCCCATGGAGCTAAAAATAACCTGGAAGTCCTGGCAGTTAAATATAAGTTGGAGTAACGCCTGCTTCCCCGTCTTTTTTTATCAATTGCAGTAAGTTTTAAAGTTTAATATAATCCCTTTGCATTGGAAGGCCGCGGTGCGATGGGTCCGCGGCCCGCTCCGCCTTAAAAGTCTCCTGGCACGTTGGTTCACCGTGAGACGTATGATCCGCCGGATCAGCGGCCTGGGCATGGCTGCGCTTTTTCTCGGGCTTGTTTACGCCACCGTCTGGGGCCCGTCATATGAGGCCATGGTAGGGTCCGCGGTCTTGGCCCCTCCTTCCAGGGGGCTGGAGCTTCTCCCGGCTCCAGGCGTTCAAGTCCTGGAACTGCCGCTTCCGGGGTCTGATCCCGTCGATGCTATCCTTTCGCCCTCCTTTGGGGTGAACCAGGCCCCACTCTGGTTAGGGATGCGGTCCCTTCCGGCTACTATTCCCGAATTGGAGAGCCTGGTGCAGGAATACGCCCGGTGCTTCGGGGTGGACGAAAACCTGGTGTGGGCGGTGATGCGCCAGGAATCGGGGTTTAATCCCGGAGCCGTGTCTCCTAAAGGGGCCATGGGCCTGATGCAGCTCATGCCCGGCACCGCCGCGCTCATGGGAGTCGCTGATCCCTTCGACCCGGCTCAGAATATTGCCGGAGGGATTAAATACCTCAAGGAGTGCCTGGCCCGGTTCCACCAGGATGTCACCCTGGCCCTGGCCGCTTACAATGCGGGGCCGGAGAACGTGGCCAAGTATGGGGGGTGCCCGCCTTTCGCCGAGACCCGAAATTATGTGGCCAGCGTGCTCCAGGATTATGCCAGGCGTCCTCCCAGACCGGAACCGCCGGCGGCAGCGGCGGCCCATCCCGGCGGGCTGGTGTGGAGGACTCCCCTGCCCCAATGCCAGATGCCGACGCCTCAGATCAGGATCGCCCCCCCCCAGGCGAAAATACCCCTCAAGCCCCGCTGGGTTAAGAGGGACTCACCCCTCGTTTGCCAAAAACCGTGATTTCCCGCCTGGATGGCCTCCCGGTCTCGGAAAAACCCGCTTCACCTTCGGACCGTTATCTTATACCAGTTTCTCTTTCAAGTGCAACAAACTTAATCTGTAACTTATTGATAATCCTTAATTATCTTTACCGAAAGCAGAAAACAGAAAACCGTATTATTCAGTCTGTCCGGTTATTTGCTTTTTCTTCCAGGCAATGATTGGGTAAAACAAAATTACATATCCTTCCTCAACGCGGGTGATCTACTAATAATTCATCATGAGAGCCATTCGATTTAACCTGGGGCTGGCGGTGATGGTGGTATTGCTTCTGGGAGGGCCGGCGGCCTCTCCGGCTCTAAGCCAGGGGCGCGGGGCGGCGCCGAAGGATCAGCCTTTGGAATGGAAGGTCCCTCAGTCCCAAATCAAGATCGGCCCGCCCCAGTGGAAGGGCGCCCCCCCCCAAGGAGATAAGGCTGCCGCCCCTGCCACGGCAAATGTAAAGGATATGTACTTCGGGGCCAAAGGGGACGGGGCTCGCGACGATACTGCCTCCATCCAGTCCGCCGTTGATTTTGTCCATGCCCGGGGTGGGGGAACGATTATCTTTCCTCCCGGCACCTACCTGGTCACTTCGGTGAACCTCAGAGAAGGCATCACTTACCAGGGCGTGGGAGAAGCGGTGATCAAGCGGCCGGACCAGCTGTTTCAAAAACAGAAATTCCCCAGGACCTTTACCAATCAGAAGTATGCATATTACGGGGAAAAAGACTCCGCCCCCATAATTTTTAAAAACCTCGTATTTGACGGCAACAGCCAGAACCAGGGGCCATATAAAAAGTACGAACAGGAACACGCCGACCTGCTTTTCCTCACCGCCCGGCGTGACAGTCCGGGAAGGCTCCAGGTGGTCATCGAAGACTGCCTTTTTCGCAACAGCGTGTCCGACGGCATCTCCATTTATAAAAACGTTGACGTGAAAGTGAACAACTGCACGGCCATTGATTGTTTCCGCGGGGGGTTCCTGATTCTCGGGGGCAACACCCGGGCCGTATTAACCAATTATACCGGCAAGGGGAAAAATGACCCGGCGGGCATAGATGTGGAATTAAGCGGGGACAGCGAAGGTTACGGCAACTCCACGAAGGTGGAATTCTACATGGAAAATATTAACTTGCCCGATGGGGTATTTGATATCGGATTAGGCTTCGGTTCCAAAGTGGTGGGGAAAAATATTTATTCCCATGGCTTTTTTAACCTGGTGGCCCCAGGCTCTACTGTAACCTTGAGCCACTGCAAATTCGGGATCCCGCCCGGAGCCAGAATCGTCTGGCCTCACCGGGTTACCTTTGAGCACTGCGAATTCACCGCGTTGGGGAACAAGGACAAGCCCCCGGCGCTCCAGGCGGCGCCGTTCATCGCCTGGAATCTTTCGGGGACGTCTGAAAAAAACCAATCCGTGACCTTTATTAATTGCAAATTTAACGTCGCCGACGGCGTGGCCCCGGAGACCAAGGTGAATGGGATCGCCACCGGCCGGGACGGAGTGGACTACCACAATATTCTAACGGTGCAGGGCGGCAATTTTTCCAAAAGGATCAATGAAGCCCTGGCGATGTACCGCGGGGGCCATTGGAGGATCAAGGACGCGGTGGTCGAATCCGCTCTCCCTTTTGCCTGGACGGGCTTTAAAGACTCCTTTGGCGACGCCTATGCCGATATCGTGATTGATGGGGCAACCATAAAAACTAAGAAATACATGGCCATCGGCGGCTATCCCGATAAAAATCATCCCAACCGGTTGGAGCATAAAAACCTGGAAATGGACGAGTCCGCCAACTACATTTCTTCTTTTTACGGCCTGGAGGGAAATCAATACGCGGGACACCGGGTGATTTGGGGCTCTGCGCCTCCCACCCCGGCCACCCACGGATTGGTGGGGGACATTTACCGTTTAAAGGATTCCCCGGCCGAATGGGTGTGCACCAAGGCCGGGTATTATTATGAGCGGGAAAAGAAACAGATAATGGCCGAATGGCAGCCGCGTAAACCCTCCTGAGGACAAACGGGGAGATAGGGGGGTGGAGCAACCTCAAAGACAGCCCCTGGCCTTCAGCAATTCCAGATAATTGTCGTACAAGGCCTGCCAGATAACCTCCGGCCGGAAATCCCGGAGGACCCGCTGCCGGGCCGCCCGGCCCATCCTGGTCCTCATCTCCGCATCATCCAAAAGGTTTTGGACCGCTGCAGCCAGAGCGGCGGATTCCCGCGGGGGAACCAGCAATCCGGTGATCCCGTCCACCACGGCTTCCACACACCCATCCACCGTGGTGGCCACCACCGGGAGTTCCATGGCTGCGGCTTCCAGGGGAGTGTTGGGGAACCCTTCCCGGTAAGTGGGCAGGACCAGGAGGTCCATGGCCGTATAATACCGCGCCGAATCTCTCACCCCCCCGGTGAGGCGCACCCGGGGGTCTTCCTGAAGCCGCCGCAGCACCGGCGCCGGGATGGGGTCCTGAGGTTCAATGGGCCCGACCAGCAGGAGGTGCAGGCCGGGGAAGACGGTTCGCAAGGTCTGCCAGGCAGCCTCCAGTTCGATGATGCCTTTGTCCCGGACAATCCGCCCCATGTAGCCCATCACCAGAGCGTCGGGAGGAATTTGGCAAAGCTCTCGGGTTTGGTTCCGAAGCCCCGCAGGCAGCGTTTGGGGGTTAAAGCGCTCCCGGGCGTCCACCCCGTTGCCGCTGCCTTGGGCCAGTACCCTGATTTTATCTTCCGGGCAAAATCCCAAATTGACCGCGGTGCGGCGCACGCCCTGGCTCACGGCAATGACCCGGTGGGCCAGGCGGCAGGCCGCGGTTTCCGTCCAGCAGAGAATCCGGCGTTTCAGCCCCGTATGGGTGACAAAAGGCAGCCCCCGCATGCCGTAAAGGACCACCGGCACCCGGGCTAACCTGGCCGCCAGCACTCCCAGGAGGCCTCCCTTGGGGGTATGGGCATGGACGATGGCAGGCTGAAGCCCGCGGAAAAGCCCATAAAGCCGGGCCAAAGCCTCCAGATCCGACCAGGGAGTGATGCGCCGGTGCAGGTCCACGGCATGCACCGGAATTTGCTCCCGCACCGCCGCGGCATGTAAGAGGACTCCGGGGGAAGACACTGCATGGACCTCCATACCCCGGGCTTTCATAAACCCGATTTGCCCCCGGAAAAAGCCCAGGGTCTCGGGAACGGTGGTGACGTGTACCAGAATCAAGGAGATAGTTAAATAATGTTTAGTTGACGTACGAAGGTTGGGTCTACTGGTTCAAGGCCGCCTGGCTGGGAGGCGGACGGACGCCCAGCTTCATCTTTTTGCTCATCACGAATGGCGGCCACCATGGCCAACATCAAGGCAATAAGCAGCCAAAAGGCCCGGAAGCGCACCCCATTGTGGCTCATGTTGTACAATAATACCGCAGTCCAGATCCAAATGGTGCCGGAAAGCACCCGGGTGGTCCAGATGATTTTAAAAATCCAATAAGAAAACATGGTCAGGCCGATCAGTCCATAGCACCGGAAAATATCGCCAAAGATATTGTGAACCTCACCGATGCCTTTGACCATATTGAACGCGTCCATGTCGCGGCTATAGCTGCCGCCGCCTCTTCCAATTATATACTGCACTCCGGACATGATGCTGAATTGGTGTAGGATTCTTTTCTGGGTTTCATCGGCGGCTTCCGGCATATCGTAGGTTTTTCCGGGACGGGCATACAGCCTTTTCTCGATGAAATCGGGGGCCAAAAATATATTAACCGATACAGCCACAATGGCCACAAATATTACATTAAACAGCACCTTTTTATTTCGAATATGAGTTGCCAGCCAGATATCCATTATCACAATGCCCATTATTGCTCCCCGGGAAGAGGCCAACAAGGCGAATAAATGCCCTCCTATAATAATTATTATATCTCCTATTAAATAAAAAATATTTTCTTTACGCGTTTTCTGGAATTGGATAAGTAAAACTCCAAATCCTAATAAAAGTAAGGAAAAATATCCCAACTGATTGGGATTGTTAAACGAAAGCGCAAATCTGACGGTTTCCTCATAACTTCCTTTAATTAAAAAGGCAAGAAATATTGACAATACTATACCTAGATAGATATATGCCAGGCTGGTCCTGATCACTCTTTTGAAGATCAAAGTAAAAGAATACAACAAAAGAAAAGAGTAAGACAGTTCGGCGATCTTCCAGATGACCGGCATATCTCCAGGATCCATGAGAAAATAGGCAAAATTAATCAGAACGGCCCAGGCTATGAAGGGGAAGAGGGAAAATACCTTGTCCATGAGAAACGGCTCTTTCCCATGATTCCCCGCCAACCCATAGAGCATCAGGATCAAGATGAAAACGTCGGCAAGCTGTGGTCTACCGGAAGGGAAAATATAGATGGGCACCAAGGCAAACACAATGATGAGCATGAGTCCCAGGAACAATTGTCCCGAGGCGGAACGCGAGGGCGGCGCCTTCTCAGGATACCAGGAACGCCAGTCTGAAGTGTCCGGCTCCGGCACTAAGGCCGGGCTGCCTAATGATCTCGAGTCTTCCGCCATGCTTCCGTCTCTTCCTTAACTCGCTGATAAAAGGCGCGCCGGCGTGCTTCCAGCACTTCGTCACGATAGGCCCCGGCCTTTTCCAGGTTCCGGGCCGCCACGCGGGCCAGGCGCTCCGGATCTCCCAGGACTTCCACCAGCTTGCTCATCAAAGCCTGAACGTCCCCCGGAGGAACCAGGTCTTCCGGGGGCAGCAATTCCGGAATGCCCCCCACGGTGGAGCCGATACAAGGGAGCCCCCGGGCCATAGCTTCCACCATGGCTCGGGGCAAGCCCTCCTGGCGGGAAGGGAGCACGAAAAGATCGGCCTGGTCCAACTCCTCCCGCACTGCTTCTCCCGCGGGCAATTGCCCGGCGAACCTTACCCTGGCATCCAGACCCAGGGCCGCGGCCCGAGATTCCAGCTCAGTACGGTATTTGCCATCCCCCACCAGGACCAGACGGAGGTCCCAGTCTTCCCGGACGCATCCGCCCACCGCCTCGATCAGCACGTCGGGAGCTTTGTAAAAGTGGTTTAGCGACCCCACGGTGATCAAAGTATATGGACCGCTACCGCGTCTCACCGGGCGCGGTCCGGGAACAAAGGCCGCGGGGGAGAGTTCCACGTCAGATACTCCCACGGTATAAGCAGGGCAGGGGTATCGCCGTTGCAAGGCCTCCTCGGTGACATAGGCCGCGGCGCACGCCCGCCGGCATTGGCTTTTCAACCGGCGGGGGAACCACCAACGGAAGAAAGGCCTCAGAGGGTGCCGGAAGGCCCCGGGGGCAAAAACGTCGTAAGGATCCCCCACCACTTCCACTCCATAGGGGCGCCGGGAGTGGAGCAGCCACCTCTCCAGGTGAGCGCCGATGCGGGAGGGAACGCGCAAAATAACCGCCGCCTCAGTCTTCAGAGCACTCCGCACCGCCCGGTTGACCGCGCCTCGCCGCCAGAGGTACTGCCAGGGACCCAGGTAATAGGGGACCGCGGCAAAGGAGACGTTTTCCCCACTGGCTTCTTTCCAACCCGGAGAGGGCAAAGGAACCTCCCGCACCCTGGCCATCACTTGCACTTGGTCAAAGACTGCCAAGTAGCGGGTCCAAAAAGCATAGGGAAACATCGTGTCCGTCCACACCGTGCCGCCGGGGGTGCGTTCAAAGCGATGCTCCAGAGAAACCAGGACATTCAAGGTTTGTCGCTCACGGGTCGATTATTTGCGAGGACGGTATCGGGTTATGGTCACCCGGTCATCCGGCATAAATAGCTTCCAGTTCCTTTAGACTCCGGGTGATATTGAAAGGGCTCTGTTCCACCAGAGCCAGGGCTTCTTCCCGGGTTATGGAAGAGGTCTGGGCCTGCCTGGTGAGCAAGGCCTCGGCCCACACTTCCGGGGACTGGGTCAGGGCCAGCCGGCGCATCAATCCGGGGACCACGTCGGCTCCCCCGGTCATGACATCGGAGATGACCCCCGGAAGCCTGGCGGCCTGGGCTTCCATCAGCACCAGGGGCATTCCTTCGGCGAAAGAAGGGAATAGAAAGACATCCATGGCGCCCAGCATCAAGCGGGGCACATCAGGCCGGGAGCCGGCGAAAATCACCTTATCCTCTAAACCGGCCAGAGCCGCCTGATTCCGGATGGCGGACAGCTCCGGACCATCTCCCACCAGCAGCAGCCGGGCCTCGGGCCGGCGCCGCACCAGTGCCGCCATGATCTCCACCATGAAGGGGTGGTTCTTGTGTTTGAAAAAGCGATTGACATTTCCCACCACCAGGGTCCCGAGGGGTATTCCCAATTCCACGCGTACGGTCGGGGAGTCAACCTGGGCGTGAAACGGCGCCAAGTCTATAGCGCAGGGGAAAATACGCCAGCGGGGGTCGGACTGCCAATGGTCGCCAAAGAGGTCCGGCCCGCCCTCCCGGTTAACGACCAGCCCGGCAGTGGCGTACCGGTTTATCCATTGGCGCATGAGGGCCTTGTAGCACCGCTTTAACCATCCATGCCGGTAATGGTGCAGTCCGTCCACATTGCCGTAGCTGGGGGTGTGGTTGTGGGCAATACGCCGGGTAACCCCCTCCTGATAAGCCAGGCGCACCACGTAGCCGCTGAAATACTGCACATGGCTGTGCACCGCGTCGTAAGGGCCATGCTCCCGAAGAACCCGGCGCAGCGCCGGGCCATAAGTCCAAAACCGCTGGGGGTGGGAACAGATGATAATTTTGCCGCCCAAGGCCCGGACTTCTTCGTCATAGGCCCCAGGGCGTTCTTTGTGCACCAGAAAGTCCATCTGAAACCGTTCCCGGTCAATGCGCCGCAGGATGTGCATCAACCAGGTTTCGGGACCTCCCCGGTCCATGGCGCCGATGACGTGCAGGATGCGAATGGGTCTCTGATTCATGGGGTTCCAGACGGGTTTATTTTCACCTCTAATGGGGCATCCGGGCCACTACCAAAATGTAAGGGGAAAAATAGCGGTTGGGGATATTAATCTTCAGCCGTTGGATTATCTTCTGAATTAGGTAGAAACAGGCAAACAGGCCGCGCCAGCATTTTTTCATAAACCCCTTGCCCTTCGCGGCCCGGGCGGCCGGACCGATCCAGATCTGAAAGGTCTCGAAATAATCGCAATATTGCAACTCCAGGCCGCGCCGGGTCAAGGCCCGGCCCCAAAGATGGGGGTCCATCACTTCCAGCACATGGCCTTCCGCGAAGGAGGGGTCCAGCAGTTTCCGGAGCCAGTATTGCCCGTAACGGAAATTGGGAAGTTCAATGACCAGAGTGCCCCCCGGCTTCAGGAGGGCCAACTGCCGATCCAGGACTTCTTGCCAGGCGGTGAAGTGCTCCACAAAACCATAGGAAAAGACCACGTCATAGCGCTGTTCCGGCTCAAAATGGAAAAAGTCGCCCACATAGACCCGGGCCTGAACTCCCTTTTCCGCCAGACGGTCCGAAAGTTCAGCCGTTTCCGGTAAAAAGTCCAGGCCGCTGACCCGGTAGCCGAATTCCCGGGCGAAATAATAGAGAAAACGTCCCGGATAACAGCCGATTTCCAGGAAATCCACCGGCCGGGCTTCGGTGGCTGGGGGCAGGGAGGCGGAAAAAATCTCATGAAACTCACAGTCCCCTTTGGTCAGCAGATAAGCCGGGCCCTTGGCCCCGCTCCCCCAAAAAGCTTGCCAATAATTTCGGTCCGTGAGGTTCATCCCTAAAAGCCTCTTAAGTGGGCCTGCCTCTCTATCCCGTTTTAAATCTGTTCCTGATTTTCCATATCCAGGACACCGCCGGCCCCAGGTTCCCCGGGATGGAAGCAATGATCCGGCAGGCCCACCAGATACGGGCGAATTTCTTGGTCCCCCGGGACAATTCTAGCAAATAACGGGCCATCTCCTTATTTCCCAGGCCCAAACAATGGACTGCGGTGATGACATCAAAAAACGCCGCATATTCCTGCAAATCCTCCAGTTGCTCCGGAGACACCGCCCCCGCGGCAATGGCCTGCCGGGCGACCTGGGAAATAACCGGCGCCTGGCTCTCACATTTGAGCCGAGCCGCCCGGTCCCCCACATTTTTATAATAACAGGCCAGGCATTCACGGCTCCAGGCAATCCGGTAACGCAAAGCGATCTTCAACCAGGTAACCAGATCCGCTCCCGCGGGAACCCCCACGGGGAACCCGCCGATCTCCTCCAGGACCTTTTTGGGCACTGCCGCGGATGAGGCGCATACCGGAATCTCATAAGCCTGGCGGAAATAATCCTGGATGAGTCCTGCCTTCATATCAGGGGGTAAGGTATGGAAGACGGGTATCTCTTTTTTTCCCTGGGGACTGATAATGGCATAGGCGGTGGCAAAGGCCCCGGCTTGGGGGAATTTTTCCCGAAGATGCCGGATCTCTGCCAGGAAACCCGGTTCCCAGGCGTCATCCGCATCTAGAAAAGCAATCAGGTCGCCTTGGGCCGCGGCAATACCGCGGTTGCGCGCCGCGCCTTCTCCCCGGTTTTCCTGCCTGATGATCCTAAGGCGTGGGTCTTTAATATTTTCCGCTACTTCACCACTGCCATCCGTAGAGCCATCATCCACGACTACAGCTTCGAATTTCTCCACGGTTTGGCGGAGAACAGAGGCTATGGCGCGTTCAATAAATAACGCTTTATTGTATAATGGGATTATTATAGAAATACTGGACATGCTATTGCCTCTTTAAGAAAGTCTTGATATATCATAAAGTAACCAATAGTTTACCTCCATTATGTTATCAAATACGCAACCCTGGTTTAGCTCTCTTAGACTCATGACTTCTTAATGAACCGTTTAATATAGTTAAATGCGATACGCGGTGCATATAAGAACCACGCATGGATAGGGAAGTGCCGTTTAACATATTGCCTGGCTTCATGAAAATTAATGGCTCTTTTTAATCCCCATTGTCCCAAAAGAGTGCCAAAGCTGCTGGCAAACACTTTATCCGTATAGGCGGCAATTTCCGGAAATCTCTCTCTTAAATAATACGCGGTCTTTACCCCAATTACAGATCTAAGGGACCCCATGTGTTCACTAAAGGTATAGATATTGGACTGGTGAAGGCGTTGGGCGGCCAGATACTCGGGGCAATACAGCCCGGGGGCTAAATAGTGGGCTGCAACCTTAATAAATTCATCGCTTATGCTAACTGAGGGCCCCTCAGGCATGGGCAAAATCTTTGTGAGGGTGGATCTCTTAAAACAAAGTCCGCTGGTGGCGGGACGGCCAGGACGAAGGACCTTTCCCCATACCAAGTCTTGGCGGACATCAACCAGCTCAGTTTCGGGAACGCTCTTACCCCAGGGGAGCGGAATAGGTTGACCTTCTTCATTTACATGATAAAGGTCATGAAACAACCACCCCGCGTACGGGTTTTGGTCGAATATGTCCACGATTTTGGTAACTTTTTCAGGATTAAAAAAATCATCAGAATCCAAAAAACAAATAATTTCCCCCTGGCTAACCCCGAACCCGGCATTAAAAGCCGAAGCCTGTCCGGCGTTTTCCTTAAGAATGGGAATGATCCTGTTCCCATATCCGGCGATAATGTCTCGAGAATTATCGGTGGAGCCATCATCCACCACAATCACTTCTATGCATGGATATGTCTGTGCTAAAGCGCTATCAATTGCCCGTCTTAAAAAGCGCCCATAATTATAATTATTTATAAGGATGCTTACAAGGACTGGGTTATTCATATAATAATGATGTCAAACGATCTTTAATATTTTTTTAATTTATTTTTTATATTTCGGTAAAGCCACACCAATAAGCCTTTGATAATGTTTATATCCCACAAAGTTGCCAACATTCCAGAATCTTTCTTTTTGGTAAACTCCATGGGTTTGAATAAAGGGGCGTACCAAGTCAAAGATAAACCATTTTTTTTAAAAATAATGGGGGTCAAACCAACGTATTTCAGATTACATGACAGGTGCGTCGGATGGCTATCTGCCACAAAACCAAATGCCTCTGTTATCAAGATAATCCCATTTTCTTTTAAAGCCCCAGCCAGGTCTCGGATGAATGATTTCGGATCTGGAAGATGTTCCAATACCTCAAAACAGATTATCGCGTCATATTGGCCTGAGATTATCCTGTTATAATCTGTAATTACATTAATCATATTGCCATGAAGTTTATATTCCGTAAATCTTTTCAAAGCAAACTCAAAGGTTTTGCTACCTGGAATGTCATAGTAATTTATTACAAATCCTTTTGATGCGAGGAATAAACTATCATTCCCAGTGCCGTCCCCAAAAATTAAGATCCTAATTTTTTCTGGGGGGACCCCTGTTTTCCGTGCATAAACAAATAATCTCTCCAATGCATGTTCGGGCCATTTTTGCCTATATAAAGTCGCCCAAAAAACCATAGTTTCAAAAATAAATCCATAGCTATTATTATAAAGATTAATCATTTTCTCATCAAACTTGTGAGGGGTTACTTGAAAGCGTTCTACATCCTGACATACATTCCACCCCGAGTTCAATACCTCCATCCATACTCTATGCCTCACATCATCTATTGGTAAGCCTGTAAATTTTATTATTTCATCAACAATGGCGTCGAAACTAATTGGGATTCTTATTTCCATGTCATATCCTCTTCTCAGGAATTATAATTTTTACTAATTGCAGGGAATCCGCCTTTATATTTTTCCAAAATATCAAAAATATTAAGCTTAAGGCGGTCCACCACCCAAGCTGGTGGGTAAAGAGAACAATCGCTAAGGGAAAGAACCATATAGTTGATCTCAAGTAACCAATATCTCCTATTTCCTTAATAACATACAAATGGAGCACTGAATAACTTATTAGTGCGGCAACCTCTGCCCATCCATATCCGACTAAACCGACCCATGGCACCAGTAGAAAGGCGCCACCGGCAAAGAGAATTACATGGGCCAAATGAAATACTGTGACTTCCCAGTTACGCTGCAATACATAAAGCGCCGACGAATGTAAATTAAAGAGTGCATTGGTAAGATTGCCCAAGGCAATGAAGGGGAAGATGGTTAGGACCGGCTGCCAACGGTCGCCAAAAAGCCAGGGTATAACCCAGGGAGCCACCAGACCGAATCCTACCAGGATGGGCCCCAAAGCCATGACCTGCAACTGCATCCCCTCGCTAATGGCCCGGGCCAGGCGGGTGCGGTCCTCTTGAAATTTAGCCAGGGCCGCGATGGACAGCCTCCAGGTGGCGGTCTTGACAAAACTCAACTTCTCCACTATCCCACTGGTCAAGGCCACGAATCCCGCGGCTTCGGCTCCTAAAAATCGAGCCACGATGAAGGGATTCACCAACTCCCGGGCCATCCAAACCCAGCCGGAGGCGGAATATCCCAGACCATAGCCCATCATGCGCCGGACTCTGATCCAGTTCCAGTGGAGCCGGGGCCGGTATCCCGAAACGGCAAAAAACAATATGGCCAAAACAGCTTGGTTAGTCCACCAGCCCGCCAAGGGCGCCCAAGCTCCCCAGCCGGTATAGGCCAGCGGCAGAGCCAGCAGGAAATAACTAATTTGGCCCACCACTTCGATAACCGCCACCCGGCGGAAATCCAGGTCAATTTCCAGGCGGGCCCGGGCAGTCATCAGTGATAATTGCACCGGCAGGCCCAGGGCCATCACGGAAAAAACCGCCCCGAAACCCTGGAGGCCCACGCCTCGCTCTAAAAGCGGCGCGGCCAGGATCGCCGCCGCGGCGCCGGCCCCTCCCAAAATCAGGAAACAAGAGAACGCCTGGTGAAACTCGGTTTCATCAAATTCCCCTTTCATACGAATCAGATATACGCCGATTCCCCATTGGCTAAAAATGAAAATATAGGTATAAAGCCCCAATGTCGCAGCATAAAGCCCGTAAGCAGCCGGGCCGATGGCCCTGATTACCAAAAGCATCCCCACGATGCTGATGGCCATGCCCAGGGCCTGGCGCGCCGTGAGGTACATGCCTCCTTTAAGAATCAGATTTCGCAGGCTCATCCGCTCCGTGCTCTTTCATTAGCCGGGGCCAGGGGTTTCACCGCCCGGACCGCGACCAGAAGTTCATAATATTGGCCGCAGTAATCCAGTTCCTCCGGGGTCAGTTCATCGGTCGACAATCCGGCCGCCGCTGCTTGATGACCCGGGCCGGAACTCCCACTGCGGTGCTAAAGGGTGGGATATCGTTAATGACGACGGCTCCCGCGCCCACCACGGAGCAGGCGCCGATGGTCTTCCCGGGAATCACCTTGGCTCCGGTGCCAATAAAGGCCCCTTCTTCCACCACGACATTTCCCCCTAAGTTACACCCCGGACTGACTTGGACAAAGTCATGCAGCATATTTTCATAACCGACCGTGGCTCCTGTATTGATTATGGTGAAATTTCCCACCATGCTGTCAATATTGATGATGGCCCCGGGGGCGACAAAATTGCCATAACCCATGGTGATTCTGGGCGAAATGATGGCAGTGGGGTGAATGGCATTTATGGGGGGCCGGCCGCACCGTTTAAGCAAGATCCCGGCCAATTGTTTCCGGTCTTCGTTGTTGCCGATGGCGATGAAATAGTCGAGATTTTTCTCCTGGATCAACGGAATGATGGCTTCTATCTGACCCAGGAGAGGATAGCCGTGAATGAAAGTGTTTTGCAGATGCAGGTCGTCATCGCAGAAGCCAATGATATTTCTCCCACGTAATAAAAGTATATCTGCGGTTACCCGGGCGTGGCCGGAACCCCCGATAATGATCACTCCTGGTACAGGATGTCTCTCAGGCGAGACAGTCCTGATGGGGGTCCGGTACGCCGGGAAGAATTGACCATCTCCAGGGCCGCCCATTTCCTTTTCCCAACGGCGGCAAAGGCGACGGTAGTTTTCCGGCTGGTGAACGACCTTACCGATATAAAACGGGGTGCGCACCGGCGAAAAAGAGGCCTTGAAATTAAAGAGACTGTCATCCGGCTGGTAGCCGCCCCCCAGATGAAACGATTTGATGCCCCGTTCCATGGCCCACAGGGCCACTTCATAAAGGAGGAGATTGTTGGCGGCTAAATGCCGCATATTATGGATGGATCCTGATAAATAATAATGGATGTAGTCCTTGGTATAAAGAAAAATAGCTGACATGATAATGGAGCCTTGATACCAAGCATGAAACAGGACCATATTGTTCTTTAATAATCTAATCATTTCATAAAACCAGGATTTAGAAAAATAGAAATAGTCATGAGCCTCTAACCGATTCATTGTCTTAGTGTATAAATAAAAAAACCTGTCAACATGAGAGAAATCTTTGTCTTTAAATACCGTTACGCCATGTTTCAATGCCTTACGGATTTTATTCCGGCAGGTGGGTGAAATATTCCTCTGAAGTTCGGGAACACCCTGGGTAAGATCCATTACCACCGTATCATTCCACTTTTGAATTTCAATATCTTCGGTAAGATTAAAATGATTATTTAATAAAGGATGGAATCGAATAAATTCCGAGATGATATTATGGTCATTGCAATACTTTTTGAATACCTCATAAAAATTTTTGAAACTCACCCGGGGGGAGCTGGGCAAATACCCGCCATAGCCATAAGGCGCGGTAATGTCCACTACATCATCCGGTAGGTCGGAAAAAATTGGGACTTCATTGATGCGGCGGGTAAGAAAGGGATAAAGAATCAGGTCTTCGGGAGTTTCGTAATAAACAAAGAGGCGGGCCTCGCCATCGCCATGCAGTTCAAACAGGCGGGCATATTCCGGGTAATAATAAATATCAATTTTCTTAAAGTCATGGCACAGGGCGCACCAGCGGCGGCGTTGTCCCGGATCGGTGTAAGTCAAGACCTCGTAATAGGGTTCGCCAACCGTTGTCATCCTTCTACCTCTACTTTACTGCGAGTGGCGCCTCCTTTAGAGGCGGGGATCAAGCCTCTCCTGCTTACCGGAGAAGGTGAAAGCGAAGGGAGAGGGGAAAAAAGCAAGCCTCTAGCAATCCAGAAATATTTTCCTCGTATCACAGGTAGAAAGTTGGCATAATATCTGCATATATTTAAGTGGACTATTCAACTCAACTCATCCATGATCCTGTCACATCCGGAATATTGGTTATTTCATATTGCTGATGCTTAACCCGCCGAAATTAAATTATTTTTACATTTTTATCCCCTTTATGTCAATCTTCCTATACTCCAGTTTGGCTTTTTGGCGCCCTTGTCGCCATTCTTCACCGTATCTAACAACATCACACCATTTGCCGATTTTCCCATTCTTGGGCAACTCTGGCAATTTGCTTAGGAACATGTTATAAAAATTCAAATTTCCAAAGGCTATGGAGAAATCCCTATGATAGCTCTGGGAAAACGCTTTAGAGTATTTGCCGGGATAATTTTGGCTTTGGCGGCTATCTCCCTGGGTTGCGCCACCATGGAAAAAAAGCGGGACAAATTTTTTGCTGAAGGCAAAAAGCTTTTTGAGAAGGGGGATTACGTTCAGGCGCGACTACAATTTAAAAATGCCATTCAAATCGATCCCAAATTTGCCGAGGGTTACCTTTGGCTGGGCAAGACAGAGTTTAAAACTCAAAACTTCCGGGGAGCTTATGGAGCCCTAACCCAAGCGGTGGAATTGAACCAGAACTTCACGGAAGCCCATGTGATCCTGGGGCATATACTATTGGGGGCCCGCAGATTGGAGGATGCCGACGCCAAGGCCAAGCTGGCCTTACAGCAAGACCCTCAAAATATCGACGCCAAGCTGCTGGCAGCCTCTACGGCCATGGGCCAAAAGAAGCCTGGGGAGGCCCTGGCGCTCCTGGAAGAAGTGCGCCGCCAAGATCCAAACAAGGTTGCGGCATATTTACTGAAGTCTTCCATCGAGGTCAGCCAGAAAGAGTATGAGGCCGCCATCGCCACCCTGGAGGCTGGATTACAGGCTAATCCCAAGGACATCGGCCTTCATGTGGCCAAGACTCGCTTGGCGACAGCCCAGAAGAAGTATGAAGAGGGTGAGGCTACCCTACGCCAAGCTATTGCTCTGGAACCTAAGAATGTCAAACTATTCCAGGATCTGGTGGTCCTTTACTCTATTTCCGCCCAACCGGATAAGGTGGAGCAGACTTTGCGCCAGATTATAGAGATGGAACCCGCTAAAGAAAGTCACGTCATTGCCCTGGCGCAATTTCTGGCCGGCCGAGGCCGCTATAAGGATGGAGAGCAGGTACTCAAGAATTTTTCGGCCCAAAATGCCAGTAACTATGCGGTCCGTTTCGCTCTGGCCGATTATTATCTCTCCCGGGGTCGGGAGGCCCGGGGGGAAAAAGTACTGCGAGAGACCATAGATCTGGACCCCAAGGGTCCATCGGGCTTGCGAGCCAAAAATGCTTTGGCCCGTCTAATGGTTTCCCGAAACCGGCTGGACGAAGCCGAGAAAGTGTTGGAAGACGTTCTTAAAGACAACCCTCGGGATATGGAAGCCACTCTCACCCAGGGGCTTATTGCTCTGTCGAAAAAGGATGGTCTCCGGGCAGTCACTAATTTCCGCATTCTGGTGAACGACCATCCTCAAAAGGCGGAGAACTGGCTGCTCATGGCCCGGGCCCACTTGCTCAATAAAGAACCGGACCAGGCCAAGGAAAAAACGCGAAAGGCCTTGGAAATTAAACCAGATTTCTTGGAGGCCAGGAAATTCCACTATGATCTCTTTGTGCAAAACAAAGACTACGAGGGCGCCATTCAAACCATCCGGGGATATTTGAGATTTAATGATAAGGATCTCTTCAATCTGACCGCCCTGGGCGAAGTTTACCTCCTGAAAGAAGATTACGGCCAGGTTAAAGCCACCTTCCAAAAAATCGTGGACGTGGACCCCAAGAACCCCCAGGGTTATTTCAATTTGGGCATGTTGGCCCGCCGGCAAAAGCAGATACCCCAGGCCATCAAATATTTTGAAGAGGCTTTGGCCCAACAGCCCAACTTTATGCCGGCTCTCCAGCAGTTGGTGGACATTTACCGGGAGCAGAAGAAGCCGGAAAAGGCCCTGGAAGCGGTAAAGCAGGATCTGGCCAGCGTAAGTCAGTTTCAGGTTCAGGGAGTGGACATCCACCGTGGTTCCCAAACTGGAGCCTGATTGATCCTGACGGTACCCCCCCTTAATGGTTAACTTTTCCCACCTGCGCTGCAGGCCAATATCCGTATAGGGAGAAAACTGGGTAGTCTTCCGGGTTTTTTCCTGCACCAGGATAAAAAAGGGGAAGTTTGACAGGTCCAGCACCTGAGCGCCGACTTTCTGAAGGGCGTAAGTGAAGCCGCTGGCAAAGTTGATGGTGTAGTCCTCGGAAAATTTATACTCCAGCCCGCTGAAGTATGACACCGACTGGGTTTGATTATTGGTTCCGGATTGGATGTACCGGGCCTGAATGTTGCTGTTGAGAGTGATTAGGGGGCTATAAACATATTTCCATCCCAGGGTTAGATTTTGAGTGGTATATCGGTGAAATTGGGCACTCTGGTAATTAACCTGGTTGTATGCATAAGACAAAGTAGTTGAGAGGCGCTCGGTCAGGTCATAAACCAACCCCGGCCCCAAGGCAACGGATTGCCGGGAGGTGCGCCTGATGATGAGGCCCGAAGTTGTGAGTTCTTCCTGGGAGGTGCTATCCACAATGAAGCCCGTGCTCATATTGAGGCTGAGGAGAGGCGTCAATTTATAGCTGCCTATTACCTGGGTGGCTTGGTCCAGGTTGCGCTGCTCCCGCCCCAAATAATAGATGCCCGTCAGCCCCAACCGGCCCTGAAGTTTCAGGATTTCCGTGTCGTAATTAAAGATGGCCGTAGGGGCCAGTTTTAAAATCCCGCCCGCTCGGGGCCTTTGCAAGTCATTAAATATGTTATTATTGAATTCTGTCCTGGCGCTAATGTCGGGGACCACCGACCAGTCGGCGCCGCCACTTTCCCTTAACCCCACAACTCCCAGGAAAAGGGCCAGCGCCAGGGAGACCCAGATTACCCGGGGCAGCATCCGCCTCGGCCTTCAGGGAACCACCACCACATCTCCGGGCAGGAGAATGCGATTCTCTTCCAGGGAACTCCCTTTGGACACAGCCTTGTAATTGAAATTAAAGACCTCCTCTTTGCCGCCGGATTTGCGGATAATGACGATCTTTCCCGGGGAGGCGAAGGGCGTCAGGCCGCCGGCCATGGCCAGGGCCTGCATCACCGTGGGGGGCCGGCCCACCGCGAAGTCACCGGGTTTGGCCACCTTGCCGATAACATAGATCTTATAGTTCATGGACTTCATTAAAATGACGGTGACATTGGCGTTGGTGACAAATTTCTCCAGGTGACGGTGGATTTCTTGTTGAAGCTGCTTGATAGTCAGGCCGGCAGCCTGGATTTCCCCCACCAGGGGGTAAGAAATCTTGCCGTCCGGCCGCACCACCATCTGCTTGGTGAGTTCCGGCTCTTTCCATACGGAAATTTCTATGGCATCTTCCGGTCCCAGGAGATAATTATCCTGATCTACCGTCAGGTTGGCGGCGGAAGCCTGGGCCTCCACCAGGTGTCCCGACTGAGCCCCACAGCCTCCCAAACCCAACAACACTAGTACTGCCAGAACCCATCTGAGAATGTTTGGCGGAAAACCTGCGGTGCGGGCTATTTTGAATTTGTATGGAGTTTGGATAAACGTTCGTTTCACTATCTTTTGCTCCCCTTCAATTCCCCAAGTAGAATTTACAGATTAACTCTGGGTATTGTCAAGTTATTTTTAATTAATGATTTCATTGTCATAGATGAAAGAGGGAGACCGCCACTGTTACAACTATAAAATAATAAAATCAGCTATGATTGCCACGTTATTTTATCACTTCGGGCAATTCAGGTATTTTTTAAATAAGATTACGAATTATTAAGATGCCCCGAAATGAGGCTATGGCAAAGGGAGGATTTTGCTTTTTTCTAAGTTTAGTTGGGTAGCTGTCAGTTTTTCAGCAGAAAAAGTTCTTACTGGATCGGGGGGTTCTCGCGACCCAGACGCACCAACATAAAAGGGGTAGGCGGCGCCTACCCCTGTGGCCATCAAAATGCGGATGGTAATACCCCGGCGGAGTGGCTCAATACCAGTGCGGCCGCCGGAATGTTGTTAAAAAAGTTTATTTCATTTCTATTCCGATCCCTTGCACTCCCAGGGTGATCTGCACCCCCTGCTGCACCGACCGCAGGTTCATAATCACCCCTCTGGGGTTCCGCATCACCAATCCGGCGACCCCCTTGCCCAGGGCTAGTCCGGCCTCCACCGCGGCGTAATTGCCGGCGAAGTCCGCAGGATTCTCCAGGTTATAGACGTCTCCCACCGCCTTGATCTTGGATAAGCCTACTGCCCCCACGTTGAGGCCCGTGACTTTAAATTTGTATTCTTTGCCCCTAAACTTGAGGACGCCATCACCCCAGGAAAATCCCACTCCGGCCGCCACTGCCGAGGCTTCCAGGCTCACTTCCCCGATGGGATATGGTTCGGTGGGCTGGGCCACCCCCGGGGAAACGGCAAAAATAAGAGACCCTACTACCATCAGACTGAAGAAAACCAAATACTTCCGCATGAGCCAGTTCTCCTTTCTTTTTGGGTCAAAAATTAATTTCTTATTACTGAATAGTCAAGATGATTGTTTTTCCCTGATAATTTAACCGCAGACTTCGGCTTGCGTCGGGCCACCGCCAGGTCGCCCCGACACGCCTTGCTCCCTCGTAGGACACCCGCGTGGCTGTTCTACATCCTACCATGGAACCCGAATGCTTAGTCGGCAAATATTATGGAACACTTAAATTCTTTTATTCCAGTGGCGACGGACGGCAGGAGGGAGGTGGGCATGGTTCCGTTTTGCGGTTATAATACGGCTAGGCTGAGTTAGCTTATCAATTTCCCGTGCCGACGCGGAATACCTCCTGGGGAGGACTATTGCCGGTAATGCCGCGCCCGGGGCGGACGGGAACAGACCCGGAGCTTAACGCAAGTTTGAGAATCCTATGAATATTTCCGAATACCACTGCAAGTTGACCACCCCGGAAAAAGCCGTGGCCGTCATGGGAGACGGCGCCGTCATCGTCCACGGTATGGCCGTGGGGGAGCCTCCGGCCCTGCTGGAGGCCATAGCCCAGCGGGTGAGGCAGGGCGAACTTAAAGACCTCAAGATCTATTCCCTGCTGCCCATGGCCCACTCGGCCCGCACCATCCTGGCCCCGGACTTGAGCCATCAGATTCACCACTACAGCTGGTTTGTCAGCGCCTCGGACCGGGAGCTGGTGAAGGCCGGGGTAAATTTCTTCGTGCCCAATGAGTTCCACCAGATTCCCCGCCTCTGCCGGGATTTCATGGACATCGACGCGGTCCTTACCACGGTCTCCCCCATGGACCAGGCGGGGTTTTTCACCTTCGGGGCGGTGAACGACTACATCTCCACCGCGGCCCGCTGCACCCGGCGGCTCCTCGTGGAAGTCAACCCCCGCATGCCCCGGGTCTTCGGGGAGTCCCTCCTTCACGTCTCCGAGGTGGACGTCATCGTGGAGCACGATGCGCCCCTCCTGGAAATCACTCCCACGCCCCCCAAGCCCGAGGCGGAGCAGATCGGCCGGCTCATTGCGGAAATGATCCCCGACCGCGCCACCTTGCAATTGGGCATCGGGGGCATCCCCAACGCGGTGTGCCATCATCTGGAGAACCATAAGGACCTGGGAATCCACACGGAGTTGCTCTGTCCCGGTATGGTGCACCTCATCAAGAAAGGAGTGATCACCGGCCGGGCCAAGACTATCCACCCCCGGAAACACGTATTCACCAACGCCCTGGGAGACCGGGCGATGTACGAGTTCATGCACGACAACCCCAGCATGGAAAGCTATCCGGTGTCCTATACCAACTCCCCCCACATCATCGCCCGCAACGACAAGATGATCTCCATCAACTCCACCCTGGAGGTGGACTTGCTGGGGCAGTGCAATTCCGAACACCTGGGGGGCTTTGAATACAGCGGCACCGGGGGCCAGTTGGACTTTGTCCGGGGGGCCTTCAACTCCCCGGGAGGCAAGTCCTTTATCACGTTTTACGCCACGGCCCATGACGGCCAGGTCTCCCGGGTGGTGCCCCGCTTCGCCCCGGGCACCGTGGTCACCACCCCCCGGATGGACGTTCATTATCTGGCCACGGAATACGGGGTGGTGAATCTCAAGGGAAAATCCACCCGGGAGCGGGCCTTGGACATCATCAGCCTGGCTCACCCCCGGTTCCGGGAGGACCTGCTGAAAGAAGCGGAACAGATGCGGCTGTTATAATCCCCGGATTTCGGAGATTTACCCAGATATTGGTATTGGTCATTTTGAATCTCCTTACAATCCAAGGGGACCCTTACCAGGCGGATGGGTTAGAGATTTTTGGAGAATTGAAAATGGCAGTGCAGTAGAGAAGGGCATACGGGTGATCGTAAATAGATATTGCAAACGGAAACCCCTTTGAATATATTATCGAAAAAATGGTTTTTCGATAATAACTTTTTTTATATGTTCAGAGACGATAATAATGAAAAGCAGGCTGACCACTAGAGCGGGCAATTATGTGCAGCAATCAGGAGGTTATAAAGCCTTTATTCCGAAGAGGCTGCCTCCGGACCCCCCGATTCGTTATGATGACGAAATGTGGGCACTATTATCCAAGGCAGACCGAGCCCTGGGGCGTCTGGATGGCTCCACTGATATACTCCCCGATCCTGATCTTTTTGTCTTTATGTATGTGCGCAAAGAGGCTGCGCTTTCTTGTCAGATCGAAGGAACCCAGGCTTCTTTGATGGACGTCTTGGAATTTGAAGCTCAAGCTTTGGAGCCGGGCCGACCTCAGGATGTGGGAGAAGTGATAAATTATATTAAAGCAATGAATTATGGACTGGATCGCCTGAAAGAACTCCCTCTTTCCCTAAGGTTAATTGGTGAAATTCACGGAAAGCTTTTAGAAGGTGTACGCGGAGGTGAGAGAAGACCGGGAGAGTTTCGCCAATCTCAAAACTGGATCGGCACTCCTGGGATAGATGGGTTAACCACTGCGGAATTTGTGCCACCACCCCCACATGAGATGATCGACGCCCTAAATGACCTAGAAAAATTTATTTATGATCCAAAGCCCATACCTATGCTGGTCAAGGCAGGCTTGCTTCATGCCCAGTTTGAAACAATTCACCCATTTTTGGATGGTAATGGCCGTTTAGGACGTCTCCTTATAACCTTTTTAATCTGTCAACAAGAAGTTCTAAATCGTCCCCTCCTTTATCTTTCACATTTCTTTAAGAAATATAAATCTGAATATAATAGTAGATTGCAAGCCATAAGAGATAAAGGAGATTGGGAGAATTGGTTAAAATTTTTCTTGCGCGGTGTTTATGAAGTAGCCCAAGAGGCAACTAATAAAGCTCGCCAGATTGTGAGGTTACGGGAAGAGCATAGGGCTTCAATTTCAACAGAAATGGGGCGCGGTGCCGTTAACGGCCTTGTGGTTTTAGAAACACTTTATTCTAATCCAATAATCTCTGTTGAAACTGTTTCTGCAATCACAGGACTTTCCTACCCGAATGCAAACAGGCTTGTAAAAGATTTGTGTAAGATAAAAATTTTAAACGAATTTACTGGCAGGAAGCGAAATCGGCGCTTTGCATATTCTTCTTACTTAGAACTTTTCAAGGATAGTGATCAAAATGGCCCAACCGAATGAATTTTCTTGCGCAATAGTGATTTGCCAATCCCGGAAATTGCCCAAGTGATAATTGAGGCGTTTATGGCCGAAATCGCCCGTTTTTTGATCATCAGCGGGGTGCTGCTGGTGGTCATCGGCGTTGTCATCCTGCTGGCCCCCCAAGTGCCGTGGCTGGGAAAGCTCCCCCTGGATTTCACCTATAAGCGGGACAATTTCACTTTTTACTTTCCCCTGGGGACTTGTATTCTCCTCAGCATTATTTTGTCCATAATTTTCGCGTTATGGCGCAAGTAATTTTTTAAAACCGCAGATGAACGCCGATTAACCCAGATAACGATTAAGAAAATCCGGGTTTATCGGCGGTCCTCGGCGGTTCCATTTGCAAAATTTCCCCAGGGGCGTATACTGGACTTAAAAGTAAGCTAAAAGCACTCCCTTAACCCCAGGGCCTGAGGGAGGTGGATATATGCCGGAACTTCGCAAAGATCCTATCATTGACCGCTGGGTGATTATCGCCACCGAACGGGGCAAGCGGCCCCACGATTTTGTCATTGAACCGGACGTGGTTAAGGGGGGATTTTGTCCTTTTGACCAGGGCAATGAGCATACCACCCCGCCGGAGCTTTTTGCCCTCCGGGACTCGGGCACCGCTCCCAATACCCCGGGCTGGCATCTACGGGTGGTCAACAATAAATTCCCCGCGCTGGTCATGCGGCCGGAAGACCTGCTCAACCGCCAGGGCGAGGGCATGTTCGACAAGATGAACGGCATCGGCACCCATGAGGTCATCATCGAACATCCCGACCACCAGGCCCTGCTCACCACCATTACCATTGAGGAGTTCATGCTGGTGCTGGGGGCTTACCAGGAGCGCATGCTGACCCTGGCCCAGGATCCCCGGTATCAATATGTGCTGATCTTTAAAAACTGGGGCCGGGCCGCGGGGGCTTCTTTGGAGCACACCCACAGCCAGCTTATCGGGCTGCCCATCGTCCCGGAGCTGGTCCAGGAAGAGATCCAGGGCAGCAAGCTTTACTACAAGTGGAAAGAGCGCTGCGTCTTCTGCGACATGGTCCGCCAGGAAATGCAGCAGCAGGTGCGAGTGGTCCTGGAAAACCAGGAATTCGTGGCCCTGTGTCCCTTTGCTCCCCGCTCGCCTTTTGAAGTCTGGATCCTCCCCAAGACGCACCATTCCAGCTACATGGACTTAAGCGACGCCTCCCGGCGGCATCTGGCGGAAATCTTTTCCGCCACCTTGAAACGACTGGAAAAGTCCTTGCTGAGTCCGGACGGATTCAGGGCGCCATACAATTTTATCCTGCACACCGCGCCCCTGAGAGATCCGGCCATGCCCCATTACCACTGGCATTTTGAGATCATGCCCAAGCTCACCCTGATGGCGGGGTTTGAGTGGGGCTCGGGCTTTTTCATCAATCCCACCCCACCGGAAGATGCGGCTCAGTATCTCCGGGAGGTGAAGCTGTAAGAGGGCTTATGCACATCCTGATGGTAACTCCGGAGGCCAACCCCTTTGCGGCTAGCGGCGGCCTGGCCGAAGTGATCCACGGCCTGTCCAGGGCCCTGGTAAGCCTGGGACAGCAGGTAACGGTGATGATGCCCTTGTACCGTCAGGTTCGGGAATCGGGGCGGGAACTCATCCCCACCGGCCGCACGCTCACCATTCCTCTGTCCTGGAAGACCCTAAACGCGGATCTCTTCCAAGCGGCGGAAGACGGA